>Ga0163217_1020949_pt1 | contig 11497 bp, 16 predicted proteins | sample SynspAceP_FD_185933 | JGI IMG/M metagenome (GOLD analysis project Ga0163217, IMG submission 185933) | Saline lake microbial communities from Ace Lake in Antarctica - Synechococcus sp. Ace-P (PacBio error correction) | ecosystem: Environmental > Aquatic > Non-marine Saline and Alkaline > Saline ... | reverse complement strand
GCGCATCGTATCGCCAGACTCGCAGCCAACCCGAGAGTGATCCGGGCGCACAGATGGATATCGCCTCGGTGTGGAGGATGGCCACCGTGTCTTGCACGGTGGCGGGCGCGTGATCGGCACCGGAGATCCCCCCTGGGGATTCATCCCGCGCGGGCACCGCCAATGGCCATTTGCGCTGCCTTGGGCATTCCCTTCGATCTTCGCGGGAGCCTGCGGACGATCCTGGCGGCGAACACACCATAGTTGATTCGATGCGGCCCGCTGCAATGCCAAGGCCGATGATTCTGCTCGGCCGGACTTGGGTTTTGAAGCCGCGGATGGTGAAGCCGGGCGACGGGAGCTCAAGAACCTGCTGGGGCACCCTGGCCTATCTGCTGGCGGGTGCCCAGCAGCTGGCCAAGCAGGCCCACCTTTTTAAAGCCAGCCTGACAATCGATGGGCGAAACTGATTGAACATTGAAATTCCGCCGCATCACCAGTGGCGAATGTTGCACCATCGAGTTCTGTTCTGGCCCAGGGATTCGGCCGGTTCATCCCGACGGACGGCCTGCTGGAGGTCACCATTCCGCCACCCAGCGAAAACCCTCTTGCAGAGCCTTCAATGCCCTGGCCTCGTGCGGCTTCCAGCCGTGGTGGCGACGCCGGACAGATCGCGAGATCTGCTCTGACTTCCGGGCCCGCACAATCACGATCGAAACCGATCCGGCCAGCTCCTTGTGATCGATGCGAAATCGGTTACGAGGCCAAAAACCGATCACCTGTGAATGTCTGCCGGCATCTCACGATTTACGCCCTTGCCCTCGCCTTAGCCGCTGAATGCAGGCTGATTCAAAGAACCGACGGATTCCCGTCAAGATTGCACGCCATGCAGCAACGGGTGTGACTTGGCAGGATCCGGCAATCACCAGTCGCCAGATCGATCAGACGAACTGGCCGTCAGCTCCGAACTCGGACCAAGCAGGATCCATTCAGTTTTCTGCGTGCTTGGCGACAAGCGGTACCGGGGAGTGCACTGGGCGCCACGCCGGCGCAGCCCGTCCAGTGGCCAAAAGCTATTGAATGGAGCAGGGCAACGGTTGCCAGTTTTCGTAGCTGCACACCGGAAGATCTGGTCTATCAGGTGGGCTCCAGTGGAGCAATACCGCCGAAATTTCATTCGTCCCTACCGGGGATTGTTAGTGGGCGGTGATTCACCAAGAGAATCGGCCTATGACCAGATGACCTGTTCAGCTGCCTTTCTTTTCCCCGTTCTTCGGTAATCACGACTATTACGATCTGCCCTGCCTGCTTCGGACTGCCTCTCTGGAATCCACCGGCCGCTGCAATGGCTGTGCGCTCTTTGATTCACCTGATAGTGGGCTGGCATGGCTTCCCCACGCGGGGATGCCTTCGCCGCGCTTTCTCGATTACTCAAGGGGCCGTTTCCCAAAACACTCGGACTAGGCGACCATTTACTCGACCAGCACTACACCAGCAGGGTGGTGACCAGGCGCATGCCTCACCTACCGGCCAGGCAACTTCACGCCCGGCTGCCGAATCGTTACTACAGCTTCCGCCATGCCGGCATTGATGTCTTTCCGCTTCGATCCAACACTTTCAAACCAACCCTTTTGCCGGACGGGCCCGTAGGGGGGCCAAAAGGCCAGATTGGCTGCCGAACGGGCTGAACTCCACAGCAGAAGGCCGAACGGACTCCAAGGCCCATCGGCCTGGAAATTGCTGCCTTCGTTGGCAGAAACACGAACGGGGCGATCGCGCTGAAATGAATCTCGCTGGTGAGATCGAGGCGATCGACGAACAACTCCATCGATATCGAGGAAGCGCCTGAACAAGCGAGGGATGGCGCCGACAGTGTCGAATCAGGAGCAACTTGACTGGCTCCGGGATCGGTTGGTGGCCTCCTGGGCGCAACCCTGCGTGCGCAGCGGGCGCGTCCTGGTTGCTTCACATCCGCCGTTATGTGGACCGAGGGCGACAAGTGGTTCCAGGCGCAGACCCTGGCCGTACGCCATCAAACTCCGCCGGAGGTGCTCGATCCGTGGCGCGGGGAACTGAGGGAAGCACAGGTTCAAGCAAGGGCAGAAGGCAACCCTGCTGGCATTTCTGGTGCTGAGCGCCACGCCCCACTGCCTGAGCTGCTGCGCAGCGGCGACACCGGCATGGCGACGCCCACATTCCCTGTGATCTGGGGGCAGCGGCTTACAGCCTGCGCCGTCAGCGGCCCGAAGGAGCGGACCTGGGGCGGATCGAAAGCGACTGACTGCACGGGTGCCACGTTACTCGCAAGGATGTTCATCGCCCGCCAGTGGCAAGGGCAGCAGCCTGCGGCGCCCCGTATTCGGCTGTGCGGCTGGAGGTTCAAGCGGCCGCCGCCCCCCCCGATTCACGCTTCGACCTTGGTGGCCGACGCCGGCAGCATCGCTTGGGAGAGCCCTGAAACTGGAGCCCATCACGTTCTGACGACAGAGAGCCGCTGCTACAGGTTCGCTGTGGGCATGTTTGATATCAAGCTCCGTGAGCCTGACGGTTGCCCTGCTCCACCGTTTCCGATCGGCGCAGCGGCCGGGACCCCCCGCCAGCGGCGATCCCTCGGCGATCTAGTGAGCGATCGGCTGAAAGCCCGCCGAGTTCACGGCTGGTGGATCGCCCCCTGCTTCCCGATACCGCTATTGCCATCCGTGCCGCGATCAGGCGGTGGATTGCGATCGGCCGTGCAGGTTGGTGATCAGCATTGGTGAAAACCGCCTTCACGGCCGCGACGGCCAGCACCTGGCCGTCGCACCTCTGCTCGGACAAAAACAAATCGAGGCTTTCGGGAGCTTGTTCCGGGTGCTCTCCTTTGAGACGATCGGGTTAACCCAGCAGCCTGCAGAGCCGCATGCCTGGCCGGGCGTGGGGCCCAACGCACCAGTGATTCTTCGTGTTGCCGGATCACCGATGCGGTGGACAACAGCCTGGGACCGGCTGATCAGCGCCCAACTCGGATGGCGGCACCCGCCCCTGCAATTGGTGCAACTGCTGCCACGGCTGCTGGAAGACCTGAGCAATGCTTGAATTGGCTCCCTAGGAGCCTTGTAGTGCTTCAGCAATGAAGGAAACGCCCAAGCGATACGAACATGCAGACTTTAATTCAGAATGGAGTACAGCTCTTTATTTGCCGATCCCTCGTCTCGAAAAGCTATTCATTGCTTGCCGGATTCTGGTCATCAGCCATTGATTTCGGCTTCATTTCAATATTCACTAAACACCGTTATCTCAAAGATTCTTGATAGCCGCTACTACGGGCGCCAAACTCATTTTACTTTTCTGGATATCTTGCGCGGCTTTGTCTTTCATTACGTCGTCTTCAGGAGTCGGCTGGGTGGCTTGACCGTTGCCATTGGTGTCATGTTTGCGAGACGCAGGCATTACCTTTTCCTTGCAGAAGTGATTGCCAGCGTGCAGCTGGATTTGCGATTTCAAAGCTGGTGGCTTTTACAACCGGGGGATCGGGTCCAGATTAGGAGGCAGTAAAGGGAGGTCATTGATATCGGCATACTTCGCAACGTTCGATGGAAACTGGGCGAGTGGGTGCGAATCTGGACCTTTACACCGGGAAGGATTGTCCGCATCGCCAACAGCTTTGTGTTCAAGGCGCAGTCTTCAATTACTTCGGGGCGACTTTCCCTATTTATTGGGACGAGATCAAAATCCCTGTTGAAAGTACGGAAGCGGATTTCATCGCTTTGGCAGATCCATCTTGAACAAGTGATTGCAGAGATGATTCCAACCAATAACAACAGCGAATGTCAAAGCCGACTGGCAAGGTTGCATGTCAGGAAGTAATTTAATGAAGATGCCAGAACTTGACCGTCGATCAGCCTCGTTTCTCAACTGACAACTGGATAGGAATTTTCACCATTTCGCTTACGTGGTGACTACAAACCGACGCGCTGATCAAGGATCAGCTGTTCACCGCGAATTCTCGATGAGTTTTGCTAAGGGACAGGAACAAACGCGTCACATTGCATCCACCACGATTCAGTTTAAACCGAAGCCCCCACGCTTTAACGTGAAATTAGGACAACAATCGGCCAGAGAACAATCGCTATGAATACAGAGCTGCTTGGAAAAGATAGTGGCTACACGCCTACTCCGCTCGGCACTTGGTTGCTGAGCGAACTTCAAGGACGGTAATCGGCTGCCCTCCAACCCCCCGCATAGAACCATCACGATCTCGGCGGTTTCCGTGCCGTTATTTTGTGCCGTAGTTGGGGGCTGGTTCACATCATCGATTATTCCATCGCCCCGCCTTGAGTTGTTTGGAGGGGCCCGCCTCAACTGATCACCAGCAGTGGGGCCGCGGTCAGCATGCCGCGTTGATCACCGGTGATGTGCATCGGCAGCTTCACCCCCGGGGATCGTTGATGTGCAGCACGGATGAGCTCCGGCTCACCTCTGGATAGGCGGCAGTGCGCGTGCCAGTTCACGCCTTTGGCCGGATCGGACCAGGCGTTTGCACCTTGGACCCAGCGGGCCGCCATTCCGCCACTGCCTTTCAGGGCTTCAGCAGAAGACTCCACCAAGCAGCAGCCAGGGGCCAACAAGTGTTTTCTGGTGCTCTGGAAAACGTTTTTGTTCTGAAGCATCGTCTTTTGTCAACTCTCGGGCTAGCGCAGAGTTAGCCGGACGAAACGGAAGAGACAGGCACTGCTGCATCAGTTTTAATGCGGAGCCGAAGAGAAGCCATTAGCGCCTCAAGACAGTGGACGCATCTGGTTTGCTGGGCTATCGTCGGAATCTACGTTTTCATGGTTAGATTAGCGGGGCAGCTCCAGCACTGGTGAAACTTTCTTCCTTAACGACAACATCCATGTATTTCAGCAAGCTATTTTTATAAGCCCTCTTTTAAGCGCTTAGCAAAGCAGTTCGACCACCTGACTATTAAAGCCGAATTTCAACCGCTCAGCCCTAAGATCGCAAACTTCCAATCAGCGCGCTGGGCCGCCGACGCGAAGAGCTTCAAACATGGCTCACAGATCAACACACAAAAATGGTTAAGATGTAAGGCTGGCTTCATGAATGAGAGTTTCAGGCGATCGCAATGTGCTATTTTGATTATCAAATATTGTAAAAGTTGTTAAGCCTTATCCACAGTCACCAGGCGTGGAGAACTAAAAGTTTCCAGTCAATTTTGAGTTAACCAAAAGCAAGTCTTAGGCAAACTGGATGACTGTTAGGCGTTTATTACTCCAACCAGGTATTGCCAGATCGGTCTGAGCTGTTGGTGGAATTAAATTCAAGCCTACAAAAACAATATTGTGTGGTGACACGTTATTGTCGTTGATGGCCAAAGCGGTGAAGACCCTGCAGCGAGATTCCGCAAGACATCCACAGTCATCAAAGACAGGACGACGATTGGCCAGGCCGCAGCACGCAATTTAGCCGCGAGTTTGCCCGAGGGCGGTTGGATCACAAGTTGCCGTGACGATTGATTCTGGCCTCTATCCACACTCCATGACAAAAGACTACCGCAGTTAAAGGGCAACATTGGTGCTCTTTGGTCAGCCGGATATGCACAGATGTGATTGCAAGATTGATCCAGCATCGTGCCAGCAGGCCCAGCTTCTCCTGGAGACATCTGGCGTAGTTGCCAAACACCAAAAAGCCAGTTATTCCAACTTAGGGCCGACAAACCTTTTGGTGGATGCAATCTTCTGGAAAAAAAGCTGGCGGAATGGATGGGCCTGCCCCAAGGCGAAGACATTTTGGCATGATGATTTAGCCGTAACCTGTATGGCGCCAGGCAATTGTGATTAAAAGACTATGATCTATCGATATTCCGCTTGCATGAGGGCAGATGACAAAGACAAAATGGTTTGACGATTTAGAACTCCTGTCAAGGCGATTTGCGCCTGGGAGGGGTGAACAGATTATTTTCGCATACGCCGATCGGCAGCCAATCCATGGAGTGGCGGCAACCGCTCCTAATACAGACTCAGCAAGAAAGGGGCAATCAGGGCAAACAACAGCCAAGCTCCTTTCCGATATTAAACAAAATTACATAACTACTAAAAACCGCAGCAAAAAGCCACAAAAATTATATCGCAAAGCGGTCTATTATTCTTGTATTTTTAAAGAAGAAGTGCATTCACGTTGTGTTCTCTGTTTTGTTCCACTTGTTTCTGTCACTTTGCCCTGGTGGCTCGCAGGCCCCGCCCACCGGCATACTTTCTCCATGACCTCCTCCGGCACCAGCGTCGCTCCGGCGGCAGGCCCCAAATCACCACCCAGCTGGGTCAGCAGGGCCTGGAGGCAGCCAGCCCTGGTGGGTGGAGCAGTGGATGGAGCTTGAATAACTCCTACCGCACAAGAAAACGGCCTGGAGCGCGCCTGACCTACGGCCGCTCGGACCAACGTGCTTCTCGATCCGCTTCTTGAGGGGCGGGCCGGTCCATTGCCCGGGTTGCAGGGCCCGAAGCTGGAGCCCTACAAGGTGAAGCTCTGCTCGACACCCTCTCCGACGAAAGACTGGGGCTACGTTGCTCGAAGCGCATCGGCCACATAGAAAGGGCCGCTGCGTCGCCCAGTTGGCTGGGCTGGCGTTTGATGCCCCAGGACATCGAGCGGCTTGCCGCCAGCGCCAAGCGCCTGTTCCCTTCAATGCAATAGGTGCGCTGGGTGCAGCTTAGCGCCGGACAAGCCGCCCCACTGCAAAACACGTCAGCCGCCGTTATTCCTGGATGGGCGACCGGCTTCAGCGAGAACCCTTGTGCTCTTCCAGCATTGCCGGGGGCGCAGCCGCAGCCCAGTTTGCTCGGACCGATCTGGCCTGTGCAGCGCCGCAAAATTGCTGGTGTCCAGGGCCGCCAGCGCAAAGCCGCCGCCAAACTGCTTGCCCCAAAGCAGAGGCCAAAGCAGAGCCAAGGGGCGCTCCAAAGTGGAGGGCAAGGCCCAGGCCCCAGCCCGGTGGCCCGCTGAGCCGCTCGCCGCCAGGGCCGCCGCACCCGGTCATGCGCCATCACCGAACCGAGCTGTGGTGGTCGTACGCCGCTTGCCCTCGATCCGGATCTTGGTCGTGATACCCAGGCGATGGAAGGGCGAAACGGGCCTGGATGAGGGGCAGGGCGAACTACCGCTTCGCCGCCCGAAAACCTGCTTCCCAGAAGCCAACCGGCCTTTTCCTGGAGCCAGTCAAGGCCCAGGGCAACCGGCTCGGCAAGGGCGGCCATGCCCAGGCTGATGGGCAGTGGCCCTGATCCCGGTTGTACCGGTTTTGATGCCCGTTTGTTCCTCACGCCTGAAGCCGGCTTGCCGGCGGAGTCCCCCTGGCTCAGCCCTGCCGCCCTGGAGTTCGCGAGGCCTTGCTCGCCGCGTTATCCACCAGCGGTTGTCGGCGGCCCCTTGATCGCCAGCCAGGCAGCCACTCCCGTGGCGCGCCCAGGACCTGTTCGCCGCTCTCTGCCGTGGTTGCTCGCCCATGCGGGCGGCGACGATCCCCGGCTGATCTATGCCCCAACGCGCGGCGCTTGGCCTCTGGGCGACGGCCCTGGAAAGCGCCCATGGTCGGTGATTGCCGTCGGCTCACCGCCGAAGCCTCCGAGCGCCCAGGGCGCCGCCGAGCTGCTGGGCCACGGCAGGCGGCAGGAAGCCAATCAGCGGCTACCAGGGGCATTCGCATCGACAGCCAGGGCCGCCGCTTCCGCATCGAGTCAGGGCCCGCTCTGGGACCGTTGGCAACGCCAGCGGTTGCGGGCCTGCGCCCAGGCCGGCCCTGGCTTTTCCATGGGTGGTGCTCTGAGTGAACGCGGCCTTGCCTTGTGGTGATTGGCAAGGGTTCGGTTTCTCCGTTCTGGCGTGGAGGGTAGACCGACCGAGGCGTAGACACCGTACCGAATGATCGGTTTTTCGCCGGCTTGGTTGGCATCAAAAGCGCCACATTGGCTTGGCGGTGTTGATCCATAACCCACCCGAATTCATCAATCGTAGAGGGACAATCCACCATGCTGACCCTGCGCCATCCCCCTTTCGAACTGTTGGAGCGCCTGGGGAGGCAACAGGTGCGCCAGACCGATCTCGTTCCTTGCGCGAAGTTGCAGAAAGCCGACCTCCTACAGGTGGTCTTGGAACTCCCGGCGGTCGATCGCGGATCGATCGATGTTCAAAGCCAGCGGGACCGCTCCCTGGTGATCAGCGCCAAGCGCGAAATCCCAGACATCCTGCCACGGACAGTGCGACGGCTCAGCAGGCCCAGAGGCAACGGAAGCCAGCAGGGCGACTCCCCTGCACAGCGAGATTTCAAACTACGGCCTTTCTTGAAGCGCAGATCTTCCAGTCCCGTTTCCGCTTGAGCGCCCGGCCTCCAGGCCCGTTACGCGGGACGGGCCTTTCGCTCCCCGTCACCGCCCCCAAGCCCAGACCCACACTCCGTGTGACGTACGTAGAGGACTGGACGGGGCTGGAGCCTGCTGCGCAGGCAGGCTCAGCGCTTGATCTTTCAGGCTAGCGAGTAGGGCCTGGGGGATTCTCCGGGATAAAGACGATTGCCGTCAAAGAAGGTTTCCTTGGCCCCGCGAGGAACCGCTGGGAATTCGGCAGCCGGGAACGCCCCCTCAATGGGCCGCTTGACGCCAGATGATACTTCGCGGACCACCTTGTCAAACAAGGGCCTTCGGCCGGGCGATGGTATCGAGCTGTCCGGGGGTGGGAACTTCCAAGCGGATCGATTCCACCAGGGGAACAGAGATTGAGGCTCAATTGTAGGGGTAGGAAATCACACCGCGACGCTGTTCCAGTAGAGGCGGACCAAGCTTGGGATGTTGAGAGGTCTTCAGGTCGGCACCGAGCTTGTTTACTGAGGCCTTGAGGGCCAGGCTCAAGCCACGGAAACCGGACGTGTTGAAGTAGGCCCGGGAGCTGAGCATCGGGCGAGCGCCATCTTGTTTCTCGGGCTTGTGGCCCACTTGTGCGCCTCGATCAGTTCCCTTGAGCAGGCGATGGGGCCTGCGGGTTGTCTTGTCGACCCAGTCAAGCGCGCACAAGCCAGGGATTCCTCCGGAGTAACGGGCCAGATCTCGGCGCGTGAGCACGGCGATGTAGCCGTATATTGTCGGCACGATCCGGAAACGGGCAGGGATTCACCGGTCTGGGCTCCATCGGAGCCGATGCGCATTCCCCTGCAGCGTTTTCAGTGGATGAGCACCGTCAGCAGCTCGATGTTCCTTGTCGGGGGTCGATGCCGCCGCACCAAGCCAGTAGCGAACCAGAAATCCTTGATTGGCATTGGCAAATGGTGTGGGCAGCCCGGGAACTTGCGCCCATCGATCTTTGGGAAGCCAAGGAATTTTGGAAATCGCTGAGCAGCAGGGGTCAGGTGACCCGCAGATTGGCCCCTTCAAGGAGTTGGACACGGCAATTCCATTGCCCGGCGCTCAGCTGCGCCAGCACGTACATCGGCAACCTTTTTGCCGTTGGTGATGAGGCCCTCAGTGATCAGGGGCGGCATTCGGCAATTGCCACTGCCGCCGTTCAAATGCCCACCGGCTGATAGCGATCACCACTTTTCAACTTGGCGTCGGGGCCAGCGGCCTGCTTGGCAAGGTTCACCTCAAGGCCATTGCTTTGGGCCAAAAGAAGCCTTGTCTCCACACCGGGCCACCAGGGGCAGCGGCCTCCAGGATCGGGACATGCCAAGCGTGATCGACTGGTTTTCGAGCTTGGCCGCGGCCGTCGAATTAGAGTGGCTCCATCAGCAAGTCGCCCGATCAGGAGCTTTCCACAGGCGTAGCACCAGGCGGCTCGCCAGGGTTGGCGCTTGGAAAATGGAGAGAAAATCTTGCGGCGACGCGGCATGGTTCAGGCTGACAAGAGAAAGAAGGGGAGAAAAATGGAAGCCAACAGAAAAACGACGCCAATATCTCGCTCTTTAGGCTGTGAAATTCTATAACCTCGCGTCAGCGAGGTGGCCAGATCAGGATGCAGCCACGCCAGTCCGCGGCCAAATCAAGCCCGAATCAAGCGGGTTTGGGATGGATGCTGGTTCGTCCATTCCTGCGGCAGGGCTGCGGCTGCAGACCCTAAGGCCGCTGGGACGACGAAGCGAGAGAGTTGACAGGAGAGTTGAATTCATTTGATTGTCTTTGTCATTGCACGAGCGCGAATGGCAGCGATTCAGCTCGCGCCCATCCAAGCAATAAGGAAGGAAACGAGGGCAGAGAGCGATCCCAGCCAAGCTCAACCCGGCCGAGCTAGAGGTTGCCAGGGGTTGCCCGTGGATTCCGATGGGGAAGCAGCAGATCGACCATCTCTCCTCGGTCACGATTTCAGACGCTGGCTTTGAACGGCTCAAGGCTATTGTCACGCTTACCCGGGTCATGGCCGGGTGTTTGAGATTCAGCAACATTGCGTATGGGTCAGGTTCATTTCCTGCAAGCGATACCACGGTGCCCTGACTGCTGATCATTGCCAAAGCGTGCTCCGATCCAGTGCAGCAGATGGATCAGCCTGGAAATCACGGCCGGAGCCTGCCGATCTGGAGCAGGCTGATGGCCTGGGCCATCTGGTGATGAAGACGCGGACAGCTCCTCATTCGACGGGCTGACTTCCATCCACACTGGACCCCTTGTCATGGCAAGGATCTTTCCATGGCTTGCCCTTCGAATTCAGGGGAGCAATATTTCCAGCTCACCGGGACGGCCAATCCGATCGTCACAACATCGCCATTCCAAGCGTCCAGGTATTGGCGCGGATGGTTAGCCATCGACCAATCTCCAGCAGAGATGGGACGGCAGGATGCTGGCTGCATTCCAGCGTTGAGCTGAAGTTTTTCTTTTACGGTTCTTCAGGCTGTTGATCATGAACCCAGCAAAGGATGGAGTAATGGAGAAGAGGGAAGTGACCCATCGGGCAAGGATCAACAGGAAACATTTGTTTTGTTTTTGTCTTCTTTGCTGATGCCTACCCGTAGGGACTTGAGCGTGGGACTTGGATTTCAATTCTGGCTAAAGGGTTCTAATCCAGGGCAATCAGCTGTTCGTGATCGGATTGACGCCACTGTTGCTCTTTCCCTGTGGATTTGATGAACCGGGCCGTAAATTATTTGATCCATTTGGATTTTTCGCGCAGCGATGAGCCTGGGCCTTGGACCTGATTTTTTCTGGCCCCTGGCTGGCTGGGCTGGGTCGGCGGGTGAGCCTCGCCACCGGCACGGCAAGGAGAGGGATCGCCAGCACTTTCCGCAAGGCGTCTGGGGGCGAATGGTGCTCGCAGCGGCTTGTGAGCACCCGACTAAGCCTACGGCAGTTTTCCAGTGCGAGCGAGCCCTCGGCTCAGCGATGCCGAAACCCACCTGTCGCCTTAAAGGCCCGCAGGCAGGGAATGGCAGAAACCGAGGCTGCGATCTGGGCCTTGCCAGCGAAGGCAGCTTCGCGGCCGCACCCGGCCCTGCCCCATTTCTGCCCCTGGCGGAATGGAATGGATGGCCTGGGGGTGGACCGGGCCCAAGGGCACTCGGTGATCA
>Ga0163217_1013269_pt1 | contig 11497 bp, 14 predicted proteins | sample SynspAceP_FD_185933 | JGI IMG/M metagenome (GOLD analysis project Ga0163217, IMG submission 185933) | Saline lake microbial communities from Ace Lake in Antarctica - Synechococcus sp. Ace-P (PacBio error correction) | ecosystem: Environmental > Aquatic > Non-marine Saline and Alkaline > Saline ... | reverse complement strand
ATGGCGAGCAGATTTTGCACCACCGCATTGGCGAACACCCCGGTCGCCATCGCCACGGTTGCCGCGTTCTGCACAGCTTGCTTGGCCGTGATGATTTTATCCGCCGTCAGGTCTTCCCAAAAAACCATATCGACGGATTCCGCCCGCCGCCAAGAGGCGCTTCATCCGTTGTGCCGGCGGTTCCGCGGCGGGGGATTGAAAGTCGCCCCCGCAAGGTCAGCCCATTCGGCCTCGGCAATCGCGGTCATTGGTGTCGAGGCCGGTGCCATTGGTCATGCCAATGCCCGTATGACGCGCGATACCGCCTTCGACCGCCAACCCATTCACTTCTGCGAGATTGTGCCCGCGCGGCCCGCTCATCCCAGAACTTTCCACGCATCGGAACCAGACCCAAGCGGCCGGCCCGCGTTAATTGGCCACGGAGCATCGGGCCGCGGGCAGGAAGATAAACGGCACCCCTGCGCTGATTGCGCCCCATGGTGAAGACCCGGCGTTGGACTTTGTCACAGCCCCCATCGCACACACCGTCAAGCGGATGCGAGGGATCGTCCTCTTCGGTCTCCATCGCGATCATATTGCGGTATTGAGCATCGAGGGTCGGCTTGGTTGAAAACTCTCATCAATCGATGATTCGTCGGATCTCCAACCCCAGCCCCCGGGCCTGCGCGATTCCCTTTCTTCACGTCCTCCGCACGGTCGCGGAATGGAGGTGGCAGGGGTTCATCTCAGACCAGTGTCAGGATGCCGTATCACCCGGGCGGCCCCTCCATCCTCGGGCCCCAGACCCATTTTTGCATCATTACGTGGACCGATGCCCAAAGGCTGCGCAGAATCGTCGGGGGCCAAACCAGCGGCGCGCTGCGGAGCTGACGCGGTTTTCTTGGTCCACGGTCATGGAGTCCTCGCCAAGCTTAAATCATCATTCGCAAAGACGGTATAAAAACACATCTTGCCCCAACTGATTAATTTACCCGTATCACCTCCATTTTGTCGATACCATTTTGAGGGGCAGGCTGCAAAAAATGTTCGGAAAAAAAAATTCACTGAAACAATCGCTCCGGCCCGGGAAGCCGTCTGTCGGGGTTCTGGCTCTCACTCTGCTCTCCACGGTGACGGAAATCGCCGCGGGGCAGCGGGATCGATTGGCTCTTACTCGACATGGAAGCACGGCGACGACCTGAGCCAAATCACCGACCACCTTGCGCGGCCCGCAGGCAGTGCATCCCGCATGCGGCAGAGATTGCGTTGCCGAATGCCGTCCTCGGACCAGACGATAAACCAAAACGAGCTTCTTGGATATCGGCGTGCGCAATCTAATGGTTTTCCGATTGATCCAGAACGCCGAAAAGACGCCCGGCCGCGCCATGTCTTGACCCCGCTACCCCCCCCGGAAGGGCTGCCGCGGGCCATCTCGGCCAACGATTCCGCGCCAATAACTACGCGCGGCAGTCGGATACCTGACCACTTTGCCGATTTGCCGCAATGCGGTCATCGTACAAGGTCGAAACACCCGAAGCGGTTGCGGAAATTTCCCGCCATTTGCCGCTGTTCCCGGCGTGGTGCGATCTTTACGGGACCGGGCGATTTGTCCTCGGCGATGGGCCATTCGGCAAACCGATTGCAACTCGCGATGTCCAAGACAAGATTCCGCGAAAACAGTTACCGCCATTCACGCCGCCGGGTGGCCCGCAGGGGATCCTTGGTACGGAGCCGATCTGGCGCGCCGCTACTTTGACAACGATATCGAATTCGTCGCCATCGCGGCGACGCTTGGCCTGCTTCACGCGGCAGATGGATGCGCTGGTCCAGGGACCATGGCGCCAGCCCTCCCCCACCCTCGAAACAGAAAACCGACAAAGGATTGATCTTGAGCGCGCACACAGACATTTTCACCCCCACGGCAAGCAATCTGATCGCAGGTGAATGGGTCGGCGGCGGGAGACGTTTGCCAATTCTCCTGCCCACCGGCGAAAGCGATCAATTTCCAAGCGGCACACCGGCCACATTGTGAACCAAGCCTGCGGAAGCCGCCAAGACGCCTTTTGGGTCGTACGCCTCTTTTTCCAACCGCGGAAAACACGCGGCCGATTTCCTTGGACCGCCATTGCGATGAGATGGGAGGCCCGCGCCGAGGATCATCGACCGAGATCGGCACCCGCGAAATCCGGCCTGCCCGAAGCCGTCCTACCAAGGCGAGCGTGGGCGGACAACCGGGGCAACTCGCCTCTTTGCCGATCACATCCGCAAAGGCACGCATCTGAGACCGTCCGGCCGTGGACGAAAAGCCCTGCCAGATCGCCAGCCGATTTGCCCCGCCCGACATCCGCATGATCCAACCCGCCCCATTGGCCCGGTCGCGGTCTTTGGCGCGTCGATTTCCCGCTGGGCGTTTTCCAACCGCAGGCGGTGGACACCGCGGCGGCGCCTGGCGGCGGGCTGTTCCCGGTGGCGTCAAAGGCCACTCCGCCCACCCCGGCACGGAGTGAAATTGTCGCCGAAGGCGATCCATTGCCGCGGTTCAGAAATGTGGGCATTCACCCCGGTGTCTTTTCCCTATACCATGCAAACAGCCGCGAGGTGGCCGTAGCGCAACGTGCGAGTGTTTGCCGTCATCCTGTCTTGAGTCAAGGGACCGTTGTGGACCTTATAGGGCGAGGGCATCCCTCCGGTGATCGTGGTTGTCGGGGTTTGGCCTCGCCTGCTGCCTGGTCGACTCCTGGCCAGCCGCAAACAGCCCCGAGACTCCTGATCACCTCTCTTCAGGTGCTCAATAGTTAGTTCAGTCAATCCGATGTGTTACGTTCTGGCCGAGCCACCCGAAACCGGAGGCACCGAATAATCGGCGCGGAGCTGGAGCCGGGTTCGATGACCAGGGCGCAGGCAGTTCGCACAACCCGGTATCGCAGGGTCGTGGCCAAGGGGGGCGAGGGGCGACGACTTGCAAGCCGCCGCGAAAGATGCGCTTGAGCAGGTCGCGCCACAAGTACATGTTTGACGATGGCATCGCCAAAGCCTACCGCGCGGCAAAGAAGCGTGTTTCAACCGGGTCGCAACGCGCTGCGCGCGGCTGTGTGAGCACTGACAGCGAGGGCGCAGCGCCCAGACCGAACCTCTTTGAAACCGATGCAGATACCTTACCTACAAGACCACGCGCTTGGCGAAGAGGGTCTTTGGCCCTGGGTCTGGTGCTGCGGGGTCTTCGGGCGATTGGAGATGACAAGAAGGCTCGGCCAAAGGGTTCGAAGGCAAGGTTGACCGCCACCATCCAAATGGACGACGGCGATACCGACGCGGCCCAAAAGCACTGATGCCCATCCTTGAACGAAGCGGGCCGGGTGCTGTTGAACGGCTTCCCACCGGGGTCGTGGTCTGCCGATTGCCATGTGCACGGCGGCCCCTTACCCGGCCTCTACCAATTTGGCGGCGGGACGTCCCGTGGCACCATGGCAATCGCCGCCTTTTTTCCTGCGACCGGTGTCGTACCAGAACCTGCCCGAGGCGCTTGCTGCCCGAAGACCTTGCGCGGGGCATCGGCATGAGCGGCGCATTGATCGGCCCCGTCGCCGTACTCGACGCGATGCCGGACATATGCAGGATAAGGTACGCGGCTATGCCGAAGTTGCTCGGACCTGCGGCCTTCGCCCGGTCTTCTCCGAAGAAGAGGATTTGCCGAGACGGTGAAGGGCGCGGCCTATATCGTTGCGCGCGGGCGTGGCCTTTCCGGTTCTCGGTGCTGCGGGGGGCGATAGCGTGCGGTTTCTCGTTTGCACCAATGAGGGCACCGGGTTATGACAAGATCCCCGGTTGGATGTGGGCCAAGGAAATCTGCGGGCGTTGACCGTTGCGCGCAGCCCGGGCGTTAATGCGCCCACCATCGCAGAACCTTGACCATCGGCATGATGATTCGCCGCCCTGCGCCGCATCCGCTGCACTATAACAAACACCGCGCCGGGTAAGTTGGATCGTGCCAGAGATCGTCCCCCCGGCGCGCGGGACCTTCAGCAGGTCAGAAGGTTCGGACTGATCGCTTTGGCGCGATTGGGCAAACTTGTTGCGAAACGATTGACCGGGTTTGATGTGAAGTTGCTCTATTACCGACGCTCAGCGTCCAGCCGAAGGAACCACCGCGCGCTATGCCGAGCGCGATGAAATCTTGAGGACCTGCGGATATCGTCAGCCTGCACATTGCCGCTGACCGAGGCGTCACCACCACACCATCGGCGCGGCGGAAACTGGCGCGGATGAAATCCGACGCTCTGCTGGTCAACACTTGGGCGCGGCGGGTTGATTGATTGAGCAGCCTCATCGACACGCTGACAAACAAAAACGCATCGCGGGCGCTGCCCGGATGTCTTCCGAAGAACCTGTTCGAGCCAGACAACCGCTTCTTGCGGCTTGATAACGTCCTGCCCCTGCCGCATATCGGCGGCCATAGCGAGGATAACCTCAAACGCATGGTTTGGCCATTGGGCCAAGCAAACATCCGCGCTTTCCACGAAGGGCGCCGGGGATCGGACGAAAGCTGTATAGGTCACCTTGAAGCCAACCCCCGCCTGAAACCCTTAGGCCGGGGCACAACCGCTTTAGGCTTCGCAGCAGAACGGGCATGAGGGATTCTTATTTGGTCTGGCTCACAAGATACCCGCCTCTAGCACTTTTCTTGAGGTAGATGCCACTCAGGGTCGCCGCCCATCTTGCGCCCGCCGCGCTGGCCACGGTCTGCGGCATTCTCATAGGGCCAGATATGGACGAATGAGTTCACATCCCCCCGTCTCGGACCTGCGCATAGATCAGTGGCTCGCGAGGATGCGTTTTCTGCGCCGGAAATCCAAAACTCAGCATAGAGCGGCGAGGTGTTTCTTAATCCGTGCCGGGGGCGGCAGCAATAGGTACGGTGGTCGTAAAATCATCAAGGGGTCTTTTCGGGTTTTGGGGGTTTATTTTTAAATGGGCCTTTTATTGCCCCAAAAAATTTTTCCCGGGCCGTGGTCGGTGATCCGGGCCCGCGCCTGCAAAACAGGTGATAGGCCATCGGACACGCCTGCGAGCTCGCTGTCGCCGCGCGGATCGCTCGGAATTTGCGCGGTGTTCGCTGATGACCACGTTCGATCCGGGCTGTTGAGCCTTGCCGCGTCAGCTTTTGCGCCACGTCGATCCCCCTGCTACAATCGGACTCGCGCGCGCAGTCGAGCACTTGGAGAAGAAGAACCTCATTGCCCGAAGCCGCGGCCGATGGCGCCGTGGAGATTTGGTAATCGGCCTGCGTCAAGGAAGGGTTCCGCGCCTGCATTCGGACGCCTCCAACGTCTTGCAATGCCGTCTCGATCCGGGCAAATATCTTGGGGCTGGCGCGTTGCGCGGCCAGCGGGCGGTTTGGCATTTTTCGACCGTATAATTACGGCGCCTCCATCGCGCGCATCAACCCGGGGCAAACAGACCCCGGCCGCCGCAATTCAATCAGCATTTTTTCCGAAGGGCCGCCGCCGCACGAAGGAGGCCCCACGCCGCGCCGTGACCTCGACCAGCCCCGTTCCTCCTGCCAACTTGCGCAGCGCTCGCGCACCACGGGACGCGACCACGGCCAAAGGCCAAGGCGATTCTTGGGTTTTCCGAAGGTAGGCTTCTCGCTTGTGCGAGTTTGTTCGAACAATCTGCCTCAAGCACCCTGCCCCGTTAAAGCTGATCGGCCAGCGTCTGGCGTTTTTTAATCTTTTAGTTTCGGCGCTGTCAGCTGGCTACTCCCCCGCGCGGGCGCGACGCATATATTGGCAGTTCGCAACGCCGATAGTCGCAGCCCCATAGCCGTTGTCGATGTTCACGACCGTCACCCCGACGCCACAGCTGGCGGAGTATCGAATCGAAGCGCGGACCTCCCGCGCGGGCAAACACCATAGCCGCACGGATGGTTCGGCACGGCCAATGACCACCCCCCGGCACCAAGCCCGGCCACGACCGACGGCAGGGCCGCATTCCATTCCCGGCGGAAGGGACGATCACCACGTCCATTTCACGCAGCAGTTCTTTCTCGTTGCGAGCAGGCGCCAAAGCCCCGGCCCACGCCCACGTCGACACTCTGTTCGCGTTCCATCCCGCTATAGGGGCCAGCTGTGCGCGCGGCTTCGCCATGGGGAACGTAATCAAGGTGCCGGCACTGACGAGGGGCGATGCGCGGTTGCTTTCCCAAGGGGCCGATTTCTTTCCCAAAATGGCGAGGTGGCGTGACGCGTGCAGTATCAAACCGATTGGCAGATGTCTGGCAGGCTGGCGCGAAACATTGCTCTGGCGTTAGCCGGTTGTCAGCAAGAGCCTTGCGGCCTTCGGCGCTGCGCATCGCCGGATGATTCGCGGCCAATTTGCGGCCCCGATTTATTGCTCGCAAAGCACGGCTTCTTCGATGCCGATGCGCCCCCGCGCGCCCCGATCAAAGGTCACGTCTGCATGCCCGCCGGGCCTCTCTCCAATTGATTGGAACAAATTGCATTCCTCTTGATAGGCCGCAGATTAACGGCGCCCCGTCATCCGTGGCCTGCCGGACCCGCGCGATAATCAACCTTGCGGTTTTGCGTGGAAAAGATCTTCATAAACCACTGTGGATCAAGGCTCCACCACCCCAGCCTCCGCCGCAGCAGGCGACAGCGCAGGGTGATATTTTGGCCGCAACTTCTGCGCACAGCAGAGTTTTCGAACACGGGTCGATCAAACCGCCAAGTCCGCAGCTCACCCGGCAGGCCGGTCTCGATCCGGCTGGCCCAAACAGGCGGGCCCGTCGGCAGTTCCGCCAGGTTCCCTCAGCCCAAGCTCCCGCGCCAAGGCGCGCACATCGGCTTTGGAATTCTGGCTCGACGAAAGGTGCAGCACGCCATGCTCCGCGCGGGCCTGCAAACCGGGGCGGTAGTCCGATAGATCTTCGGGTATTGGTGCCCGCGGCACCAGCGGCCCCATGCGCGCCAGAGTGCCGTTAGAGGTTCGACTATTGAGAAATAACAGGCGGTTCACCGGGTTGGGCGCAGGGGTAGGACGGATCGGGGCAAACTTCACCGGCATCCACGAGCTTAAGCGGCACACCCCAGGTGGCCGCGAAGTCTTTCAACCCGTGCGGTCGCCGCAGAGGGCACCGCCGCCGAGACCGCATGACAGAAGCGTAAACCCCCTCCGCCCCGCACTTTCGGCCGCGGCGGCGGAGAGGGTTAGGCTGTCGATCCCCCCACTTTAATGGCAAGCGTGAGGGATGCAGGCTGGGCAAGGGCAGCATGAAGGGCGGGGGGCAGCGTCATTCCCCAACCCGTTTTTTCTGTCGTTGAGCTTGCGCCAATAGACGCGCGCTCGACATTTGCAAGTGGTCCGCATTCCGCTGGCGCGCCCTTTCGGCCATTCACCCTGAAGCGATTGGAGGCGGCAAGTCATAGTGTCCTTGTATCGCATCCCGACTTTCGCCACCGCGTTCAGCGCTTGCAGCCGGCCCGGCCAGCATCGTCTCGCGCAGGCTGGCAACGAGGTTAGTTGAAAAGGCTGAGGTAATAGCTGTTCCCAGTTGCCTCGCAAACCGCGCGGTGAAAAAACCGAGGTCGGCCACTGACCCCCGCCGCGACCGCAGGGCCGCCGATCTTGTTGCTCTGGTCAAGGCGGCCCAGCGCGCCGCTGTATTCTCTCTCGGCCTCTGGGGTGTAGCTACGAAGCGCGGCGATAGCGGCGGCTTTCGATCTCAAAGCCCATGCGCAATTCTGATCTGCTCAAGCTTGCGCTGGGCTTTCCATATCCCCGCTCCGGAAATCGCGAAGCCCTGCCGGGGCCGGTCACTCGGCAACGAAAGGCCCCGCGCCCCCTGACGGCCTCGACAGCATGCCTCCGCCTTGAGGCGCGAGACCGCCTCACGGATCACCGTGCGGCTTGACGTCAAATCGCTCGCCAAAGTGGTTTCGGGACTGGCAAGCCACATCGCCCACGCCCCACACCACCGCTCACGACGTTATGGCGCAGTTACTTCGGTCACCTGATCGCTGAGGCGTAGGCCACCATCGACGAGGAGCGCAGTCGCCTGAAGATTCCAGTCATGATAAAAACCAAATTCCTTTCGCCAATTGGACCACCGTAGAAAGCTGTCAATTATAGGGTAGATTAGCGCCTTTTAAGCTATTACAAAGGAAGAATTACACATTACAAGTAAAAGGTAATGCTCGATTATTTTGTATTTTAATTGACAGGCTAGAGATTTCCCCCTCAGGTCTTGCAGCCTACGGCAATAGGGTGTCAGGGGGGAGCCCCCGGAACCATCCATTTACTGCCGTTTACACAGTTAAAAAAACTCGGGAGGAGTTTTCCAATGTCAACCAATTCTTCAAAACGATTCGCCGCAACAACGGCGGCCACCATCCTTTTTGCCGCGCAAGGCGTTTGCAAGCGCATGCGCAAGCTTTGTTTCATTTGGCGGACCGGCCAGCAGGGCGGTTTCATTGGTATCCTGTAGGCGGCGCGATTCAAGGCGCATTGTGAGCGCGAGAACCCCGGCATTGGCCATCACCGTCAGGCCCGGAGCGGGTGTGTCGAATGTCGGTCGGCGTGGACGCGGGCCCGCTTGGCATCGCTTTTGCCAACTCGATCTCGACTGTGGACAGGGCTTTCGGGCAAAGCCTTTCCCGCAGGCGACGACCAATGGTCTGCCAACCTCGGTATTCTTATCCGCCAGTATTTTTCCAGGTCGTTCGCGCATTGAAGATTCCGGGCATCAAAACCATCGCTGACATTTGAAGGCCAGCGCCTACCACACAGCAGCTTGGCAACACGTTGAGTTCTTGGACCGTGAGCTTTTGTCAACGCCCGACATGACCTTACGATCTCGATAGCGTCGCCAACACGTCCTACTCGGACTTCTGCCTTCGCAAAATGAAGGACGGTCAGGCGCTTTTTCACCTTGGGCTCGTCCCTGCCAACCGGTTCCGGTCAGGACCTCGCCTCTTCGCGCAAAATCCGCCTGATCGACGTGGTATGAAGAAACCTTTGCATATTTTCAAAGACCAGAACCGCCGCTTTCCAGCGCCGCGAAGTTCAAAGCCGGTGCTTACCCCGGTTTTGATGAGACCGTACACGCCATCAGCTATGACCCACCCATTATTGGTCGCAACCTTGCGACTTACGACGGCGAGATTATCAAATCTGTCTGGGCGCGATCGCGACAACAACGACAGCTTTTGCCGCGATCGCAAAATCTATAGGCGGACCTGACGCGTTGAGGAAATGGCCACCGACATTTGGCGTGCCCTTTTCCACCCCGCGCGGAAAGAGTTTCTACGCCGAGCGTGGCGTCTCGGGATGTAATTTACCCCTGACGGAAAAAACGGTCGGCCAGGCAGCTCGCTCCGCCCGACCCATCCCATACTGCCCCCCGCGCGCAGCCTTCGCGCAGCTGTGCTTCCGGCCACCTTCCACTCTAGACGTGCCGGAGAAAACCACCCATGGCAACTGTCATCTTACTGGACAAGATGCCCCTGATTACCCGTAATATGCAAGGCTGCATTCCTGGTCGGTATGGCTGTGTGCATCTCTACGTCGCCTTCGTCGGCCCGCCAACCCTATATCATGGCGGCGTACACGTCGCTCTGGCGCTTTTGCTGATTTTCCTGACCGTCGACCGCAAAAGGTCTGCGCAACGATGTGCCCAGTTGTTATGATTTGTTGGTGATCGGCCTGGTCGCGGCGAGCGCTGCCACTCTACCCCTCCTTTTTAAACCTCAACTACATTACGCAAGCGGTTCCTCTACGTCGAATTCCGCTGATGCCGATGGACATAGTGGTGGGGATCACCCTTGTTGGTTCTGTGCTTGAGCAACCCGGCGAATGCTGGGGCCGTATGCTTCCATACCGCCCTTCTTGTTTCTCGGCTACGGGCTAGCCTTCACCTACGACCATGCCCTTCGGTTGATGATTGAGCAGTTGTTCATGACGACCGAAGGCATATTTCGGGCATCCGATTGCGGTTTCGGCGACCTATATGGTGCTCTTCATCCTCTTCGGCTTCATTGGTTGAGACGTTTATGGGTGTGGGTCAAACTTTTCATGGATTTCGGCCGTTGGCACCTACGGGGCGTCAGGTCGGCGGGCCCGGCCAAGGTGCCTGTGTCACCTCCGCCTCTTCGGCTCCGTCTCCGGCTCTGCTGTGGCCAAACGTGATGGACGGACCGGCACCTTCTCTATCCCACTGATGAACGCATGGGGTTCAAACCGCCTTCGCGGGCGCGGTTGAGGCTGTGGCCTTACGGGCGGTAGATCATGCCACCGGTCATGGGGGCTGCGGGGCCGGGCCCCTTTTTTTGTTCATGGCGGAATACCTCGGCGTGGCTACCTGACGGTCGCGAAATATGCGGCGGCCCCGGCGATCCTGTTCTTATGTTGCCCTTTTTGCAGCGGGGTCCATTTTGAGGCGACGCCAAGGGGCATCGGCTCTGTCCCGAAAGAGGACCAAGTTCCGCTAAAAACCGTGCTCCTTGAACGTGGCACCTGTTTCTTGCCGCTTGGTGATTATCGTGGGCGTTTCTTTGATGATGGGTACTCGGGCCCCTATGCGGCGCTTTGTGGGATCATTCTCGTGTGCCGGTCGCGGCATTGCGCAAGACGGACACGGCTATTACGCTACCGTGACAACATCCTTGATTGCGCTTGAGGGTGGGGCGCGTCGGGACGGAACGTGTTGGCGATTGCGGCGGGCCTGTGCCTGTGCGGGCATCGTCGTTGGCGTGATCGCATTACCGGCCTTGGATTTGACCTTCTCGAACTTCGTGATTCGAAGCGGCCCAAGGGATACGCTGTTTCATTCGCGCTTGTTCTGTCGATGATTCGCCGGGATTATCCTTTGGTATGGGGATGCCGACCACTCCGGCCTATATCGTCAGGTCGCCCTTGCTTTGGTACCCGCGCTGGTGAAAACTGGGCGTGCAGGGTCGAACGGCGGCACCTTTCGTGTTTCTACTTCGCCCGATTCCTGTCGGCCATCACACCGCCCTGTCGCCCATGGCGCTTATGCCTCTCGCCAAAACCCTGGTCGCATGCCAAAATCCGTCGAGGCGAGGCTGGGGCTGCGGTGTGAAACTCGGTGCGGACGGCTTTATTCGTGCCCTTCATGTTCGTCTTATGAACCAGCGATTTCCTGAATTGCAGGGCTCCGGTCACCCAAAGATCCACGTGGTTTCTTGTTGCAGGCACCACCGGGGTCATTCTGGCTGGGGCGCCGCCTTGCAGCGCTTATTACTTCGCCAGCAAGGACTGTCCAAAACGTTTAGCTGTCGGATGTGCTTTTTCGGGGCCGTCCCGTGCTTTTTTGGCTGATCTATTCCCGATCTGCGGCTCAACCGCCTCGGGGGGGGCTGGGTCAACGCGGGGGCCCCTCATCCTCAAGCCTTTTTCCAAAAAGGCCCCAGGAAAACCCCCCAAGGCCCCCGAAAAGCCAAAAAAAAAACCCGGGGCCCGGGGGAAAAAAACCCCCATACAAAATTCTTATTCTCTCTTT
>Ga0163217_1079363_pt1 | contig 11498 bp, 7 predicted proteins | sample SynspAceP_FD_185933 | JGI IMG/M metagenome (GOLD analysis project Ga0163217, IMG submission 185933) | Saline lake microbial communities from Ace Lake in Antarctica - Synechococcus sp. Ace-P (PacBio error correction) | ecosystem: Environmental > Aquatic > Non-marine Saline and Alkaline > Saline ... | reverse complement strand
ATGTTCTAGATCATGTTGCTTTTTTTAAGCTCTCCATAGTGTTTGGAAATAAAACACAAATAAATTTATCCCCATATTATTTGCTTATGAAATTGGGCGTGGCGTTAAAAAAGTCATCCAATTGGGCAACGTCTACCATATCCCAATTAAAACTTTGGATAAAGAAGTAGGAGTGATATCGCTATGGAAATATTTTACTCTCTATATTGTAAAGGTAAATATAATTTTTCTTATTAAAGTATTTTTAACTCGCCCAAAGCGTTGGTTACTATCAATAAAAATATTCATTAGCCTCTCTCGCACTCACCTCACACTAAAAATAATCAAATCCTTCGGTTTGCCAACAAAGATGCCCATTTTCCAATAACGGCAGTTTCATATCCGATTGTGAAGGCGTACGGCCATATGGGATGACCAATGACAAGGGTTAGAGAAAAAAAGGAGTTCAGCCGAAGTATCTGCCCCAACAAGGAATTTTACGACCTTTACAAGGGGTCCTAAGGTTTTGCATAACACCATAATGATCTAAAGTACTGGAGCAAATCAGGCAATGAAGATAGAATACAAAAACTTAGAAAAACATTGTAAGGATTTGGATGAAAATGAACCTACCCGTGGTGGTCGAAATTTTGACCAAGGCTTTTCAGATAAAATATGAGTTAACCAAAATCTGCTTGCCTTATTTATTTTTAAAAAAAACTGTTATTCTATTACCACCAAGGCTTCAATTAAGGGCTCTTTTTATGCCTACTTAAAGGATAACCTGTCCATTTATTTCCACTTGTAGATCCATTAAAGTTTTCAATCTTTATCAAGATTTACGTGTAGGATTTGTGGATCCTAAGAAATTTATCTTTGGGCCAACTGTTTCCAGCAAAAACGCTTTCCATGGTAGAAGGAGAATCAATGTCTTTTTCTCGTAGGGGATGATTCTTACAACATCACATTATGCTTCTATCCAATTAATATTTTCATGAATTTAATTTAGCCTTTTTCAGATGTTACTATTAACCATAAATATTTACTCTGGTTAATCTTCCTCTGATTTTGAAGCTCAAATTTATAATCGCTTTTTAATTGAAACATCAAACCTACTTTTATCCAAAGTTTCTGCAAATAATCCGTTAACATCGTAGTCGAATGCCTTCTGGCGTGATTAGGCGGTTACCGAAATAAGGATTTATCTGTGGTTTGTGAATCCAAAGATTCAAGTTAAATTCAAACCCATGCAAACCGGGGCATTTCTATATCTAAAAAAATCAAGTCTACAGTATTTGCTAGCAATAACACTTTGCGGCCAGGCCATTATTCAAATTCGTTAATTAAAGATCAAGTTTGGAATGTCCTTAATAATTTTGGGAAAACCGCCCGGGCGTTGAACGAGGAATCATCTATTAAAATGCATTTAATTTAGTTTTTTCATGGTCGAAATTTAAACAAACATCCATTTACCATTAAAGTAGACCCACGCCAAATAGCAAAGTTCAGTCCTTGTTTCTCGCCCCTTAAAGGAACAAAAACAACAATTACTCAATGCCTTCATGGTTAGTGTTTTGGCATTGGGTATAAGGAAACAAAATATCCAGTATGTGATAATAAAAATAAACCTAAATGCACATAAATCTCTCAGCCCAAATTATAGTGGCAAGAAGAAAATTACGCGTCTTAAAAATGGTGCTAAAATATTTTTTTTACAGACTTAAAAAACACAAATTAGGCCTAATTTTTACAAACAGATTATATCTCAAGGCCAAAACAATTACAGTTTGATCTTAAGCAGGTGAAGGGGAACTTTTTTCGATTGCATGTCCTATAGGATATATTAAACGCTTAACAGCCTACCCTGGATAAAAAAATAATACTATATCATAACCTCTGAATATGATGCATTTGGAGCTCATTTTTAATAATTTTGGATTATCTTTATTAATTAGACCACATATATTTTAAAAAACATCAGATTAATCTTTGGTATTTGAAATTAATAAAAACAATTTTGACTTGAATCTTACTGTAAGGATTTAGAGAAAGTGATAATGTTTATTCAGATTAATGGATTTTCACCAAACCCCTTGCATAACGAAAACTAAACATCTAGAGTTTTTTGTTTGTTAAAACAATAATGTTGTAGATTCTTTTTCCTGTAACTGTATTCAACAGGTTATCGCCCAAAAATTAAATAAACTTATCGAAGGTATTTACTAGAAACTACAGATTACAAAAACAATATTCATGAATTGAAAGTTACCATCCCTTATTTAAAATTTTGATTGGCAATGTGAACGAGGCATTTTATTTCTATTAAATCCGTTTTTGGAGGCGAATTTTGCCAATATGGAAAATGTCAGAGGGTTCAGGAGGTGACAACCTCTTCTACGGAAGATAAAAACCGTACTATGCACATAAGCGCTTCCATGGAAATGACACCCTTTTAATGGCTTCGGATATAATTGCCTTCCGTGGGGCAAATACTGCAACCGGGCAGCCAAAGCAGTATGTCATGCAATAAACGGATAGCAAAAAATGAGGCCGACGATTATCAATGTCTTTCCAATGGAGGGAATATTGAAATTGGAAATGGCCGACATGTTTTGGGACGGACTATTTTTGGAAGTTTTATTGATAAGTTTAGCATTCGATGGATTGATCAGTTATCCTTTGAAAACAATCCAAAGAATCTTCTAAAAAAAATGGCAAACATTTCTTAAAGTAATCAATTACACAAATTAATCAAATAGTTGAAATTTAGTTGTTTTACAGGAAAAATATATATTTACAAAAATATTCATAAAACATGTTTTAGGAATGGACATAAATCCAAAGGAGCCGAAAAATGCAGTGTAACCACCCTATATTGGACCCATTTCCCTTTCTGAGGTACAAGAGGTTCTGTAAGAACTAAGGAGCGCAATAAAAAAAAGCTGTCCTGCGAGGCAGAAAAGGCTGACAGATATAACCAAAAATGCCAGCTTATAAATTCACGGAATATGCTGTTATTTCGCAGGCCTATATAAAAAATCATATAGCGTTTCTTATGCACCCCTACTGGACATTAAAAAAATTTGAGAAAGGAATTCAAAGCTATATGACAACAAGTGGAAGGATCAGGTGCAATTTCCACTCAACAAAACCCATGCCGCTAGCCTTAATTTCTAAAATGTAAAATTTAGGTTCCGAGAGGAATATGGCAAAGGCACAAATAAATAAGAAACACACAGGACAGACCAAACCTAGTTACTGATTCAAAGAAAACAAAACAGTTTTCTATTAGACGCCGACAGCCATTCTTTAATTCATTTTACTGGATTTAAGAAATCTTGCCTTAGGAGTAATAGAAACTTTATTTATTTCAATTTATAACTATCAAGATTTGAACCTTGTTCTATTAAGCTACAAATAATTATGTTTACTGGCTTTCTCCCGCAGTTGTTAACCGCACAACACCAGAGAGAGGAGGAAACAGCACTACCCCAATTTTCAAGAAGACCATACCTATAGTTTTAAAAAGGGCCTTTTTTTTTGATATGATAAGGTTTGTTCCAAAAGATATTGTCCAATTTGGCCTGTTGGACTGTACAAAGGAAAACCTGAATATGGACAGGTCTCACATAGCATCTACTGCGGCTATAACACACATTGACCAGAAAAATAACAGATTTAAGTATAGATTTAGGAGAGCCAAGTAGGATGGGACGAAGATCATTCTTTACAATAAATTATTTGGCGTTTTTTAGGTTATACCCAATGATATCAACTCGGCCATTTATTACTAGGGCAATGGACGAACTACACTTTTATTAAGCGGTGTTTTTATGTTTTGGGGAAATTATCCAATAATTACAGGGGCACTAATACGGCAAATGAATTGTTGAAGTGTTATTATCTGTCGGAATTGTTTACACAAACGCTAAAAAGGTTAACTGGTAGACAAAGCCCCAATAGTGAGCCATGGAGGCCGGCCACCCAGGGGGGGCACTGCGACTCCTTCCCCAGTTTTAAGGCATACCAAAACGAATTACCCCCAATTATGATTGCTATGCTTCTGGGACACGTTGCACCTTTATGGCGACGTAACAGTAATAACCACAAAACGTATCCGGGAAATACGATGGATCAAACCAGTTGGCTATTCCCTAATGGGAATTATGGCTTTTTGAAAAAAATGATAAAGCAGCAACGCGGTACATTGATATCATGATTACCCCCTTGGCAATTTAAATTGGTTTATGTTCATTGGAAAAAAATGCAGCCAATTAAGACGAATCTTCAAAAAAGATAAAGCCGACGTTATTGGCGTTATGAATAACCAAAAAATTCAAACCGATTTGAACGTTCAACATTGAACTCTCGGCTTACTTACTATGAATTACATTCAATTTTTGAAGAAATAACAACAAGAACCATGCGAGGCTTTTCGCAAATGTTGGGGTTTTAGTTTCTTTATTTATGACTTTTTATAGACTAATTTTGAGTATGATGAAAATTACCATGCCTCACTAGTTTTAATTTGTTATTTTCCAAACATTTTGCGGATTTACTTTCCAATAGGGCTTTCGCCCAAGAAATTTAAAGTTTTTCACAGTTAGATTTCGACTTAAAAAGGCCCCGTTAAATCATGTTTGGTGTCAACCGATTACGGAAAGGAGAGTACCGACTCAGCGAAAGAGGGATTTTAATCAAGGCAGTTACGCGTTATAGCGATACTGATTACGACATTACATATTATAAGCTAAATGGAAGCGCACTAGTGGAAAAAACGCGTTGAAAAAACTTATCGGGGGGATTTTGTTTAAAAATACTTCCATTGCCAATTTCTATGAAACTGGACACCATAGACGGGAAAAAAAAATCACTGAAGAAAATAGTTTTCTTACAACAAAGAATTTTTGATCAATACGAATACCACGACGGAGATGACGGCAAACTCTCAACATAAAAGCGACCTAATGACAGCGCATTGATGAAACAGCTGTAAAATATGAGGTATATAAGGCGAGTTACAGAGATTATTACTGAATGATATTGTTTTCAAATCCATCAGGACCTCAAAAGTCAAAGGAAGATAATTACTGTTACAAATTTAATTCTGACGAAGAATTTTGAACGACCAAACCGCCAGAAAGCGCTAGAACAACCTATAAAACAACAGGATAATGTCAAATTGATATCGAAAAAAAGTTCACAATGATGTTAAATCAAAAAAACATTTACTCCAAGCGAGAGCAATATTCTACACCTACAACCTTCAAGGATGCTGATCACCTAAATCCACAAAAAAGGCAACTCAACAACGATTCAGGAATTATTTCCAAATGACAGTCAGAATCCGGTGCAAACTGGATAAAGCAGATCATAACACCAGGACAAACACTTACAAAACCAGAAAAATAAAATATTACCCAACACAAGATTCAAAAGAAGCTTAAGTCGTAATCCCGCCAAGACACCTTTTGGCAACGGCAAAATGTAATTGAACAAGGCTAGTAATTCCTCTTTTAGTTATTAAAACTATAGCTTTAATAAATCTACTTCAATAATTTTGTTATTAAATTAAAGTTATATTATGTTTAGTTTTGTAAATTTAGTTCTAAGGACAAACATGTATACATTTTAGAAAGAAATAACGCGCTATTACTTTTAAACAGAAGGTTGATTTTTTTTCATCCTTATATTCAAAAATTCCACCAACAATGAAAAGGCTATGGGCGAAAATAAAGATAACCTTTAGGGAATAGCTCCAACTCATTGCACAAAGAATTTTGCATTGACTTAGGTGTCGCAGCTTTCCATGATAAGCATAAAATCCGACATTAGGGATCAAAAAAGAAAGCGCCAGTATCTGCAGTAGAAGGATGTTTACTTATAAATAACCTAATTGGATTAGCAAAAAACCATCATAAGATTATTATAGAAAATAACTACAGCAATGACCTATTAAAGCAACAATGCATCCCCTGGCTTATTACCTATGCCCATTAGTGCTATACCAACGGCAGTAAGAATCGAATCTATGGAAAAATAAAATCTGATTAGGATAATCTGAAACAATTGCGTTGAAAAGCTTACAAACCCCCTTTCGCATTGATCTGGTTGCTCATCAGGGGTTTGGCATTTCAATTCTTTTTCATTGAATTTCCGAGGTTTACTCTGTTACAAGAGAAAAAAGTCCGCCAAAAAACAATTATCAAGGCTTTGCCCATAATACCCCATATAGACCAAGAGGTTTCTATATAGGAAAAACGGATTTTTAAGACCTTATTAAGAACGAAACAGCGAATAGCAATATAATCCCGTGCACCATAGCAAAAAGCAACCCAAATTTAGTGGCCTTGCCTGAAGTTTTTTAGGCATTTATTGGCAATAAGGGAAATGAAAATAATATTAGTCTATCCCAGACAATTTCCAAAAAGGTAACGTAGCAAGGGCTACCCAGGCATCTGGACTGGATAGAATTTCAAACATTTTAATTACGGCTTATTCTAATTGCGGGTCCATTTGATCTTTGGCTACTACCAAACAAGTTATTACTCAAATTATATTGATTCTTGTCGTGGACAAATCTTCATATGAACTAGATTTTTCCTCTGCCATATTCTTTGGGTGAAGCTTTTTTAACGATTATACTCGCAGTCATTTATCCACCCTAACGAGGAGGTATCTACCTTTCCTGAAAATAAATCCAATTCAATTAGATCGTTCCTAACAAAAGTGTAGTTATATTATTTCTCCGGAGATTTCCGCTGTAAAGGAGAATTTTCCATTTTTAAAATCGGCGCAATTTCGTTCTGCTGGTAACAGGAAAACAAACCTCCGACAGTGAGAATCACCAAACCAATAGTTCATAATTTTAGTCATACCGCAAAATAAAGAAAATTTGCTAGTGTGGAATCCTTAAAAAAATGATAATTCCAAAACTCCTTTCAAATAAGACTTTAAAGGCTTCCATTCGGTATAAAATATTTATAATCTTAATCTATAGAAGAGGAGGCCCTAAAACTTCAATTCTTCACAATTCGCATCTGAGATTTTAATAGGTGTAGTGGTTTCGGTTCTTAGGAAAAAGCTCCTTCCCCATACAACAAGTCCAATACAGATCAACATTGGAAATGTCAAGCAACTACCTTAAGCCAACAAATTCCAAACTAGGCTTCATTCCTGCCGCCAAAGATGGGATATGCGTCGAATCGCTGAACCCCAATTGTATCAGCAAATACCGACGCCGATATTATCATGGAATCCCATTAATTTGATCTATCTCTTTTAGAAATTTTCTGCAGTGTTCACCGTTTGTTAATTAGTTTGCCAAACAAAAGTAATCATATCCAATATTTATTAACTAGTTCAAAATATATACATTCTCATTGTACTTAATTTAATCACTTTAAATAATGAACTTAATATTATTGTTGATTTATAATGTATATAAAATTAAACTATAAGTCCAAAATTTTTTTATAAACAGATTAGCGGAAAGGATTCATGACCAGCAAACACATACGCGTATCCTTAGCTTATTGTTTTACATTTTTGCGATTAAAATATTTACATATGTTAATATTTTGAACTTACCTTTGTATTTCTTAAACCAAAAACAGAGTACCGCACATGCATTTAGATTATGATAAAATAAAAAGGGTATCTAATAAAAGGAAGATACATTACCCTAAGGGACATTGACCCGTTTTGATTACGGCTGCCAAGATTTTTTTTTGACTTCAAACCCGAGAGCATCTTTTGAAGGTCGGACATTAAAAGGCATTAACTTGGTTCAGGGAAATCTAAAATATTGAATGTGGTCACAAAGCACGGAATAAATCCACCACTACTTAAGGGCCGTCCTAGATCTGATCAACTTTCTAAAAAAGGATTCCGATTGGCCAGTTCCATATTAAGGGAATTTGTACCCTTAAATATTCCTATACTAAATCCAGATGGCGCAATAGCCTATACTAGGTCAATGCTAATTAGTGTTGATTTAAAAGGGTGCCCAAAGAACGGACCCAACGGAAAAGCGTGTTCTAAGAAAGGTATATTGAGGATTTCAAGCCCGATTTACTGCTTTAAATCTAACATGATCAACGTACCATTTTCAATGTAGGAATCACCTTCTAAAACCAGCAACTGGTTTCTTTTAGCCCCAGGCGCACGACCCCGAAAGAAGTATTTTCCAAACCGAGGGATAGCATGCAAATTAATTGTTGCCATGAAACCAAGAATTACAAAAGCACATTTCTGGTTCAAGTAGGGAGTATGATGATTGAGATTCACAAGTAATTGCTGTTGGAGATACGTTTCAAATGAAACGTACTACCATTTTATTTGAATTCAGGGGCATTTTCCGGAAGATTATGATAGAGAAAATACAAGGAAGTATAATTTTATAGCGATGTTAAGGCTATTGAAGTTATATCTTCCCAAAAAAGAAACAACTTAACTTAAAGCTGATTACCGAGATATTCCGGAGAACAAAACAAAATTGTTTTATGACATCCAAATCAAAAAATATCCCAAATTCTTTAATCCCAAAACATAAAATCAGGTAGTTGCGCAGGCATTTCATTTCGTTGAAACACTGGTAGGTTGATAGGGATTAAAAATTTAAGTGAAATTAGAGGAAAATAGGAGATTACTAGGGTAAATTTGGAACATAAAGCTATTAACTCTTATATGCTAGTGATTTTAATAAATTGAAAGAACAAAATTGATCTATTAAGTTACTAGACTAAATGGTTATATTTTTTTAAAAACTACAATGTTACGGTTTTCATAAAAAAAGGGATAAGTTCATACATTTAATTTGATATTTTATTATTTTTGCGATTAAAAATAAAACACTAATGCGGTAAAGTAAAAATTAGACGAAAATAGACCATCAAATTCTGGATATTTAATTTGACAAATACCAGACACCATTTACGATATTCGCAAAAAAGCTTTTAATTTCTGCAGGAACAGTCATGTTTCGTGTTAAAGGAAATGGAAGAAGCGGTATTATAAGGGGGTCATCACTTACATTGGATTATGTTTAAATTGGGGTATTGCCTTATGCTTATGTGGGTATATTTTTTAGAAAAAAACTCTCAGACCCAGTTTGTTTTTGGAAAGATTGAATCAAATTCCAAAATGTTTACCGTGGCACATATTACCACAGGGAAATTTAATATTTCTGTAAAATTCGCGCTAGGATCATCACCGCCAAAAACATTCTATTTTAAAATGATGATATTGAGGGAAATTGACAAAGAACGAGACATGATATCTTTGAAGAAAGAATTAAATGACAAGAAACGTTCTTATGCACACCATCTTCAATGAAAATGTAATTAATCATAAAAGAAAAAAGTATTTAAATATCCAAGCAGTTTTTGTTTGGGAATTGTTTTTTTCAACCAAGTTTTTATTTAGCAGCTAAAGTTAAGTCGCGTTAACGATCAAAAATGATGACCTATGAGAAAATCTAGCTTACCCAAGGAAGCCTACCATCAGTTTTACGGACCTATCTCTCTGTGTTGGACGGATAGCGAAATCTACACGACCTATTGGTAATAGGAAAAAAGAGATGAAGCTGTTATCGAAAATATTTCCAGTGATGAAATTTGATTAGCTCTTTATTCCAAAGGCAAATGGACTTTGGCAGAGGTGACTACTACATATTATGATGCTGAGCGGGTTTTTCAATATAGGGCACTTCGGTTCCTTGCGTCATGATAAAACGCCCCTTTACCAGGTTTTGACCAAGACCTTTACGTTAGAGATATCCACGCAAATTCTAGGAGTAAAGAAAAGCTTAATAATCGAATTTAATGCGGTGAGGGAAGCGTCCATTAACTCTTTTTCAAAAACTTGGACAACAAAGGACCGTAAGCCGCAGTGGTATTAGCAGTAAATTGAAGACAGTGGCTACGTTGGGGTTTGTGATTTGTGGCCAGTCAAAAAGCACCATCTGCAATTATTACCAATAGGATATTGCAACCTATCCAATTGAAGACTCTTCTTCTCTTTGGTTTTAGTTCAATTCCATTTCATCTGAAGGACTGCCAAATTCAACCGCTTCTGGTTGTCTTCCAATTCTTTTCCTATTATCAACTCCGAAAGTTCGAAATGAAATTGGCCAAACTTTTTACTTATTTTTTACCAGGATTAAATGCAGTTCTGGTTTTACCTCCCACGCCCGTCTATAATTTGCACCATGGATTATTTTTAACATGAAATTATTCCTCATCACATAGCCGTATGGATACACTTCAAATTAAGGCTAGTGCCACTTCAGTGGCTCAGTTTTTTGTAATCTGACAAGTTTCCGTAACATAGTTGGTTTTTGCCCCTGATAAAAATCAGGAGGTTAATTATTTTACCTAAACTATAGAAAAAATTGAGAATCAAAACTTGTTAAAGGAGTTGTAAAAGGATTGTTTTTTAGTATTACCGTAACGGTTATTCCGCGTAGTAAGCCGGAAGGCTTGTTCCAATAATTTTCTTTGGGTAACTTTTACGTCTATAAACAGGTTCTCCAATGCTTTTATTAACAAACACAAAATTGGACATTACCATGATGAATTTTTCTTATCAAAATTTTCCAGATAAGGTCAAAAAATGCGTTTCTATATCCTTTCTTCAAAAGTTATTTTTTTGTATCTAGCCCAAGAAAAAGTAGCCTTGATATCTTCCCCAAAGCAATTTTACTCAGCCCAGTTATTTAAAAGAAAAGGAAAAACCCCTCCAAATATCATCGCCGATGGGCAATAGCCTCACCATGTAATAAAGGTTCGGTTGTTCTTCACTTTCCAAAAAAAAATAAGGACTCTAACGGCATTGGACCAAAGGTATGCCCGTAGTTTATATTTTTCTAAAGTGCTGCATCCAGTAGGGTTTCACTGTTGTACTACTTGCATTTTAATGGGACACCGAGTTAAGACATTGCTGATCCAAAAAATTATCAAAACTTGTAATTCCTTTCAGTTTTTCCCAATAAAAAAACTGGCATCCCTGATTGTTTCCGTGTTCAAGGCATTTCCGGGCCAATATCCACTATTCAACTGCCGTTGGTTCCAGAGTTATTCAAAAAAGTAGGTATCTTAACCCAGCTACTATCTTGTGGTTGATTTATTTAACCCCTACCTGATTCTTTAAGGGTCCTAAAGTCCACAAACCAGTTTTTCCATCCAAACAGAGGCCATTTTCAACATGACCAAGAGGTAAGTGGGGAACATTAATGGAAATCGGGTATACCTCTTTAAAAAACAAGAGCGCCACCCCAAAAACCCTCCCAAAGAATCGGTGTAGATTCATTAAACTTGATATTTTTAGGTTTTTTGGTGTTTTTTTGTGTATGTTAATATTATTGGTGGGTTAATTTTATTGTTTTTTTTGTTTATTAATATTATGGGGTTGACCAAATAATGTGATGATTTTCAATAAGGCCGCACGTTGTGTGGTGTGTTTTTTAACGGTCCCATTCCCCCGGGTTTTCCCCTTCCCCCCTTTTTGGTCCTTTTTGT
>Ga0163217_1064200_pt1 | contig 11498 bp, 14 predicted proteins | sample SynspAceP_FD_185933 | JGI IMG/M metagenome (GOLD analysis project Ga0163217, IMG submission 185933) | Saline lake microbial communities from Ace Lake in Antarctica - Synechococcus sp. Ace-P (PacBio error correction) | ecosystem: Environmental > Aquatic > Non-marine Saline and Alkaline > Saline ... | reverse complement strand
TTCTGTTTGCATTGCCACCAAAATCAGGCATTGGTATCCAAAAACGAGTATTCCAATTTTTGAAATAGGAATTTCTTGTTAGGCCAATTACGGTCAGAAATCGATTGGCTTTCCAGATTGATGATGTCGATTGTATCAATTGACATCCCCCCGCTTTCAACATTAATACTTTCTTTTTTCCGCGCTTTCCCTTCATTTGGTCCTTGTGAAGATATTGCTACTAGATTTGCATTTAGCTTCTTCCGGTTTTAACCGCCTGGACATTCTTTATTTATTTAAATATGTTCTTTCCAGTCGCAATAAAAGCATGTAATCTCCTTTCCACTGTTCAGATGTAGGGTATTTTTGGTCCAGCCATCTACTGAATTTCCCAAAAGATGTTTTTCAGAGGTCCAAGAAGCATTTGTTCAAAAAATAGGCTGTTTCGGGAGCGACTTCATTTGAGATTCAGCAAGTTTGTGGGTGTCCCGAAAGATCAAATTTTGAAAAAAATCCGCAACTCCGGATCAATACCCACACCTTTTCTTTTCACGGCGTCCTATATCTGGGATTACAGAGACTTTCTCAGGGCCACATGCCATCATATCCCTGTCCCCTTTGAGTGCAGGATAATTGTCCTTTTGATGCTAAATCAATCACAGAAATTTTTTATTGTTTTACATTTTTTTACGTTCAACAATACGGACTTGCCCAAGCCTTCTTTTCAAAAACCCCTGCGGACTTGATGATCTCAGGTATATTATACTTTATTAACCATTCAGATGGATAGGTTCTGGCAAGTCTTTTTTCAGTTTAAAATAGACAATTTTGTTCTTTGAGCGCTTCTTCAGAAGCTTCACGACTTACACCAAGCGGTTCAGATTAATTACTGTTGATCAGTATTATTGGAAAAATCTTTTTTCTAAGAATTGGATGAGGATTTAAAATAGGGGAAAAAATTTTTCCCTATTTATATTATTAAAGAAAACAGGTTAGGCACGCATCTCGCCAACTGGATGCAGCTATGTTCCAGCGTAATGGATGTTGGCAACTACTAAATTGAACTGAACAACCATACTCCACCCCAAGAATTGTGGGTGGTGGAACCATCAGGACAGGCTCTCCATCCTCTTGGTTGCGGCATGTGGCGGCAAGCCACCCAAATCGCCTTGACCCCAAAAAGGCCCAATCCAAAACAACGATTTAATCTTTAACTTGATATTCATAGTAATATTTAAATTTAAAAGTAATTTGATAAAAAAGAGCCCGGCCAAGAATTTCAGCCACATAATCCAGCGCATGTATTAAACTTATTTTATTTTTTTAAATAGCAAGCTTTAGGTTTGAACAATAACACTTAAAAAATTCATAAATCTCATTTTTAGTTAAAAAATCACGGTTTTCTATGTGAAATTGCTAAAGATCTTACTGATACAGCTTTCTATATCCCGGATTAAATCAGACACGATTCGGGAATCAGATAGCCGCATGGACTTTCCTTTCTTGAATTAGATTCCGGAATAAAGGTGGCAGAGATATCTAAAGTGGTTTTGCATTAAATCACCCGGATGCTTGGATGATCAAACCTTCCTTGGGTCACCCGGCCTATGGTATAAAACTATAACCTCGTAATGTTCTAAGAATCTGCTTCGTTTAAGTTTTTCCACTTTTTATGTTGGTCCAGTCCAGGATTATTCCGAACCTAAAAATAAAACAGAACTGATGCTGTTGGATATTGCTCAGGTCAAGTAGGGTCAAAGGTATGTCATGTATAGCTTAGGTCTCGGCATTCGGAAACTTCATTATCCGAAGCTCTAAAATTGAAATTTACCCTCATCGCTTAGCTGACCATACGGGAGGACGCATCATGTTCAGTGTGCAAGCAGAGAATTGTCGCTTCTTTTTCAAAGGGTTCTGCTATGGGACCTCACTACAACCCAACTTTCGTATCCAACTCAGTTCGATTATGAGCGTATCCGCAATAACTCAAATGTTCCAACATGGATGGATGGGGTTAAAAAAAGAGCCAAAAATACAATCGACCTTCACCGCTTACCGGTGCTAAAATTCACTGACAAGTTTCCGCCTTCGGCAGAGGACTTTGGCAAAGTTCATATTGACCACATGTCAACATCAACTGAGGCTCAAATTTTCAATTTCAAATTCGCTTTGGAAATATCCTCCAGAAGAAAGCGACTCTTCAGATTCTGTTCCCCGAATCATTCCAGTCTTTCTTTTCGAGCACTCGCGATACTCGGCACTTTTCAATATGGCAAGGCTTTGATCTCCAAAGTAGCTCTTTTAGTGCAAGTCACCTCCTTTTGACGTCCCATCAAAAAATTACTGCTTTTCACCTGTCCCAGATGCGTTGGATTTTTCTTCTTTGAGCGTGCCGTAGAAGTTGCCGGCATAGGACTTCCTTCCCATTCGATGAAGGGCATTTTCCATCCAATCTTTCGCTTAAAATCTTCGGCTAAAAAATAAATTAGTCTTTGCCAGCACTTTCATGTCTTCCACGCGATCGCGCGTACAGGCAGAAATAGAAAAAATCCAAGCCAGATTTGGGATTTGGTGGTGATGAGGTGCTTTGATATTGAAGTTTCTCCAGATCCAGAGGGAGCAGAGAAAAATAATTTGCCTTACCTTGAGAGGTCATTAGGTTTACTTGATTTTCCTGGAATCTGTTCTTCGGATAACTGTCTGATAATTCAGCTGCTGTTTAAGCTTGGTTGGTACATTATGTTTTTTTCAACAGATCCCGAATCGCTTAGCTCCAAGTGAAAGTGCTCCCAAAGCAAGGTTGACATTTGGCCAACTTTTTTCAACATTTCTTTCGAATTGTCAATCTTCTCCATCTAATATGCTTTCCAACAATTCAAAAGCACTTGCGGTATCCCTCGGATTTCAACTTCCGCGCTGGATGATTCTTCGTTCATATCCATCTTATTTCTTTTATCTATATCCTCCTCTTCTTCTTGTTTTTATAGCCCATGTGTTCGCATAGCCTTGTTAAGCCTTTCTATTGAGCAGATTCGTTCATCCACGTTGCACGATGCAGTTCGAGAATCGAACTGTACCAATCGGTATATCTAGGGTATTGGACAATCTCCTCTAGGTGAATCCTTTCTCCAAATCACAAAGAATAATTTGACCCGTTCTGAATTCTACTGCCAAAGCTATTTAGTTGCTTGGAAACTCATCACCGAAGCATTATCCTTTGAGGCGATTCGGGCTCGCATTTGTTTCACTCGTTACTTTTGGTAAGATCCAACGTCATATCTGAGTGTAATAAGTTTCAAGCCTCTGAGGTAATCTACTCGCAGGCTGACTTCACTCTTCGTCGGTTTACTCGTTGATGAAAACTGTTTTTGAGGGAATTCTAAAAGCCATGCTTGGCATTTGTCCCCTGCCTCAAAAGAATTTTTGATAACCGATAGGCTTTCAGGTAGGTATTCCTGCACCAAATCTTTTTGGCATCGTCCTTCGTCAAAAGGTGAGCCGGTAAGCAAAATTGTACATCAGTCGATGTGTGTGTGTGGCATAAACTCACCATCGAAGATTGCACTGTTTTTTCTTCCTGAGGAATATTTCCTGCGCTGTACTTACAGACATATGTTTCAAAAAGCTAACGATTTGAGTCAATTATTATAACTAGGAAAACTGGAAGAATTCAAGCGGATTTCTTTATTAATTGTCTGTTTGATTGGATCACAAAAGATCCCATATCCCCATCCGTATTTTTATGTTTTTATTTCATCAGATTGCTTTCTAGGTTCCGCTCCCCTTGCCTACTTTTACATTTCTCTGATTTGTTGCTGTACTTTCGTTGCGCGATTCTTGATCAGTAATCGAGAAAGTGATCATTCTAATTTGGAATTTTGCCTCCGGAAAAGTCAGCTGGCCGAGCGAAAAAAAGATTCGCAATATCAATTTTATTCGAAATTTCACCGATTGCCTTTTTTTGCGAGACAAATAAAGCTTGCCTTACCATTTCTGAAAAAGAATTAATAGCGCTTTTCAATTAAATAAATGCTGAACTTGCTTGACCAAGCGGTATACTGCGGGGGGAAGAAAGTGCTTTAATGGTAACCGGCCACATATTCAATGGGAGTTTGGTGTGGGGTTTTGGCACTAACCTTGCATTACATTCTGAGGTAAGAACCTGTCTATCGCAAGGTAAACAATCCTTTTCTTCGATCCAATTGATTATGAAATAAATAGGTATGGCTTTGGCGGCTATCTCACGAGAAAAAAAAAGCATTTCGAAAAAAGCATGCTTACCGTAAAAAATCGCTGCGAATCATTTTCTGCTGGGATCTGACCCAGCGTATCCTCCCCAATCAGGAAAAACGCTACCAACGAGAATTTTCTCAATCGTCCGGCCGTATTTGTTTGAAAGGAGGCCGATTCCTATCCAAAAAGATGGATTGCAGAGGTTAATCTATGGAAATGAAAAAAATCAAGCGCGGTTTATTTATTTTGAGTGTTTGATTTTCACTATGCGCCGATCACCCTATGCAAATTCTGCGCGCACAGGCATAACGGACGATTTTTGCCAAAGACTAGAAGAAACATTCACGGCAAACAACCTGGACTTATACCTTTGGAGTCATTAAGCCGGATGGAAAATTTAATTAATTCCAAAATATGAAAAGGCTTGCCGGAGTGCCGGATCGAAATTATTTGGCTCAATATTGAAATTAGAAAATTGTCCAAAAAAACTCAAGAATTCAACTGCAATCAGGCTTATATTTGCAAAGGGCACAATGCTAAGCAAAGAGAACAAACTTAATCTCCTTGACTTTTTTTTTGAACCTTTATAGCCCGCAATTAGGGCTACTTAAACACAAGAATTTTAAGAATGTTGGAAAGAACAAAATTTCACTTAACAGCGGATTAAATTGAAAAATGGAATATCTAGAATAAACTCAACCCCGAAACAAACGAGGCCCCTGCCGTCGAGATACAGGAAAGGTCCCCTGTTTGACTTTATAGCCGGAGCTGGATCTTGGCAAACGAGTGGCCTCACCTACGGATCGCCCACTTTGATCTATGCAAAGGGGTAGATTGCCTTTCAATATTTCTTTGACCTTTACTCAATTAAAAGCAGCTGCAGGAAAATGCCGCCACCGATCGAATCGCTGGCTGGTTCTGAGGCTTCGAAATACGTGGATGGGAAAACATTCACTCGGTCTTTGCAAAGATCCTACGAGGTGGCGAATCCGGCCAAGATTGGTTTACCCTTTCCAACTTCACGATTTCTACGACGCAGATGATGTCCAAATCTCTTGGATTCGTACCATTGTCAAAGAAATGCGACTGGATGATAAAGTCTTACAAGCAAACGCTATGTTCCTTTCAGAATCTCAGGCGCAAAAATCCGGCTTGATTTTCTTGGCAAGCCTATCAAAATGTATCCATTTTGTCCTCAAAGCAAGATGACGAGGCAAGCGATTGAAGCCGAAAAATGGGTTGATAATCCTACCAGAAATACCAAACCGACTCTTCAAAAGCCGGAACGCGATGGATTTCGATTGATTTGCCTTCTTCAATACTAACTGCTCTTAGAGATCATTTGATGTGCTCATAATATCAGCAGCGATTCCGCTATGTGATGGTGGATGAGTTTCAGGAACCACCTTCCCAATTACCTTGATCACCAAAAAAAAGCTTAGCAGGCCGATCCACCAGAATATCTGTTGTGGTTGGCGATGATGGCAGAGTATCTATGCTTTCCGCGGCGCAGAATATCCAAAATATCCTCAATTTTGAAAGGACTATCCTGGACTATTTGTGTTAAGCTGGAGGCAATTTACCAGCTCCGACAAGACCATCGTGGAAGCGCCAATTCGATTCATCCGACAAGAATAAGCGCAAGCTCAAGAAAGTAGTCTGGGACTTCCAATTTCCTGAAGGCGTTTGATCTTAATTGATCAAGGCGAGTCTTTATGATAATGAGGAAGGAAAAAATTGTAGGCAACAAACGATCTTTTGAGGAGAAGATAACAAGAAACTTCAAACAGCGACTTGCGATTCTTTTAACGGACCAACTCTATCGAGATTATGAAGAGGGCGCTTCGCAACTGTGACTTGACTAATTTAAGATTGTCGGAGGATTATCTTTCTACCAGCGGAAGGAGGAAATCAAAGAACCTCATGGATACATGGCGTTTTGCGGTCAATCCGATGGAACGAGGAAGCCTTCAAGCGAATCATTCAATTATTCCAAAAACGTGGATTGGAAATACCTCGGTGGATAGTTACTGGTGGCGGGCATACGATTCATGGGCACGCCCGCTTTGGCAAGTGGTGCAAATGGACCAAAGCTTCTTGGCGGTTAGAAGCAGGCGGTTTTGGTGATGGATTTTGCCACCACTATCAAAGCCTTCCAAATCGAAATCGAACGCAAAGATGGCTTTGAGGCGTCAATATATTATAGGCAAAGGCAAAGTGGCCTTTGCGTTGAGCTTTACGAAGACAAAAACATCGAAGACTCAATCGACTACGAAAACGTCCAAGAACTCCTCAATGCATCAGGAATAATGTGGACAATCCCGAGAATGGGAGGATAAAAGTCTGGGTTTCATCCTTCACAGGAATCGCCTATGCTCACGATAATGATCGCAAACAAGATTTTATGACTTGATGCGATTACCTTTATGACCGTTCACTCCTCCAAGGCCTTGAATTTTCAAGCTAAGTGTTTGTGGTTGGGAATGGGAGGATCTATTTCCATCTCAGATGATGATGCAGAGTCGGGAGATTTGAAAGAAGAGCGTAGGCTATTTTATGTACGCGACCACTCGTGCCATGAGACAAGTTGTATTTTCACCTACGCCCTTGGACCAGATACGATTTGGACGGGCTTTTGAATTGTTGGAGCGAGTAGATTTCTGGAGGAAGTAGAGGCAAATTGCATTCAAAGTCAACAAACGGTATGAGCACCGAGATATGCCGTGGAGGCATTTCGGAAGCGAGGGGACTTCCTGGAGGTCGGGATTCGTTGGTATTCAAAAAAACGGACACGGTCAATCAAATCCGGTCAAGGCAGGGTTAAGCTTCACAACGGCCGAGTCCTGACTTTAAGGCCTTCTAATACGAACAACTTACAAGCGCAGGCAACTCGTGGAGCATCCGAAATTTTGGTTTTGCGTAAGGTTCAAAATTGAAACCGAAGGAACTAACAGGAAAAGCAAGCATCTAATTTTAAAAATTTGGTGAGAAAACATTATTACTTAGCTTTTGCAAAGCTCAGAATTATAGACTATCCCTGCGCCCTTAACCTTTGTAATTTTTTTTCATTTACCTTTTGCTACGCAATTTAAGGGCGACTTATTTGAGTATAAAAACCTTACAAACACAACATTTGTGAAAGAAAAACGCGCAAAAACCATCCAACGCTTGGATTGATCACATCACCGGAATCGGAAGATCGTGAAAGGCGCGTACCCATAAGTGCTTTTACAGTCTTTGAGGATCATTTTCAAGCAAACTCAACCCCAAACTTGGAAACAGGAAACGACCAAAAACTTTGGGATTGAACTTGTATATCATGTCTGATTTTAAATTAGATGTAGATGCGCCTTCCCTATGCTGAGGAAAGTTAATTGCTTGGAAGAGGACCTATTGCCCAATCGGCTATCCCAAAAGGTGAAGTGAATTCAAGCCACTACGGAAGAAATATCGAAAAACTCATCGAAGCAGGCTATCGAAATCGAGGACGAGAAGAGCAGGAAAGCGATCATTTATGTAGGCCAGTTGATGAGAAGCTTCACTCAGAACTTGGATCGCGATAATTTTGACGATGAATTATCTCCTCGACGACATCAAGGACCCTATCCCAACGGTAAACTGCACATTGATTCTGGAAAAGTGTGAAAGAAATAGCCTCTCGAGTCCAACACCAGAGAGACTTCAAACTACCTATCGCTGTAGATCCTTCCAGGGAAAAACAAACGGGAAATCCTGTGCATAACAAAAAACCGAAGACCGGTCGGACAAAAAAAAACGACGAAACTAATGGGATCATTTTCGGCGTTGTCAGGTGGCCAATAACTAAAAGGCGAAATTACCCACAAGGAAGCAAAAACGAAGCATTACCAAATCCTCTGTGCGGCCTCCTTCACTTCGGAAGAAAATCATTAATCAAGTAAAATCCCAAACATTTCGAGATGTCCCAATAAGCTGATTGAATTGCTACGCGATATGGGTGGTGAAGTGAAAATAGGTCCAGATCCTATTCATTCCAGCTGATGGAAGTAAATCTCGGAGACTACTAGAAAACCGCAGACTTCCTGAAGGCGGGCCTCTTCTTTACGAGGTTCAGTGATGATTTCTCGGCCCACTTATTATTTGCCCGGATTTGGTACAGGAAAAACTTTCCAAGGCCAGGGGGCGATAACGATTGGAAGAAGAATGGGACCACCCACTTTTTTGGGTTTTCCAAAAAACTTGGAGCCAAATTCACTACGAATGCAGGCAAATGCAGATTTTCCACATCGTGGTAAAACTAAATGGGAGCATACATGGTTGCTAGGACGAAGATTCTGTCACTTGGTACTGCAAACAATCGTGATGGGCCGCAGGTGATGGAGGAAGGCAAAAACCACTATTTATAATTGCAGCTGTTGAAGCCTTACTTGCAGCAGTTTGTGATATTGCTTTCAACAAGAATGGGCGCAAAAATCCGGCGGTTGGCTCTAATCTCCTCCATACTTGAGGAGTGAAAAAACTGGGTGGGTACCGATCACACCTGCTTCCTGATATGATCGAGATGGGTCCTTTATTTGGCTTTAGCGCAATGGACCCGAGTCTGAATCACGATTAAAAGACTGTCAAATTCACCGATTGGGAATCATTCAGAGACTTTTCGAAAGAATGGGGATCAAGCTGGAATTTCGTGGTGATTGATATTTATGTTCCAGCACAGTCAATTATGAGATTGGAAACTTTTTTAGATGGATCGTCCTGGACGGTTGCTGATCAGATTTGGCCTGGATTTACTCCGGCATCTTGCTATCGATTATTTTTGGTCACTGCCATACGCTAAGGGAACTGTCTTGATCCATCAGAAATGTTTGAATCCAGATTATTCTTCGTGGATAAGTTAATGATATAGGGAGCTCAGATTATTCTGTTGTGATCCACATCGATGCTACTAGTGATTGGTTTAGATCGAAAATATCCGCTTCGTCGTATTCGGATTTGACTTTTACCGATATTGAGCAGGTGTGTCCTTGTTGATTGCTCATATCTGCAAAATGCGCACTTCCGTTTCGATAAACATCGACAAATTCGATCGAGGCTATCAGCAGATCGATGAACGACTTGAATTACTCGGAGACAAATAGAGCGGACATAGCTTAAGCATTCGGGAGGGCTACCCTCCCGTACAGTCCCTTCACCAAAATGCATTTCAAATTGCGCCAAGAAATATACCGTCAAAGAGCTTACCGGTCAATTTTCTTGACACAAGGACTTGCACCTATTTTCAGACAGCTTTAGAAGTTTCTTATTGAGCGAATTCCCAGCTACACTTAAAGAAATTGGTTCTCCAAGGATACTGTCTTTTGCATCCGGTTGAATTCAAATTCTACCGCTTTCCCATACCCCATATTGCAACCTTAGGCCCGAATAACATTTGCGAAAGCGCGCGATTAACTTGTGTTTCCAAAAATCTTGGCGGGAAAATTCCCAAAAGGATGTGGGTACTTGATGAGATGGAGTTGGCAAATTATTTTTCATTGGATGACTGGACTGTCTTCCAAGGATCTGGGAAGGGCTGGAACGCGACGCCAAAGCTTTCCTGTCTCTATTGCCCTATTCCTATCAAAGTTTAGATTTTTGTATGTGATCTCTTCAAAACTGATCGGTGCGAGGTTTATATTTATTCAAATCAATCAAAACCTGCAAGTTAAGCCCTTGATTCTTACGGCTTCGGACTGCCTCTTCCTAATTTCAATCTTGAAGTGACGCAAAAAAACCAGAGAAAGCTCAGCTTTAAAAACTGCCTCTGAAGCCTTGGCGAAAAGTCTACAGTCAGCCGGAAACTATCCGGAAAAAGAAAAGCCCACAATTGGAACGGAAAGTGGATTGATTTTCTCAAAAAAACGAGGGTTTGAGATTATTTATCAGAAGAAAAACTCAACTTAAAGCAACAAAATTCATTGATGGGTGAAAAGCAAAAATATTGGTTCTTATGGAGCAAGGCTTGGACCAATATTGCTTTTTCCTTACTCCAACCCAAGGTCCTTGAGCTGCGCAATGCTTGAATGATTCTACGAACAATGTTCACTTCAATTTGGCTGGCTGCGCTTGGCTATACCTTATGATTACACGCTAAATTACAGGTGACACTTCAGATACCATCATGACAGAGATTATACCGTAAATGTTGGACGCGCTCCTACTGCCCTTGATCAGATGGAAAAAGATTTGCTTAAACCATCTTTCTTTGCTAAGAAATCCCTATTCAGGTTCTATAGCTCCAGACTTTTTCATTTTTTTTTGGTACTCTGGACAAAATTTTCTCAACCAAAAGACCTATGACCAAAAGAAAACTTCGCAGCAAGAATGGTACGGACGCCCGGAAAAGATGGATTTCATTCTACGATCTTGGGATGAAAAAACCAAGGCTTCCCTCATCATCTTTTTCGAGGAGATAGCCGTCATCGGCATCTGTAACACGTGGTCAGAATTAACTCCATGTAACGCCCATTTTAGAGATTTGCAGAAGCATGAAGCGTGGCATTTTGGGAGGCGGTGGCTTTCAATTGGGAATTCCAGTAATGTCTCTTGGAGGAATGCTCATCAAAGCCGACTGCCATGCTTTTTAGAAATCTGGCTAGTATGGAGTGGAGGGAAATGCATTTTGAAGGCCAATCCAATGGATTGGAGGGTCATCTTGCATGTGTGGTTGTGGACAAAACAACCCCCTTCCTAGTCCCATGGGGTGCCAGGCCTCAGGTTGGACATTTCCTACTTTGTGTTTCCGGCTGACCGATTGCTTTGGTAGGATTTAAGGCAGAAATAGGGACCTTCAGATGTTCTGGCGGTTTGCAGAAGACTTTTTTAAAATGGGGAAAAACTTTTCCCATATGAAGATTTTATCGCCTGCAGGAAGGCAAGCCATTGTCCCGCTCAGTAGGGCACTGATGCACCAAATTTGGGAACTGCCTCCACCAAATTGGCTTGCCATGGTTGCAAAGCCTTGGCATTGGGCTTCTTTACCGGATAACGCAACAAATCCCCAGCGGGCAGATTTCAAGAGCGAAAAGTTCTTGCCAACATGTCCGGGGGGATTTGCGGATCGTGGGAAAATGCGGTCAATGAGGATCTGAACAATGTCAAAAAATTTTTAACCCGAAAGCCTATTGAAAATGCCCATCATGTTAATGCAAGCTTTAGGTGGGAAATCTTTAAACCAATTTTCTTCTTACAATTCGTTAACTTTTGCTATTGCCCAAAGGGATTTTTTGGAAGGTGGGGAAAAACATCTTCCTTTCCCTTTTCCCCCTTTG
>Ga0163217_1102584_pt1 | contig 11499 bp, 7 predicted proteins | sample SynspAceP_FD_185933 | JGI IMG/M metagenome (GOLD analysis project Ga0163217, IMG submission 185933) | Saline lake microbial communities from Ace Lake in Antarctica - Synechococcus sp. Ace-P (PacBio error correction) | ecosystem: Environmental > Aquatic > Non-marine Saline and Alkaline > Saline ... | reverse complement strand
GTCATGTGCTGATTGATAAATTCATTAGAAAAAAATATACCCAGTACGACTAAAATAAAATTTAAAAAGATGAAAATGTAGTTTATTAGTATTTCTTTTTGTAAGTTTGTGAATGCTCAAGACGAGGATTTAAAGAGAAGCAGAAATTGAAAAATCTTAAGCATCTAAAATTATACTTGGAAGCCAACAAAGCCGCACCGCCTAGGAAAAAAGACTTTGTGAATGCAGACGAGATTATAGAAAAGCCATTTCAAAAAAGTTTCTGAAAAATGCTCCCCCCCATTATAATTGTGGGAAAAACGCTTATATATAACCAAAGAAACTGTTATGGAGCAAAGACTTTTTTCACGATTTAAACAAGGCTGGAAGAATTAGCGACTAGTAAAAGACAAGCATAAAGCATACAACAATATGGTAAGTTTTAGTGAAAAGCAAAAAGCCATATGAAAAAGCGTGGAAGGCTACAAGCAAGCTTTAAGAAACAGATTGTCCTACGGATGAAGAAAATCGTTATAACTTTAGCCTTAGCAAGAAATGCTAAAAAAAAACAGGCAAGACGAGGACAAAAAAAAAATCAGGATTCAAGACGAAGAAAGAAAGACGATAAAAAGTAAGACGAAGACGAACGGAAAAGAAGAAGAAGCGCCCTGAATAATAAGAAGACCAAAGGAGACGATCAGAAAAAAGAGGGTAGACGAAGGGACGATAAGGAAGATAAAAAGATAAAAGGGGGAGCAAGGCGACAAAAAAAGAAGATAATAAACAAGCCTAATAAAGCACAAGCCACCAGGATCAAAAGAGCAACCACAGCAACAAGTCCCAGTTTCAGTTTCACACTCAGCAAGTACAAAACCTTTAGAAAGCCATGCTAAACGAAGAGAAAAAAGTACAAAGACAAAAATGGATGCCAAAAAAGTTAAAAGTGTGTGAAAACCAAAAAATTGAAAGGTTGGTAGCGCAAAGATTAAATTTACTGTGGCTTTGGGTGAGGCATTATTGTTTTCGCTTTTATTTTAAAAGCACAAGACGATGACGCGTTACTTTCGATATGGGCGGTCAGCAAGAAAAACGCTTGGTATAAAATGAAAGATTACGCATAGATTTTACATGAAATAAGGATGGTTGTAATTTTGCCTCTGATTTGAAGGCTTTAGAGGTTTATTATGGAACCTGGACAATCACCAGAACCTTGGAAGGATTACGGACGTAACTCGAACGTGTCAAGAAACCTATTTCGATATACACTTAAGCTGCCTACCGGAGCGGTGGTAAGTTTACGAAATTGGGCAAGCAGTTTTACAAATTTGATGGAAAAATATATAAATCACGTTACCAAAAGTCATCGAGCGATAACAGCCGACGTCTGATGATCCTAATGCCCCACCACCGCAGCTCTGTTGCAGATGAAAATGTTATTTGGTAGCGGAGTAGCAAAAGGCAAACCCGTACTTAAAATTGAAGCCGTGACTGTGATCTATAAGTTGTATGTACGGCAAATCCAACGTCACTATTTTCAGACCCTTGATAACCCAAACAATATTAATAATTTTTGAGTCAGATAGTGCCTGTTAACAGTTCAATGCTTCAGATGGCACGATTGGACGGTAAGCCATTTCAGGTATGTTTTGTTTTAAAAGAAGTGCTTTATCCGCAAAAAAACAGGTGAATCTAGACCTGAGCCTTTATCTTTAGATGTCTCGGTTTTGAGTTACTAGCAGTAGAAGCGACTTTTGGTGTCTCGCCACACTATAGTTACGCTCACAATCAAAACTGTATTGTTAGGATAGAAGAGCCATTAACGCTTAAAGGAATTGCCACTCTTGGTAAAACTTGAAATTTCAGTGGTGCTGTTGGGGATTTGATTTTCGGTAAACGACTAGCAAACGGCGTAAATGCTCAGAATATTAAAAGCCTCAGTAAAAAATTAGCTGGTGTGGAAATTTAAAGCTTTTTCACTCCTGAAACCTAATTTTCCAAGTTCACTAGAAGTTTACGAACCTGAATTGGGAGAATGTCAGAACAACTTAAAGCGGAGGGAGGTTACGGTTTCAAATAATTATACAAATAATACCTAGTGTTCAAGAGGAAAAAATATCAAATCTCCAAGTATTTCCTTTAGTTATTATTAATCCAAAAAACGGAGGGAGTATTCAAACCGCTAAACTCTGAATGAATTATTAATTCAATGTTCTGAAGGTCCCTCAAGTGGAAATGCGCCGTCGACAGTACAACTAAATTACTAATAACAGTCTGTATGGCTACGGGAGACCCATTGTCATTCATTTCATTAATAACACGTTGATACTTTAAAATGATACCTATTTTTTTGGTTCTAGACTCCTACTTGTTTAATCGGCTTACTACTAGCCCCTTTTATTAAACTTCCAGTGACTATTATTTGGCAAAAAAAAGACAGGCAATGCAAGCGACCTATAGAAGGAATAAAATGTGTAAAAAAGCGAAATAGGTTAGGACTAAAAAGTATTTGTTTGCTGCTAAAAAAATTTAGCAATAAAGAATTGTTAGTGCAATTTAGAGAAGGATTTGAATAACTAGTGAAAGCAAAATTAAAGATGAAACTATCTGAGTTTTAGTAAGGGACAAATAATAGAGCTTTTATCAGAAAAGGAATGTTGAACACAAATACTTCGGAGGTATTTAAGCATTGCTCAAAAAAACTGTGAAATGGCACGTTATCCAGTCCACTTTTAGACGGTACAAATGCAAGAAGTTATACAAAGCGAGTGAAGTATATAAACTGCAGGATAAAACAAATTTATAGTACATACTATCTAGGATTTAAAAATTTACATAAGGTGAAAAATTGACATTATTACTATATTCTATGTGTAGCTGTTTTGCAGTTTTGAAAAACAATACGCTTTTTGATAAGGGCAATTAAGCTACAACGAAGGGCCGTATGGAACAGGGAAGCTAGTCTCATATCAAAACATTCTTTGATCAGGGAGAGCATATCTGCTGAGCTTTATTTTTAATTTGGGTAATACTTATTTATAAGTAACCAAATAGCACACAAGCATTACAAGTTACGAAAGGTTTTTATTAAAAGCAGCCTTAATGTACCCGAAATAAAAAAATCAAATTTAGCCTTTGCTCAAAAACAATGACTCTTGTGTATTGAGAAGGTACTCTTGAAACAGGTTGTATTTCAAGATGCTATCGCACATAACGTCAAACTATCCTTTGACGAGTGGACAGCATATTAAGTTAATATATTGTATGTTTCTTTTTGTGCTTAGGTATATATGTATTATATATTCGAAACTATTTTGCTACCCAAAAAAGAATTTCTTTCATCACTAGTATTTGTGTTTCTTTTTTATGGATTAAGCCTATGTTCCGTATTGCTTTTTGAACTTAATAAATATAAAAATGACAACCTGCTATCTTTGTTTGATAACTGAAGTTATTATAAAATCTTGGAACCTTACTAGAAAGCGAAGAAAACTTTAGATTACATTGAAGGGCGCAAAAGTTAAACGTCGAAGAAACTCTACGAGTGGAAAAAATAAAATTAACAGACGGTAAACAGGATGTGATTCCTTCAAAAAGACATTAAAGATGCTCAAAATTTTCAATCTTTATTATAACTAAATTATTAATAGCAATCACTATTTATTTGTTAATCTTATGGTTAACATTTAACAAAGTTTATACATTTATTCATTTGGCTATTCGTTAGCCTGCCATACTTATCATAACTTCTTAGATAATGATATAAAAATTGTTGTGACAATTGTTGAATGAAGAAGAAAATCAGGGACAACAACAACTTTGAGAAAAAAAATTAAAGAAGTACCAAATATATGCGTTGCACTATTTATATTCTTCCTATTTAATTGCACAAAAAAGAAATCTAACTTAGTAGGACTGTTTTCTACATGCAACACTCGCAGTATGCAGCAAAAATCATTCTTCCTCTCCGAGCAAACTTTTATAATTATTTTTAGGAAAATAGTATAAGTATTCATCTGTTCTTTGTTTTTAAATACCAAAGCAAAAATCATTTTATTTAGTATGTTTAAAAATTTAAAAGGACTTGCCCAAGCAAGTATTGTCGTGGATGGGGAGGTTTTTTCGTCGCACTACCTTTAATGCTTAGGTATGCACGGCCAGTGGGGCTCCTCTATTCTCTGGTTTATTGCTGGAATTTGGAGAATAGTTGTTGGGGGATTAAGTGAGCTCGAAAGATTGGGTCAGTGTGTCCGGCTGGCAGGCTTAGCAGGCTCATAGTATTAACTTTTGCTATAGGGGCGCTAGAGTGGTTTTATGAATTTGGTGGCCGTAGCGTTATTAGGTGGTATTTATTCAACCTCGTTTTTGGAATATTAAAGCGGTGTTATTGGGTACTATTTCCTGCGTTCAGTAAATTAAGGTATGAACGAATAGCCTTATTATCATTTTTAAAACAAATCAAACTTTTTTGGTTAATAGACGAAGGGAAATCTGCGGGATTTAGAATTTTCTGAAATGATTGGGGGTAATACTTTCGGAACTATTTAGATATCATAGGTTGATATACAGCCCGGACAAGCTTAATTGGGATTATTAGTCTGATTACTAATTCAATACTTTGGATAAAGTATTGAGCAAAAAATCTACAAGCTATTTGAATATAATTCAAGGTCCTTTGTGGTAGTGGTTCTACGGTATTAGTGTTTTTCTATCCTACGAAAAGATCACACATTCTTTCGATCGGTGCAAACCACATGGTTAGTGTTCCTATACCTACTGACGCCTTGATTTTTATAAATCATTTAGTTTCCAATTTTTCCTGCAATTTACCAAAATGTTGAAAGTTTGGTATGCCTTCACCATTGCATTGTAGCAAGTTTGGGGACTTTTATTATGGCGTGGAAGCTTTTGATAGATTGACCTGATAAAATGTAACGCCAAGAACCAATAAGAAGAATTATAGCTCAAGAAAACTGAGTAATATAATTTCTGGATTTAATTGGTAGGATTACCCATTACCCAAGTTTTGTCAGAAGTTCTCTAATGTACAATCGGGAGGAAAAAGTAAAATTATCCCTTAATTTTTACATGGCTTTTTGACTATTAATATCGGTTATTTTAAATTCCTAATATTGGAACATGATACTTGATCAGTTTTGGCAGGCTATTCTTTTAGTGGTGGTATAAATTGGCTAACCCACCTTTATTTAAAAGGATGTATTGCGCTCGGTGGAACAATGTGGTCCCTTTATATGTAAAACAGGTGGGTAGGTATTTGTATTATACGGATTATTTTGGAATTGGTTTAGGATTAGGGAAGGGTTGGTATCATCGTGATATTATTAAAAAAGTTACCAAATTCGCCTTGCATAATATCGAAAGGCAACAGTAATGGAAAGCCATTAAATAAAAATGACACTAGCAAGAAGAAGTAACCTTTTCAATAAAGGAAAGCCATCTAAAGAATTAGAAGCTTTGCCAAGAGGAACCTATTTAGAGACGATTTAATTAACACTAGGTATTTAGATAATGATTTTATGAAAATTCTAGAAGACTTTATATTCAAGCAAAAGAACGAAACATAGATTTAAATAGTTTCTAAACGAGGGTAGTTGCGAAAATCATTTCAAGTTTTATTGAATTTTAATGAAAAACCAAATCGGAACTTAAGTTTAAGTTAACCACTTGCAAAATATTAAATATATAAATACTAGGTCGCTTATCAGACTTAAAGGATACGACACAAATGTATTAAAAGCAGTATAAGTCTTGCTAAAATGGTGTGAATGGGGAAATTAATTTTTCAACGTAAAAAACCTTAGGACGTATTAAAAAGAGGATAATCAATTTATCTGCCATGCGCAGTCTTAATCGGAAACTACGCGATTGAAAGAATTCATCCCTAATACTATGGACTATTCGGGACGCTTTAATGTTACTTATCGGATTATCATTTTCTCGATTGGAATCTTAAAACTTGAAATAGAAGCATTACTTAAAGAGTATAAACCTGATATTGTAAGTACTGGAAAGAAATTCCGAATGTGATTAAATCATAGGAGATAGCATTACAAATTTTGTTCTAAATTAAGGTTTTAATGGTGTTTATGATGGTAGCAATTCAAAAGATTTTAAGACCAAACACAAGTTTCCATTCGGGTCTATTTAATAGCCCAAGAACAAGCTTTTATAGTGATTTTTACAGAGCATTTGATATTTAAGCACAAAAACCCTTTAATTCTTTCAGCATCATTAAAAAAGAGGCGCCAATAAAATAAAATGCTCTAGCGATCAAAAGGTAAAGATTACAGCTTTGAAGATAGTGCTGACGCATAAGGAAATTCTTCTCTAAATACCTTTCAAAAAACGAAATTGATTGTTCTTTGGGTCATAGGATGAAACATAAGACGGAAATTGCCCTAACAAACTTGTTGAAGGCAGATATAAATTGATATTATGGGACGATTTAAATATCTCGCTGTTGATAGGGCAAAAGTGTATCAAAAAAACCTAGTCTAATGATTTAATAAATAAAAATATGAATTAAATTTTATGGAGCAATTTTAGAAAATATAAAAAATGGGTTTGAGGTCAAAGTAGCATAGATGAGAATATTTTTATCAAATGTAGCTCAAGGGCAATTCACTCAATGTTTATGGAATGTTGTGCGATATGTAGGGTTCCGGCTAACGAAATTATTGGCGCCAGAATCCTGGAGAAAGTATTTGTACATGCGTAATTTGCCATATGTAGTTTCATAGTTGATATGGATTGTTAAGGTACTTGATTATGCCGTAAATGCTTCTAAGGTTCAGCACATTGATTGTATAGCGGACACTACGGTTTGGAGAGTTAAAAGCTGGATGGGAAAATGATTCTATTGGATTAAGTCGACAATGGGTAAAGGCCATATAAAAAGGTGTATTATCGGCTTCATAAAGATGACCCTTGATGCTAGTTAAAGATGAAAAAGAACGCTTTGATCAATTTGTTGATTTAATGTTCATTAGCAAGTTTTCGAATTTTAGCTAAAACTCGAGTTGTACAATCGCTTGGAGAAAAAAAAACAACCTTTAAATGTACATGCTGGGTATATGAATTGAGCAAGGGTATTGTAAAGATTTATTAAATGTTAAATTTTGGAAATAATTCTGAACTATAATTGTTTACCAACTTAATATCTAATAAAAAAATAGACGGGTAAAATCGTCCTGCTTTATTTTACTTAAGGTCATTTATAGAAATAAGTACTTGTACTAGAAAACTTAATTACAAATAAGACGAACATGGATTTAAAAAGTATTCGAAACAACAAAACTTGGATTTCAGACAAAATGTACAACAGGACCAAAGTATTTTTGGAGGGAAATGGGAAAGGGCAAAGGTCAGAAATGCATTTATATGGCTAGTTCAGAGTCGTGTACTTGCTGAGGAATTTAATGGGGTTAGGCCCTGGAGTGTTTTTGTTACATAGAAACATTTGTAACATGGTTATCAGTATTGATCTCAACTTAATGTCGTTGTAAACTATGCCGTGTTCATCTAAGTAAACCATGTAGTGTTTGTGTCATTATGGATGCGGAGGTGTAAAAGCCGCTATGGCAATCAGCTGATTAGTATTTCTTAACCTTGGTTGAGGAAATATTCGAGATTGTGATTATCGCATTCATAAGATGATTGAGCGCCATTAAGGATGGGATAACAAGATATGAGGGTACCGTTTGGTAGAATTAATGTAAAGGCAGTGTGTAAACTCATTAAAAACTGCCGCAGTTCAAAGCAACAGAATGCGGAACTTAAAGTCCATGGTTGGGTTTTCGACCATTCAAGGAAAAAAATTAATTGATTATGATACTAGATGGTTTGATGGATATTTTAAAAACATTGGAAATATATCATGTTAGATTAAAAAGCATCAAAAAATTCAACACATGAAAAATCTTTTTTTCAATTTTAAAGGCGATATGTGCGGTAGTTACTGCTGGTATTCGTTGCCCTACCATTGCGGTTTAGCTTTTGGCGTTAGTTAGCTTGGTCTGGCCCGGCGCAGGGATTATATGGCGGCTATATTCATAGTTTTTTTGCTTGCCTATTCGCGGGTACCACACAATTATCTGGACAACAGCCCTGACGGCAGTAAGATTGGGTGTTATTGCAGGTATTGTTGCTGTTATGATGGTAGCGTTGAGGAAAGCATTGCCTGCCATCTAACGTTTTTTTATATAGCAGGAATTTATTGAAGTTGGTTTAGGTTTATTAGCTTTGGAAGAATACTCGTAACATACCTATACCCTGTAGTTTTCGGGTTTTATGACGCAATTGGGGTCATCATAATTATAACAGTGCTACTTGCACTAGAGGATTTATCAAAGAAGATGTTGATTTTGTAAAATCAATTTAAACCACCAAGCGGAAGATTTAATCTTAGAAAAATCCAAAGAAGAAGCGTGAAGGTATTATTAGTTCTGAATTTTGAACAAACATAAAACGGCTCGGTGAAATTCACTTTGGGCTATAAATGGACGAATTTAGAATTAGCTGCATCAGAGGCTCTGGGGTTATTGGTGCAATAAAGCATTCCTTAAAGCGATTAAATAAATTAATTGTTAGAACTAGTACTCGCGTTAATTTACCATTATCATTCCTTTTACTGGTTTTAAAAAATAACCCGGCTTTGCCAAGTACCTTGTAGCCCTACTTGTGTTTCGCGGTTGCTTACGGCTTTGGACTTCCTTACGGAAACCCATTGAAAACATTTCTGAGGCTTTCGGAAATTACCAAAAAAAAAAACGGAAAAAGGAAAAAAATTTAGAAATTTTAATACAGCATTTTAAGTTAGGTACTATTACCCTATTTTCCGGCTGTAACGCTGGCACTTTTGGGCGCCATAGATTCAACTCTTAACTCCGTTGTAGCAGACGAATATGACCAAAACAAGCATAAGTATCAAAATCTGTAGGCACAAGGAATTTGGGACAGTTATTGGTGCTATTTTTGGCGGTTACTTGGAGCTTGGTGCTACTATTAGTAACGTAGTGATATAAATTCTGGGGTAAAACCAATTTCAGGAATGATGGGCCGGGCATCTTGCTTCTTGTTTAATTTCTTACTCGCTTTAGGTTCGATTGCTTCTCAAATTCCAGCTGCTTTAGCAGGAATTCTTATTACGGTGGATCAGTTGATGGATTAAAGGTTTAAAGGCATTCCTAGTTTACGAAGACATCAGTTTTGGCCCTATAAAATGAGCAGAAGTGTCATTTGATCGTTGTATGTACTATCAACTTTTTCGGAATTTAGTTTATGCTGTTGGTATTGGATTAGTAATCGCCTCTTTATGTTTATGAAAAAAATGGGCGACTTAACGGCTGACGTTCTGATGTAAAATCTTTTAGAGGAAGAAACTGCATGGACGATGAAAGACCTTTCTAACTAAGAGAAGTTTTTGGTAACACCTAAAGGGGACCATTGTTTTTTGGTTATACCAGTGAAATTCAGCGCTTGGCAAACCAGATCACAATCGGATCGACCGTAATTATCAGGATGGGATCGATGCAATATATGGATCAATCTGATTATATACGTTGGAAGATGTTTTGATTGATTTGAAAAAATCGAACAAAAGTGTTATTAGTCGATGTATTGAAGCAACCTAGATATATGTTAGAACGGGAGTTGAGTGGTACCAGATTTTAATTCCAGAAGAACTATATTTTTTTAAACTTTTGCTGATGCTACCCATGGGATTAAACCAATATAAAAGAACCAAAGGTAAAAGTTTTGCGAGTTAGTTCTTAATACAAAACTAGAAAGACCTATTAATTTTTAGTATCAATTAATTTGGACGTGCATGGCTAGAAGTTTAAATTGGTAGGCTTAGTTTGTACGATGGTTATGATGATAATAAAAGAAAATATTGCTTGAAATAGAACAATTCACCGTTGATTTCAAGGAGCACTGGAAAAGGGGGGGAAAAACGATTTCGATAATACCTTGGGCAAAAAAGGAATTTAAATGATTTTTTTGCTGAATTTAAAATGTTCTAATGATCAAAAAGATTTGGTCAGACCATTAATCAGTTTAAAAGACTGTTGGCTGATAAAATCAAAGTTTAAAGGAAGCTTTTAGAAGTAAATAAGAGAAAAAGGGTTTATGGAGATTTAACGCGCCTGCAGAAACAGTTGGCAGGTGCGCGTTCATTCCATTTCTATTGTGACAATCAAATTATCGATATTTTTTCTCGATAGGTTTAATGTATTTGAAGGTCCTGGAAATTGAGATGAATTGGCATTAATTTACTGCGTTGAACTTACCAGGAAATACATCCGCAAGAGTATGCAGAAACGTTTTTTATTCAAAACGAATCTGAGCATTTTCTTACGTACCCATACTTATCCGTTACAAGTTGCGGTATATGTTGGAAAACAATAGCCCCCAATAAGAACCATTTCTCGGGAGGGTTATAGAAAGAGGCTATCATTCAAGATGCTTGTTTTTTTCATCAAAATGAAGGTTATTATTGATAAGAACGTATTCCTTTGCTGACTTTGAAGCAACCCTGCAGTTCTTTACTACGGAATTTTTGGAAAATCTAAGATTCGGATTGCGTCCTTTCTATTTTCGTTTACAGAACAAGTTCAGAAGTGTGTGTATTTGGGGCTTGGAAACCGAAGCTGATTTATAGAATTACAAGGGAACAGGCTGGCTAGATTGGTGGCTGTGGCATGGTGGATCCAAACGTACTTATTAATTGAATAAGATCGGAAGAATATTATGGCTTGTTTTTGGTGTTGGTATGTGCGTATCGCATGTTATTGCACCAAAATAAAGATATCGCTTGCTCAGTGAAAAATGATGTTCGCTTTTTAGAACATTTAATCGGCGCTTTAAGAAAGAATTGTTAGCTATTAATCCACTATTATTTTAAATCAGTTTTTGATGAGAAGTATGAAGAAAGATATGAAATACCATTGTTCAGAGTTCATCGTTGCCGCAGTTCAAGAATGGACGACGAACAACAACCATACATTTGGATGCATCTTATCAACGATAAAAATAGCTATTGATATGCTTATTGGTCGTTTTCTAAAGGCTATGATGGTGAGCGAAAACAGTGTGAGCTCATTAGGCTTTAAGAGCAAAATCTTTTCGAAAATCGAGATTGCTTCACGAGCACTTTTTACTTTAATACAATTCTACGTTAGTTTTTTTTGCGATAACAAGTGTATGAAAAGAAGTTTATCTTTAAAAAAGACACATCATGAACAAACTTGACCAATTCGTTGATAGAAATGAGGTGTTTTGGCAGAAATAATTTATAATCTTTAGCCTCAAGTGTTAACGGTCTTTTATCATTGGAATTGTAATATTTTGTTATTCCAGAATTCTTCACCCACCAACTCGGTTTTTCAAAAATTCATTTGGTCATCACCTAGTCTATTTTTCGCAACCTAGACCTTTTATATATCTCCAGAATCATTCGACCTCTACGGTGTTTGGTACTGCACCATTACTTAATTTTATTCA
>Ga0163217_1098203_pt1 | contig 11499 bp, 9 predicted proteins | sample SynspAceP_FD_185933 | JGI IMG/M metagenome (GOLD analysis project Ga0163217, IMG submission 185933) | Saline lake microbial communities from Ace Lake in Antarctica - Synechococcus sp. Ace-P (PacBio error correction) | ecosystem: Environmental > Aquatic > Non-marine Saline and Alkaline > Saline ... | reverse complement strand
CAAGGATAATTTAATTGAACTGCATTGTGATGGCCGACGGCCCTGCGGCGAGCCTCTGGCTCACGCATCACGCGGTTATCCCCTATACGGCTACGCCCGTCAGAGAATCGTTCGGTTCGTTCCAGCTAGGTTCCGCCACATCAGCGCCAAAAGTGGGTTGCTGACCTCATTGATTTCCAGCATTGGTGTAGACCGGGGTACTGACCGGTAGACCTTTACACGCCGATCAGATTCAAGGGCTTCTTGATATCCGGCTGGACAATCATTTACGCCACACCGTACTGATTGAAGATTATGAAAAGCACGTTTGGAAAAATTTTGTCTGTGTATCGCCCGACGTTGGCGGTGATTGTGCGGGCCCGCCGCCCGTGGAAAAAGCGCACTGCGAATGACCGCAGAACCTTGCATCATCGACAAGCGCCGCCCCAAGGCTATGTGTCCCAGGTTATGCACATTATGGGGGTGATGTACGCGGCAAAGTTTGCATTCTGGTTGACGACATGTTGAATACCGCCGCACGCTGTGCAAAGCCGCCGAAGCTGAAAAAGCACGAGCATCGCGGTTATGGCCTACATTACCCACCCGGTTCTTTCTGCAAGCCATCGACAAACCATTAAACAACTCCGAACTGGACGAGCTGTGGTGTTGCGACACCAGTCTCTGGTGACAAAGCCCGCAGTGTGCTAGAAGTCCGCCCCTCTCAAGTATGCTGGTTGCTTGCGAAATCTATTCGCCGCGTTAGCAACGAAGAATCTATCAGCGCCATCGTTCGGAGATATGTCTAAGCGATCTTAATTTTTGAACCGTTCTGAGTAATCGGAGCTTTCCAAAATAGACCGCAAAGAGCAAAATACCGGTGACAGGGAGCCACAAACGGCTCCCGTACCTTTCATAGCTCAGGCACCGGCCGGCTTTTTTAAAACCATCATTTGTAAAGAGCCTGGTGCGGGCTGTTGCAGAGAACGATAAGGATCACTTAACCATAGTCTCAGAACTTTGTAGATTGAAGGCAGCTTCCTGCGGACGACCATGGAGAGTGCGAGCCGCGCCTGACGTCCGCGAAGAGCGTAAAAATCCAGGCATTATCTACGGTGGTCCATAAAGCAGGCTGTGCCCATCTCCAGTCTGGCACAACGAAGCTGAAAAAAAAGCATTTGGAAAACGAGCTTTTTACTCCCGCGTTCGACCCATTGAACTGAACGGCAAAAGGAAAAAGCGTTATTCTGAAGGATTCTGCAAGCGTCACCCGTACAAGCCGCTGCGCTGAGCCACGCTGACTTCCAGCGCATTACACAAAGACGAAGAAATCTTCGTTCACGTACCGCTGCACTTGGTGAACGAAAAGAAACGGCTCCAGCCATAAGACCTTTGCGGCGTTCTTTCGTCTATGGACCCAAGTAGAAGTAGCTGCTTGCCCAAAACCTGCCAGGAGTTCATCAGAAATCACGTGTTGACGTCGAGATGGATGGCATTGTGCCACATAGAGCGACTGAAGCTTTCCAGAAGGTTGTCGTATTCCTGCACGCAGCACGGGCGCTGAGCACGGCGACCAGGCTATTGTTACCATCAATAAGCTAAAGGTGTTAAAGACTGACGCCGCTGGAAATGAAAGAAGAAGGCGAAGACAAGGAGTAAATTGCTCCGGAAGGCGACGCGCAGAGCACAGGATATTGTCATGGTGGTTTGGACTTCGGGTAACCCGTCTGCCGATTACGAGAATTACCCGCCATAATGCCGCGCCCTCTTCGTTTGAAGGCACTGGCCCGCGATGCAGGGCCAGTCGCTTCGCCCTCGAAAGAAATACACGGCCTATATGCCGTATTTCAATGGCAAGGTTGAACTGCATTTGCTGAATCCTTAACGTTCATCGAAATCGCAGCGGGATGTCAGTAAAAAACGCTGCAGATTTTTTCAAGATATCCCGCCAACAGATTTCTGATCGCCCACACGAACTTTGATTGCCCCGGCACCGCAAAACTGAAAAAGGCGCGGCCACAAGGCGGTCATACATGGTTGCGCGACAGCGTTGACACCTTAGCACCAACGAATTTCCAGCGCTTGCACTGGCATGCCACCCCGGTGAAGCCCCGACCAAGTGACCGGCTACTGTATTGGACGGCCTGCTGCAAAAAGGGAAGCCGACAAGCGCTAACGGCGGTATCGATGAAAACCATGGCGTATTGCAGGGACGCTGCCAACGGCACATGCTGCGGCCATGAAACCGCCTGCACGCTTTGACGCCAACGCCTGACACACGCATCAACCAGAGACAGGATTTAAAAATCTTGTCTCTCAGCAAGAACACCACAGCGGGACAGATTTAAAATCTGTCCCCTAGGCCACATTTTTCAGCAGAATCAGAGGCACTTCCATTGGGATTTAACTGCGGCATCGTCGGCGCTTCCCAAACGTCGGCAAATTACCTTTGTCAACGCACTGACAAAGCAGGCATAGGCCAGAAAAACTTTCAGTTCTGCACCCAATCGAGCCCAACCGGCGTAGTGGCCATGCCCGACCCAACGCCTGACCAAGCTGGCCGAAATTTGTTAAGCCCCAGCGTGTCTGTGCCACCACCATGGAGTTTGTGGACATTGCGGGTGTAGCAGGCGCCTCCAAGGGCGAAGGACCTGGGCAACCAGTCTTCTTGGCCAACATCCGCCAGACCCGAGCCATTGCCCACGGTAGTGCGTCGTTTCTTTGACGCAGCAACGTTATTCATGTGAGTCGAACAAGTTGGACGGCAGACGACATAGAGGTGATCAACAACCAACTTGCGCTTGGCCGACATGACACAGTGAGAAAAAGCCATCAGGCGGGTACAACGAATCGCAAAGCGGCGAAAAAGAGGCCAAGCCCAAGCGAGATATTTATTGGGAACGCTGCTTAACCGTCTAAAAAAGAAGCAAAAGCCCGTGCGAAGGCATGCCTGAATAAAGACGAGTTGCTGCTGATTCGCAGAGCTTGCCTGTTTGACCATCAAAGCCCACCATGTATATCCGCCCAATGTGGCCCGAAAGACGCTTCCGAGAACAACCATAACCTGAGTACCGTGCGCGAAATCCCCCGCTGCTGCAAAACGCCCTGGTGTTGCCTTCTGTAACAGATTGAAAGCAGAAATCTACCGAACTGGAAGACGACGAAAAGCATGTTCCTGGACGAAATTGGGCATTGGAGAACCCGGCTGGACCGCGTGATTCGCGCCGGCTTACGGCTTGCTTGGATGCGACCACTTCACTGCGGGAGTGGAAAGAAGTGCGCGCCCTGGACCATAAAATTGGCGCATGCGCCTTCAGGCGCTGCCGTAATTCACACCGATTTCGAAACGTGGCTTATCGGCCAGGGGTGATTGGATACGAGAAGATTCATTCCAGTTTAAAGGTGAAGCGGCGCCCAAAGACACGCGTAAGTGCGTTTAGAAGCAAGGGAATACATCGTGAAAAACCGGCACGTGGTGGCACGTCCGCCTTTAACTGTCCTGATTAGACTTACTGGACCTGAAGGGTTCAGACAACAAAAAACCTTGTATATACTCCACATTCACAAGGGCTTTTTTTGCACGATATCCCGGACTATTCCAGAAACACCTGCAGCGCCAGGGATGCTCCTCCGCAGTTGTGCCCCACGCCGCCGCGATCCACACCAGAAAAACTCGCACTCGCGGTCAGAGCACTGACTGAATGGCGTTTGCCAACGTTGCCCGCGCGATAATGACGCCCCTGTCTGCCATCGTCACGAAAGACCCGCAACTGACTGGATGTTCGTAACGTCTCCCGGCCGGGGCCACCACAACCACCAAAGCAGTCGCGTGCAATGGCACAAAGCTGACTGCCCGCGGATGACGCTCAAGAAGGCCAACTCAATGGCATTGCACTGCTGGCTGACGAAGATTACTGATCAGCGTTCTTGTTCTTCGCCCAAGGTTTCGACCCTTGCCAGGTCATGGTAGCGGCGGTGTGCGCCCGTTCGTTAATCATGAAAAATGTAGCGCTGCGGTTGAATCCAATCACCTCGCAAAGCAACGAAAGCTCGGAGTCAGCAGCTTGGCTGTTAATTGCAATTAAACGTGCTCACTCATCTGCCAACTTCCTGCACGCTGTTATAAAATTCTGCTTAACGACCGTAAGTCGGCAGTTTCATTGTGCCGAGTTCACATCCTTTGTAAACAAGATAGTCGGAACGGGACCCGGGCCACCGCATCGTAGCAAGCCTGCGGGCAGAAGCGCGCTAGCCACATGTAATCGCCGGCCTCTACTTCGACCCAATCCTTTGTGCAGCAGGTACACAGCCTTACCTTCGGAGCACATACAGGCCGTTGCTCCCATCACGTGACGTTTCAGCAAATGGATCACGCCACCGGGTAGAAAGTTGACGATATTCACATGGCATGTCTAGCCGCATTCTTGGGTCATTCAACACAAAGCGGGTGGTGCTCCAACAAAACCATTTTTGTAATGGGCGATTACCAGGGGGTCAACCACTGTTTCGTTCGGTGAACGAAGGCTTTCTGCATTTCGCATACCCTCAAACCTTGGTCTCATAGAGCTCTTTCGAATCCAATGAAAGCGCACATCTCGCCCCGAGATTATCGTTTAAGAACCAATCGCTGCCCCGGCATGGAATGAACGCGTAGCCACCCGGCGCCATGTTGTGCTCTTGCCGCTCAAGGCAGGCCAGCTCACCTCGGACAACGAAACAGCAACAGCCAGCACCCGGGTCAGTTTTCCGGCCGGTTCGCTGCCAACCACCCGGGCTGTTCTTCCCCATGACTCTGTACTGCGAATAAGGTTTCGGCAGAAACCCGGGTTAATGCACGTAGACAGCACCCACAAGCGAGTTCGGTCCAGAATAGGCAGATTGGCTGGTGACGAGGTCACGCATCACACCTTCAGGAATCACGGCGTAGGCCTCGGTGTAAACACCGCGCGGTCTGTCACAAGTTGGCGTTTGCGGCTGGGTGCCGCGGTGCGGCGCGTAATAGGTTTTTGGTTCGTTTCGGACGCTGGGCCACAGTGGGCCTCCTTATAGGAAAGAAAAAAAAAACCTTTTTATATACAGGATGCGTGTTCGCCCAGTGATGGCTATGTCGAACGGCGAGTTCACCCAGGGACGCGGTCCTGGCCTCGATGTGTCTAGAAAAACGCTGCAAACCACAAAACCTGCCAGGGCGGCAATGACACGGACAATGCAGGACCCACCGGAGAGGCATTTTGGCTGATCGCTCCTTCGGCATAAAGCACGTCGAAAGCCATCTTTCAAATAGCTGAAGAATGTCGCCGTGTTGGAAACCCTGCGAGTGAGCAAAAACGCATGTCGTTATGCGTGTCCAGAGTGTAGGGCACTATCAGGTGGTTGTGATACTCGCCCTTGCTGTCAGCAGCGCTGGGTCCAGAATTGGACAGGCTCGTCGCCATAATAGCGCTGTCATACACAAAAGCTGCCTTCGTCCAGAACGCAGACGACGAGTATTGGGCTGTCGCGACCGGGTAGTAACCAGCCTTGCGGCTTCTCGCCGTGATAGGCGCTGAGAAAATTTCCACTGCACGTGCATATGCTCGCGCTCAATCGCCTCGGGCATACTGTTAGTTGAAAGCCGCGCAAGCCCGTGCAGGCAATTTCGTGCCCAGTCCTTAATGCCGCCAGCCAACTCAGGATGCCGTTCCAGGCCATGGCCACACAAAGACCGTCAGCGGCAAGCACGGTGTTTCGAACTCCTTGAGAAATACGCCCAAACACCCGGCGCGGAACCTTAATACCGTATTAAGATTCCATGCTCATGTGGCCGGTCGGGAAACGACTCGGGCACCGACGATTTTCAAGAGGAATCTCTCGGAGTGACTGTCACCATGCAGGACACAGTTCTTCCCCACCCTCCTCGTAGTTGAGAACGAAACGGGACGGCGATACGGGCCTTACCCGGCCATTTGCGCCGTCACCGTCCGTTGCGCGCGTTCCTGCCGTAACCGACAGATTTCCCGCGGTTTAAATGGCGCTGATGCACATGGCTGCATAACCTTTTGTGCGTGTAGAGAAGAGGCGTCGTGGCCATAAAAATACCTGCCAAATCATTCACCCTGATGGCCCAGTTTGTATTATGGGTTTGTGACAATAAGTTATTGTATACAACATTACTAAAATTTTGTGTACAAATACTTTACATAGGTCATCGAAATGCACCATTTCGCGTCATTAATCCCGAACACCACTCAAAGCATGACAGACACCATAGGTTTCAGCAGCACGGGCTGTACGCCTTCACCCGGCCACACGGCATTTACCGGCCAGCAACCGGACGCGGCCCGGTCTCTATCGAAAGCCATTTCGATGAAGCCGTGAGCTGTGTATAGGCCGTTAAGAGAAAGAAGTGCTCGCGGTGAGCGCCCAGGAGGTACACGACGCTTACGTGATTGGCTGCTTTGGGACCCCGGTATCTATGCCGCGCTTGAGCTGACCCGCGCAACCCGTAGATTCTGTATTGCCGAGGCCGCTTTTCACATGGCAAGCTGCATTCAGCACACGTCCCATCGTCACACACTTGACCCCGCACCATGAATCTTGCCGAGGGCATTGCTGGGAAATCTTGGATTCGTCCCACCACACTGCCGTCCGCATCCGCGGCGCAACATTCCCACAGTGCTGGAACTGGAGGACCAACCAGAGTTGGCACTGCAATTATCATCGAAGAATGTCTGCGAGCCATAGACATGAGGACAACACATCGCGCGCCTCGTTGCTTGGCTGCGCGGCATGCCGATCTTAACCCACAAACTGACCGAAGCGGTCGGCTTGCCGATCGTCGAAGGCGTCACTGGCCGCCATCAAACTCGCTGAGGCCTTACGTCGGCCTGGCTTGGACACTAGCAAACCTATGGCGACCTGGCCTTCCCTCTAAGCCAAGCCTTTTGTCGGGCGTTTTAAGAGCTACTCAAATCTGAAATCGGAAGAAGGCCTTAATCGGAAGTTTCCACTAGACATTCACCAGCAATCGCAACACCATAAACATAAAAATGGACGAGTATCTAGAGCGAGGGAGCAACAAGCTCCCCCCGCAAGCACAAATACGATAGCGGGCCGGGCCTGCAACCACCCTTCATCGATGTCATTTTGCCCTGCGCGCTGTTTAGGGTTGATCGACTGGCCTCGACAAACCCGAGAGCCCGCGCTACTTTGGTGTCCGGAATCATTTGAACCACTACACATTTACCGCGCGCACCTCTGGTGTGCTCCAGCCACCGTGCTCGCAACGTTGTCAGTCTTCAGGGCATCGACGAATCAAGACAGTTTCATACTTTTTGGTGCGTAGGGTAGTAAATGATGCCGCCAAGTGGCCGCGATTAAATCCAGGCGTAGCAGACAGGTTCGCTCAGCACCGGCCACCACACTGTGGCCACTGAGATATTCCACGTTCACAAATGCAAGATGCGTTTGTCGTTGCCCAACTTTTTGTAGTGTATTGGCCACTTTTCATGTTGTAAAGGTCTTTCGCGGCTGAGTTCTGTTTGACGCAACCACGTAGTAGTCAAACAATCAAATCCAAACAGGGGACCAGGGTCGCGCCCAGCGTGTTTACAAAGCCAGCAATACCAATCTGGCTGATCACTGCATTCCACGAAACCCCACATTGACCAGATGCGAACCTGATGTGATCAAGCCGCCTTGCGAAAGCTGATTGTGATGTGACAAGTTGGCAATACCGTAACCGCAGGATATAAATTTAGCAACAGCTTAATGCACGGTCGCTTGCCAAAAAAGTTAATCCGCTGCGAGAATGCCTCAAGAGCACACTGCCGTAGCCGCTCCACTATTTCAGTAGGGTTGATGATGGCTTCCACAATAGACCCACGCCGCGCTGCAGTCGTAGCAGTAGCTAGGGCCGAGAACAAATCATGTTCATCGGAAACCCCAGAGGTTGCCGCTGACCATAGCCTGTGTTACTTTTTTGCGAAAGCGGAGAAGTCACTGAAATTGTATCTCACCCGCAGACACAAATAAAGCCACCATCGTGCCAAAGAGGCACAAAACCAACCACGCTCGGTTCCAAGTAGCTTCTGGTTGCGAACATAGTTTTGACGCGGCTGAAAGTAGCTGTCCGTCGACTTGTTCCACAGCACAATCACCAGCCAATTCATCACGCGTCACAAATGTCCCCGCCAGAGTCAAAAAAACCTTCAAACCAATTCTACCGCGCAGAGATAAAAATGTGAAAACGCCAGCACGACAGAAGCCACCCAGTCGACCGCTCAAACCCGGAAACATTCTGTGTTCAGATTCGGCACCGTGATGGTCATGATCAACGAGACAACGCAGTTGAGGCGAACGTAGACTTCGCGCGCCATTACCAAAAATAGCGACGACTGCACGCAAAAATCGCAGTAAGCTTGCACCGCCCAATACCATACTGGCGCGAGCGAATTACAGGTAGGAGATGCCATAACGTCGCCTGCCGCGCCAGACAAATTTGACCTGTACATCACGAACAGCCTGCTGCGATCAAGGCGGCAAATGCAGTCCACCCCGCACGCACCCAGATGAAATAAATAGGATGCTACCAGTGTAGCCAAACAAAGGACTTGAATGTCTTATGCAAACGAAGCCCCACGTTTTTCTTTCTTGTCACTGGTCGCCCGTGCGTGCCTTCGTCGCTATTACCTTTCGTTGGTGGTGTCATGCCAATCTCCAGAGATGAAAAATGTTGCTTCAATTTCACAGTTAAGAATCGAATTCTGATATGTATAACAAAATCGTGTATACAAAAAATATTTGCAGTGAATTCATTACAAAATCCATTACTTAACTTAAAAAGTACTCAGACATAACTGAACTGCATTGAATATATGAGAAAAACACCGAATGACTTCTTTTGAAAGGATTCTTTCCTGACGCGAACATCCACTTTCAGTCCAGTGTTTATTAGCCAACTGGTGCAAATATATGAGCGAACGAAACAAAGCAACATCGACCCTGTTAAGCCTCTTTCGTGTTTCTGCAGGTGGGCTACAAAATGGCGAAATAGCCCCGCAAGCGCAGTAGGTCTGATATAAAGAGTTGCAAACCAGCAACGCGGTTTTGCGCTTCTTGTTGGTACCCGGCTTCAAAAGAAGGGCTTGGTCCATTGGTCGCGTGGCGAATCCTGTGCGATGACGATGGCTCTATTGTCGCTAATTCTGAGACTATGTAGATTGCCCTATAGACTCCAAACACATCACGTAGAATTCGCGTTTCGCCCTCGTTTCCCTAAAAACAACGAATTTTCGATCGCCCGTTAAAATGTGTTTTTGCATTAAACGCCCGGCACGCGTCACTGTCCCAGTATCAGAGCAGATTCGACAGTCGGTTGTGTCATGTAACAATTCACAACCCAGCTCAGCCCCGAACGACCATAAACTTGCCAGAATCACATGAAAGAACGCGAGCATAAATTGGACGAACCAACTGCGCCAGCGCATTATTGCCCCGCCAGCTCGGCCAGGCGTCCATGAACAAGCCGCAACTTATCTTGATCGCCGCGCTTGCTCAGTTCCTTGCAAAATCTGTGCTCGTGCGAGCATAGCCGCGCATCTCATCGACCCTGTGCGGTGTAATTGCTGACAGCCAGTGCGGACCATCAGGGCACCACTCGATCATCGGCCGCAGCATCGAAAACTTCCCGCGCTGTCCTCGGCTGAGGGTCGTGCCACTGTTGCCCCCTTGCCCGGCGTTAATGTAATCAACGGTTCCAGAGCAAGCCGCTGCAGCACCTTGGCGAATGCCAGTACGGCTGATGCCGAATACCTCCGCAAGAGCTCCTCAACGCAACGCGCAACCGGCTGAGCCGATGTCCTCGATCACTGCATCGCTGGACGCCCGGTTAGATCACGTGGTGACGGGAACCCTTCCACATCAGTGTAGCCTCACAGGCGCCGTGATCGCCTTTGCGGCGAACCGACGTTGACTGCGTGCTTTTCATGGGCCAGGGCCTCTCCATACGGGATAAATCGATTAAAATCGTTAATGCTTACAGGCAGACTTTCAGGAAAAACAGCGACTGCATCGATTGGCATATTGCACGACAAAGCGCCACATAAGCCTGATGCGGGGCCTTTTTCTAGCATTAAGGTGACGGCTTAAGCACGCCTATCGAGGACCTGTTCACGCCAGTGGACCCCGGTACTCATAGACTTTCTAGCGAGCCTGCCCATTGGGATAGAAACCGACCGCGCCCACAGGAACGCCCCGGCTCTCAAAACGCCCAGCCGGTTCATCACAGTCCGGCGGAACGTCGCTCACACAGCCGACAGCGTCTATAAAACACCACCCTTGCGCCGCTGGCTACCGCGCTCAAGCAGGGCCGGGACGCACCAATCGCCACCGGAAGAATATCCACGCGCGCAGTTGCCGCCGGAGCAATTACATCAAGCGCTTGCACCCGCTTGTGAGCCTTCGAACTCATCCGCATGCGACAAACCCCACCGGCCCATGCCGGTGTGAACCAAGCCATTAAGCTGATAGCTTGCTGAGTTTACGCACAGAGCTTGCCGCATTGATTTCCTCATTAAACACCAACCAATGCGCCGGCGCCCCTTGCCTGCGGTGCATTCGTACCTTTCAACGTTGTCATCGCGAAGATTGCGCCGGCATCCGAGCCGTGGCATAGGGCACGCGCTGAGCCACCGGTTGACTACAAGCGCAGGTATCTCAAGCGCCAGCTCGTGTCGAGGAAGATAAGGCAGTAATCTTCAGGGTTGTCCGTACCTTGGCGACCACCACTTAACCCCCCAAACATCTTTACGTTGGACAGACTCAAGACATAAAACACTCTGAGCTTGCAGCAGCGTCATCAGTGGTTAATGCATTGCGGAGCTTCTGGCAAAGTGAGTTGATCACTTCACCGAACCGCCGCTTTTAATCTGCAACTTGTCCATACAGTTCTTACTGGGACAAGAGCACCGCGGCATGCCCTCCCGAAACTGCTTGAAGACTGGCGATGGTGCCGCCCAAGAATAAGTACGACGGTTATTTTTCTATATTCATATCTTCAGAAAAAAGTGGGGTCAGGATATTTCGACCGACAATACAGAATAAAAATACTTCGATTTGCATTTTTGCCAAAAATACTGAATGCCCATTCGGGCTCATGGCAAGCTTCAATAAAATCGACCGAAACACGTAGTACCATTTTAACCTCAAAATCAAAAAGCGCTTTGCCCAGAAACGGCACAAACACGTGAATCCCCTTTGATGCGGAGGCAGGGAATCTGCGCTTCGTGAAGCCAAGTCACGAGGGCGGACAGTTTTTGAATTGGAGCTCTGTTTCTGAGTGAGGCTTGGAACAACGTACAAAGTCTTGCCGCTGACTCGAGCTGAAATTTCGCTTCTTTTTAGCATTGGATTTAATTGACCTTGTTCAGGGGCTGGGGCCCTACCAACCCGAAAAAATTTTACAAAAAAAAAACCTGAGTTTGGGACGGGATTAGCCTTTCCCCCCAAGGCTTAAAATTTTTTTTCTTTTCCTTTCTCTTGTGT
>Ga0163217_1096886_pt1 | contig 11499 bp, 12 predicted proteins | sample SynspAceP_FD_185933 | JGI IMG/M metagenome (GOLD analysis project Ga0163217, IMG submission 185933) | Saline lake microbial communities from Ace Lake in Antarctica - Synechococcus sp. Ace-P (PacBio error correction) | ecosystem: Environmental > Aquatic > Non-marine Saline and Alkaline > Saline ... | reverse complement strand
CGACTTTCTCGCCCGCACTTATTCACTTTGCTTCTGTGTCTCTCCCTTGCCAGGAGCCTTTAACATAAAACGTCCGCGTCATTTTCTTCGTTCCTGGCCTCTCGGGTCGTGAGTTTGGCACCCCAGCGGCCGTGCTTTTGCCAATACCACCTTAATGCATCCCACAGTCTTATGGGCCCATCGCTATAAGGGGCAGATCTCCCCGCAGGCGGTTCCGGTCGACGCACTACCCGCCTCCCACTACCTCAGTTTCCCATTGCGTCTGCTTTTCGAGCCCGCTGAACGTCAGTCCGAAACTGTGTGAGGACTGTCCCACCCGCCTGGGATCGAGCAGGTCCAACCCGCGCCAGGGGATGGGGGGCACGTAGGAATAGACCCGCGCTTGAGCGATGGGAGGAGGTCACCGAGAAGCCGATGGGTGTACGGCATCGCTCGCCTTGGCGGGAAAAACGGTGGGCTGGCTATCCAGCAATGGCCCCGGGCACCCTTCCTTGCGTTGTGTCCCGCTGCATTACGGCCAGCACGGGCGGAGGCAAGCAGCTTCTTCCAGATACCTGGGAAAATCCCCCTGTCTGGCTGGTGGAGAAGGTGGGCGGATCTCCGCGCACGGTGGCTACCACTGGCTGTTCCCGAGCCGGCCCATGGTACCCTGTTTTAAATCGGTCCCCCCCCTACCCCCACCTAAACCCCGCGGGGATATCACCTACAAAGTGAAGGAGTCCTCTGGGCAAGATTCCGACTTGCGCAAGGGTGATTCTGCCCCAGATGAGCGAAAGCCCCTGCCGCTTTGAAACACGCGCCCTGCGCTGGGTGCTGAAAATATCGAATTTGGCTCGCTTCGCCACCATCCCCTTATGACTTCGCCACCTTTGATATGAGCCAGATTGCCCACAGGCGTCGGTCTGCCGGCCTGAAGTTTCCGGTGGTTGATCGAAGGCGCCGTTTTGTTTGAGGGCCATCACGCAAAAATAGCTCTATGCGGAAAATTTGGTCTTGGGCCTGCCTTTGCCAGCTCTTGGGACGAGCGGCATCGTGCCCGCCTGCCGCAAGGCGACAGCCGGGCCGTGGCAAGAGACCTGCCACCAGCCGTGCATTGCAGACCAAGCCCCACCCCATAATGGACCCAACACGCAGGCGGGCCCAGAGGCAGACGGCGGGAAACTCCCACAGGATGGGGCAGGCGTGGCAGGGCGGTAGGCGTGGATATCCTCGGCCAAAACTCGATCGCCCAGGGCTGAGCGCGGATCCTCGATTCCACGGTGGCGCGCACCCGTTATCGCTGGCTCGAAATCTTTTTTTTTGTTTTTATTTTTCCGTTTTGCCAAGCTCCTTCTTGATCCCGAACTCTCCTTACTTGGCCGCTGCTCGCTCGCCTCCCATGACGGCGTCTCGGACCTCGGACCCAGACTCTGGTGTGCGTCCTCGGAGGTGGTAGTCATATGCGAATAATCGCTGATTGCGTGAAAAACGGGGCGGGGCATCGGCGCTTGGGTCATGCCGAATTGAGGTTTGATGGTCGCAAGTGTGCTGCGTTGGGACAGGAAGGCGAGAGCGCGAATGTCCGGAGCCACGGGAGTCGAGATGGCGCTAGTAAAATGGCGTATAGATCGCGAAGATGGAACGAGCAGTGGTGCCAGCATGGAGAAAACGGCGGCACTCCCGAGGAAGGGTTTTGACGGCACGACACCGGAGGAGCGGAGAACGGAGTTTGGAGTAGCGCTCACATGACCTGGCACGCAGAACGAGACGGGAGGATGCGGGCGGTGACTGGCGGTGAGCGGGGTCGCGGGCAGGCTCCAGTGTGTTCGTTGCCCGAGTCGGACGTGTTGGGGGCGGGGTGTCTAGTGGTCTTGCGACGCCCCAGCCTGTGGAATCTCCTTTCTGCCCGACAAGAGTCCGAGCAGATTGGTTGCGTCGTGCTTGGATGGTTCGTGGGCGAGTCCGCTCGCTTGGCGGCCGAACGCGCCTTGCCCGTCGCGCCGCTCGCGGAAACCACGAAAGGCCGGGCCCCGTCGGTGCGATCGATGACCTGTTGGAGCCTGGGAGTGGGTGGTCTGTCGACGATTCCGAAAGCAGGACCAGATTTGCAGCGAAAACTGCGGCAAGGAAAAATCCGCGACCAGTCGGAGGCGAGATGGAGATTGGGGGCAACGGGGGGACGCGGGCGTCGGCCGAATGCCATCGCGCAAGGTCGACCGACGGGAGTTCGGCGGGCGGCGTCCAGGAAGTCGAGGGGCAACGCGGTGTGTGGTGGTAGCGGCTCAGCGCGGGAGGGGGCCCGTCGACGCGGAAACGACTTGAATGAGGAGGCGAGCAGACGCGAGATCGAAGGGCAACGACGGTTGCAGGCCGGAGAACGAGGGACGATGTCGCGGCCTCTCAGAGCCGCCGTGCTTCCCGCCGAGGTGCTCTCGATCATAGCGCGGGGGGCAGACGGGTGCAGGGCCACATCGGGGTGCGAAAAACGGGGTGACATACGGGTAGCGTGTGGGCGGAGAGACACCTCGCCGCCCTGGTCGAAGATGCCCGGGTCAAACGGAAAAGCCGAAGGACCGGTCCTTTTGGGATCGGTCAGGAGACGTTCACGTTCGCGGCGAGGCGGGTTGGAGAGCGGTGCCTCGAGTTCGTGCGGCCAGAACAAGGCGACGCGTTGGAACGGAATGGGATTAGGGTATGGGAGAAGGCTCCGTGCAGTTGGTGGTATCGGGTGGATTCAGATAGCCGAAGAGAACGCGGCGTGGCGGGGCAGGAGCGGTGCGCCGCCAGCGAGTGAGAAGTGGTGTCGGGATTGCCTTAAGTTAGCGCGGATCCGGACGGAGGCGCCCTGCCGGGATTGACCTTCGGCTCGACCTGCTCGGGAGGACCGGGTCGAACCGAGAGAAACGAGACACTCACTGCTCGATGGAAAACGAGGGTTCGACGCGGATGTCTCGTCAGGTCGCTCGTTGAGTGCGCGATGGGCGGCACGGCGAGACACTCGACCGTGTGGTCTCCGCGGTTGTGAGGCGTCGCGCGCAGAGGAGCCTCGCCGGTGCTGGCGGCGCACCCGGATACCGCCGAAAGACGCGAGTTGGGACGGGGGGTAAGTGTGGGATCTGTCCGCCGGGATTACGAGACGGCGGAGCCGTCAGGATGCGGGAGGTGCACTAGAGCCGATCAGCGGAGTTCGAGCGTGGCCGATTGAGCGATCCCTCCACCAAGATTCGGAGGACGGGATCGCCCCCGAAGAAAGACGCCTGCGGGTGAGACGGTCAGGGGCCCGATGATCGGCTCGACGATTTCCCTCAAGCGGGCTGGGCGATGTGGGTGGCGGGCACCGCGGGGTGCGGAGGCCAGAGTCCGGCATTCAAGCGGGAGGGGTACTCGGTCGAGAGCGATACGGTCATGAAACCCGCCGCGGCCGCGACAACTTCACACCGGGCGACCGAGAAATCAACTGGAACAGCGGCCGAAGTGTTTGCGAGGTCGGTCGAAGGTAACCTCGCGACAGGAGTCCATGAGAATGGGAGTGAGGGGCGAGGGGCAGTGATTGATGCTCGGCTGGCCGGTGAAGAGGATCAAGAGGGGATATATTTTTAGTCCGTGCTTAAACGCAACATGCCACGAAGGTAGGCAGCGTAAGATGAAAAGAAGAGCGCGGGAGTTCGCAGAGAACGAAGGCATGGACCGTGGCCGCGGGCGGGCTGGGGTGGGGGTGCATCGGGGTTTGCGTGTCTTCGATGTGAGGAGCGGGAGGGGGCCCGAGTAGCGGCTCCGCGGGAAGGTCATATTAGTTCTGGCGCGGGCAGTCCCAGAGGTAGTGCAGGGCGTCGGGCGGATGTAGGAGAGTACTTTGCGCCATGGGAGGGACGACCCACTCACGCCCGGCTTCTGAAGAGATTGGCGTGGACGAAGGACGGCGACCCGGGGGTGCGCGGCGTGGTCGTTGCGGTGGGGGGCGCTAGTGATGAAATAAGGCAGGCCTCGACAACGCGCCTGGGTTCAGACGTACTGGAGCGGGGGGCGGCGAGTTTGGTGATGACCGGTTCCTCCATGCAAGGGTCAAGGTCGCGTGTGACGGTTTTGACGGAGAAGCGCGGAGGTTGGGGGCCGGCCGGAATAGCGCGTTGGGATCGACCCCTCGGACAAGGGCACTCGAGGAAACGGTCGTGATTATCGAAGACCGGGCTGGGCGGGAGATCACTGGGGCGCGTGGAGGATTTCGCCTGCCGCCGGGTGCGGGGGCTGGCGTGACCCACCCGGGGAGTGCGAAAGAGAAGGGAGGTACGCGTCGCGCGAGATTCGCAGAAGAAGGAAAACGTCGGCCTACTACTATCGCGAGGATGGGGATCCGGTTTCGGTCAGAGGAACTGCGTGAACGGACGCCGAGAGTCGGGTAGATCAGGATAGGGGTTTTTCCAGGCGGGTTTCGGGACGCAGCGGCAGGGGGCTAGGCGGGAACTTGCCCGGGTGTTCGCTTGGTCTCCCCAGAGGCTGGGGAACGATTATGGTGCAACCCGGCAGGCATAGTCTCGAGGCAAATTGACAGCCGGAAGAACGTGAGTCCACTGTGCGCGAGTCAGCGTGGTTCGTAAAGGAACAACTCTCGGATTGGGCGGAGATGCCGGTGGTGTTGCCGTGTGTGCATGGCTGGGAGTCTACGGAAACGAATCGAGGGACAGCCGCAAGTTCGACAGGGACTACCGGTGGCTCCGGGGAGCTTCCGGAAAGAGCCCAGTTCGCCGCGAGGTGTCAGTGGGTAGATCGACAAAAGGTAGTGGCCGCTGCGCGCTATCGAGGTGGGCTCAAGGGTGGATCGCCGCGGGACAAGCGGGCCGCGTTAGCGTGATGAACTGGGAACTCGAGAGTGAAGGTTTACGTGGAGGACGCGCGGTGGGGCTGACTCAGGCGAATGGAGCGGTGTTGTGTTGAAAAGAGGAGAGGATGGACGCGCGGAAAGGAAGTTCAACGAATATGCGGGGCGGGCCCACTCCTCGAGCGGCGTTCGGGTGACGGGCGAAGGCGTGAAGCTTGGCGCGTCGTGTGAGGGCGGGAGTACCTGGGGATCGGTTGGGCGCATCTTTCCAACGCCGGGAATTACCATACCTCGGCATGCGGCAGGAGACGGTTGTTCGCGTTCGCGAAGGAGGCGCTTGGCGGCGGGAGGCCATTGCGTGTTTAGAGATGCGGGGGGCAATTTGAGCAGAGACTGGGAGCCGGCCATCATGGGCCTCACCTGTTGGGGTGTGCGCGTGTCCAGATTGGCTGCGGTTGGCGTAATCCTCGCCGAGTTTGAGCCGACGGGTCTTCTGTAGTGGGAAACCAGGTTTTCGGCGACGCGGAGCAGGCATAGCCAAGACCTTGCGGGGCAACAGGTGGGGCTTTCCATTTCATTTACGACGGGCTTCCGTGTGAAAGCGGGGGACTAGTCGCTGGCGCGTGTCTATCGGCGGGCGACGTTGAAAAAGCAACTTCAAGAACGCGTGAGGGGCAAGGGAGTTGGTTCACGTGGGCGCGGGCGGGGTGCCGCTGCGAGACCTCGGCGCGGTTATGGAAAAGCGAAGTCGCGTGTGAGGGTTTTCCGAATTCAGATGTGGACATGACCTGGGCTGTGACGGATCGGGGAAATAACTGGGGGCGAGCAGGCAGGCCGTTCACTGCGGTGGGGGGGGTGTGGGGCTCGAGCAGGCAACCAGGGCTGGTCGGGTCGTTGCGAGGGGGTGTTTGTGGCTGGCGCTCTCGGAAGGATTAGGGGTTAGCGATCCGCGCCGGTCTCACCTTTCGGGCCGCGGTTGGTCAGAAGCGGGTCGGTTCGGAAAGTCCGCGGGTGACTCGGGGTTGAGCGGACGACGTCGCGAGCGGCGAGGGGAGGATCAGAGGGAAGTGCCGCGGTCTGGGGGTCGGGGGACGGGTGCGAGGAGCGGACGGTTATAAAATCGCCAGGTGCGCGGGGTCGGTGGGGTGTGCGGCCGGCGGCGGACGCGGCGGGGCGGGTGGGATGGCAGGTGAATAACGACCGCTGGTGCTTGACAGGTGATCGGCAGGAAGCTAGGATGCGGTGGATGATGCGGTGATCGCGATGATGGTGAGTTGTGTCCCGGGCAGAAATGCTTTGGATGGGGAGTAAGGCAAGGCGGTGAATCCCGGAGGCCTCAAGCCCCGTCCACGACGAGATCGGCGGGGGGCCAGTCGCGCGACAAACGTGTGGGGCCGCGCGGGATGGTGGTGCTGGTTGACAACGGTTGGTGGGTATTCTTGCGTGGGTCGTACAACGAATCGGGGCGCGGGGTGCTTGCGAGTCGGGCGGAATCTGAGGTACGAAGAAAGGGCGGCCCGAGCCAGTGATGGTGGGGAGCAGCGAAGCGAACTTTTTGGGTGGATTCGACGGAGCGAGGTTCGAGACCGCCCATAAGGTCGGGCTGGGCCGCATGCAGTCCCGGTTTGGGCGAGGGAGGACTAGTAAGATTGGGAGTTTGCGTTTGAAAACCGACGTTGGCATGATCACGGAACCGGGGGGAACCCGTCGCGCCTGCGGGCCGCGCGAGCGTGCGTGCGCAGCAAGGACGGGCAGCCGCACCGGGGAGCATCCGGTCGCCGCGAGGACGATGCTGGGAAAATGGGCGGTGCGGGAAAACGTTTCTGTTGTTTCGGCGGAGGACAATTGAGAGGGTTACCAGCGGATGATCGGGTGACGCGTCCCGAGCTAGGTCGACAGGACTCCGATGGATATCTCTCCACGGTCCATAAAACCGTATTGAGCGCGGGCGTCGATAGGAAGGGGCGGCCGCGAGAGTGGCGTGGGTCTTTGCGGCAGTGAAGATCGGTCGACGGCGCGCAAGTGACGAGCGTGCGGCATTCGCCGGACCGAGACGTGGGTGGCAGCGAATGAAGTCGGGGATAGCCGGCGAGTGCCAACACATCGTCGGCGAAGGTCGGGTGGTGCCCAGTAATCGGGGGTATTCCGAAGAAAGTGAAGGGCCAATCCGGTCGTGGCGGTGGGCGTCGATCGCTTCGGCTGACCGACACGGGCCCGATTTTCACCAACTGCCCCCAGGAGGATGGCCCGAAGATGTGCCGATTTGAGAGGACACGGGAATCCAGACAAAGGTTGTGTTTTTCCGATTTCATCATGGCCTGGGAAGCGTCCCGTGCGCCGGCTCGCTTGGTGTGAAGACAGCAGCTGTGCCTGGAATAGATTCGGCCCAGAGCAGTTCGCCGTGGGAATCTGACTCCCTGTGCCCGGCGCCTGGTACAGAAGGGTCACCTGCCGCCGCTTGCCAGCGGGGGTCAACGATCTCACAGCCGGTGTCAGCCATGTGATGTGTCTGTGTCGGCTGCCGCGACTCTCCCGGGTGCTGCATCCCATCGTTGCAGCCCTCGGTCTCTCTAGAGCGCTGGGAATACCCGGCGGGCCAGTCTCAGGGAGGAGGAAACTGCGACGCCTGATCGCTGCAGGCTCGAGAGGCGAAAACCATGTTGTTCCCGCCGGCTCCGACTGCTGTGACTCCTCTGCAGAGCAAGGCCTGGTACTACTCCGTCTTCATGGCAGACGGCTGAGAGATCTCGTCGCGCGACGTCCTTCGGATGGAGACTCGCCTACGTGAGGCTTTGCCGAACCTTTTCCGCGATGGACTATTAGAGACGTCCTCTCTGAAGACGCGGAACACTCGCGAGCGGCGGGTCTCGGAGCATACTGTTTGCAGACTACGTGAGGCCGTGGTTGATCCGCGACACCTGGGACCCCGAGGGCCATCGTTAAAATTCCCAATCATTTATGCGTCTGGCAGATCCGCCGATTTCCCAGCCCCGAAGTCCACTATGAAGGCATAGCCGGACGAAATGCGCCCTGCATAGAGCTCGGTGTCGTGTGCCATGGCTTTCGGAGGCTCTCGCGCGCGCGAGTGGAGCTATTCGATCGCGATTCGGATTGATTGTGCCCGTCAGCAGGGAATGCGCCTGCGGGAGGTCCGCCTCGCGACTGTCGGGCCAGCCATGCGCTTGGGCCCGAGGTAACGCGCTTGGGCCGGTCAGGGGTGGCTTCCGACTGGATTTGATCGTCGTGGATAATTGCATTCGTTGCAATAACAGCGTCTCGGCGTTGCTCAGTCCACACGCAAAACATCGGGCAGGGGGTCGGTAGCTTCCAGGGGATGCCGGTGGCGTAGAACGAACGAGCGGGCAGCGTTGGAGCATTGCTCGCACGAGCCAATCGATCGGTAGGGCCGACGGACCCGCGCGGTGGTGCGCTTCCGGTTGTCGGCCAGTGCGCCAGCCCTACACTCCGCAGTTGAACCAGGCAATCTCCCAAGGCTAGGAGCGTCTTGATCGGGGACGCGCCGTTTGGCCATCCGCGATCGCGATGCCAAGTTGCACCGGGGCAGCTCGACAGTGAAAGAGATTCCTCAAGCTCAGACAGGCGAGCCTCGCTTCAGGAATGATCTGCGTGGGCCTCAGCTCTCTCTCTTTGGCTTGCCCCACCCCGCACTCCCCCCAATGTCGAGCGGGGCCCGTCTGGTGGGCTCCAAGGGCCTGGCTTCTATGCGTTGTGCTCCATTATTTTTTCCCATGGGGTCGCTTCGGTGCTGATGCTACAGCCCGATATCGAGCAGGAAGGTCAGGCCCACGACGTGATCAGCTGTGTGGGAAGTGCATGAGGTATTGATGAAGTAGATATGCTTCTGAGGTTGGCATGCGGCTCCTCGTGGGCCTATATAGCGTTATGGCTTAAGCACCGAGCTTATGCTCAGAGAGATATGAGTGCGCCGCGCATTCCGGAGCCATCACTGACGTCACACACCGGGTCGTTCCTGTCCCGGTGTGCTGGATGCAGAGAACGGGGCTACAACATGTTACACCAGTCAGCGGCTGCTTGGTTCGCCTGTGCCAGTTGCGCTCGCGTGGTGGAATAGCCGAGCCCGATGCCGAGACAATTGAAGGCTGCATAGGACTTGCGACCGTTCAGAAGGGCCCGCCGTAAGCCCAGGCCGACTCAAAATCGCACGGGGCGGGGCGTTCTCCTTCTTTAGCTGTCGTCGGCTTCTGTCGAGGCGACGAAGTCTAGGTCCTCTCGATGGTCGTTAACGGTGAAACTTTTACGGTGTGGGGCGCGCGGCTATCGGACGTCTCGTATAGCCACATACTCGCCTGCGGGAGCCACAGGGTTCGACAGCGACCATGCACGTAGGCGAGTCCTCTCCGGAGCACTCCGCAAGTTCCCCGAGAATATACAGAGCAGCAGACGCGGCTACGTGGAAGTTCCGACCGATGACTGAGCTTTGGAACGATGGTGACCTCTGCCCGTAGGCTGGCCACGGGCCGTGGCAAATGCGCCTGGATAATCTCTCTTCGTCCGCGTTCCGGCCTGTTTCCTGACTTTTTTCCTGCTTGCGCCGTCACTTTTGTTTCATTGAATCCGAACCGAATCCGGGTGCGTCCGCACAGTGTCGTGCCTGTCTCGCCAAGCGCCCCCCTGCCTCTCCCCTAGTCGTTGTTTCCGGCACTTGAGGCAGTGGCGGACCGAAAAGATCAGAATCGCCGCCGAATTGGAACCTCTCTCCCGCCGAATCCGGCGGGTGAGCAAGCCGCAGTGGTTATCTGAGGTCCAAGCGAATCGCGGGCGTCGATTTCTGTACCGTGACGCGGCGAGCGTCTCGCTCTGGTCGGTCAGAGTGTGATCCGCGGTTGTGGAAAACAACGTTGTTGCGAGTGATCGCGGGTTTGCAACCGACGACGTCGGGGGACAATTGTCGGGCAGACGAAAACTATGACTTCATTCGTGTCTCCAGGCACAACCGCGGGCCCTGCTGCGCGTGCGGACGGAATTGCTTGTGGTTTCAAAACGGACACAAGCAGTGATCGTCCTCTGCGTCCCTTGCATTTGCAAGCCGTCCCTCGGTGTGCCGGTCGTGTACACGCGTTCCCAGGCTAGATGTCTCAAGTAGCTACAGTGGTGGACAGTCGGCGCGATTCCTCAAGCGAGAGAGATTCTCAGAAGCAAGGAATAAATCGATTCCGGGCACCCAAACCTCGGGGCCGTTCTCGTCGCTGGCCTCGCCATCACAAGTGACGCGTCTGAGGACAGGGGACGGAGGCCGAGGCTCGTCTCTTTTGCCTCGTGCACATCACGTGTGCGCTTTCCCATGTTCTCCGTGGACTGGCATGCAGATGCGAGGATACTGAATCCCCTCGGAGCTCCGCGTCCCGGCGCGTTATGTCCACCCGCCCGGGGCAATATATAGATATGCAACAAGCTCGCCCGGCGCACTAGTACCTGTTCGTCTCGCCGGAGGATCGCGCGCTTCTCCAGCATGATCCTGTGCTCCGGCAATCAACTTCCGGGAGCGCTCGCCCTGACCAGTGACTTGCGTGTCACTTTGGGCGGGACAGTATTGGGCCGATTTGTCCTCACTGATGATTCGTATCGGACTTCAATCTTTGGTAATATTCCAAGGCGCCGGGACCCAATGGCAGATCGCATTTGAGTGGGATTCGGGATTGTTGCGTGATATTCACGGAAGATGGCCGCCGTGGCTCTTAGTAGACTGCCGCGGATTTCTCGAGGGTTCGATGGTCGGGCCAACAGCGCGAAGGGCCCGACCCAGAGAGATGTTACGCCGTCTCTAAAACCGGGCCCCCACTCCCGCAGGCCAAGCGCCATTGATCAACCCCGTTCTGGAAGAACGCCCCACGTTCGCTGCAGAAACCTTTGCCGGGCGCCATTCGGCCGGCGGCCTGTTTGCTTACCACCGCCGTTACAACGGCGTTCTTTGGGCGCTGATAGACCTGTTTCCAGAGCCCCCGGTGGGCGCCCTGTCGAGAGATCCACCTCTCTGCCCGAAGAAGCAGCTTGGCGGAGACAGCCGGTTCGGTCTGTGCCCGGCCAACACGGGTCTGCCGCGTTGCTCGATGGGCTCCTCAGCGGACCTCCAGCAAACACACGGTGCCGGCGTCGAGCTGCCGAACGTCGTTAGCGACCGAGGGACCGCGCGAGGGTCTGGCATTATGGCGCTAGTGTGGCACCCTTCTTGTGCCAGGCTCCTGACTGCTTGGAGCGGGCTCCAGTAGTTTTGCCACCTCCTGCGCAGTGGCCCACGCCGCACCAGTTGAGAACCCCTGGCCACCCCTGGGCTTCGGGCCCTCCCAGCATCCAGGCCAAGTTTGATCTATACCGGGCAAAGCCTTCCCAACAGGGGTCTACCCAAGGGGGAACCCCTGTCGGAGCCAGTCACTGGCGCTTTGATCGCGGGAATCCCAGACCTCCAGCCGCGTATAAAAAGCGCCACCCCGAGGGAAGTACCCCGCACAAATCAGACTCAAAGAAAGGGCCCCATTTCCCGCAGGAGGACCCCGGCACAAGCATCCCGATAGGCATGCGGGGCGCCCCGGTGCGGCCCACGGGGCTGAAGAGAATAGATGGCCCTCCAACACCACGGCCGCTCAGCCAGCTGGAATGGTTTTCTTGTCCGAGTGGTCCCACTGCGTATCCTCGGCCCCCTGGCACCACTCCCTTTGACACGGCAA
>Ga0163217_1041917_pt1 | contig 11499 bp, 7 predicted proteins | sample SynspAceP_FD_185933 | JGI IMG/M metagenome (GOLD analysis project Ga0163217, IMG submission 185933) | Saline lake microbial communities from Ace Lake in Antarctica - Synechococcus sp. Ace-P (PacBio error correction) | ecosystem: Environmental > Aquatic > Non-marine Saline and Alkaline > Saline ... | reverse complement strand
CGTCGCCACTGCAATCTAATGGGCGGCGATCTAGCACAAATAAGAACTCTCATTCCCGTTGCCTCGGTCAGTATGTTTCAAAGGGCGTTTTTATTATTCTTTCTCTTGGGCATGGATTTTTCATTTCAACAATCGTCTCGCCTTTTCTAACCAAGCACAACTAGGAAGCACACTTTTGGACTCAGATCTAATCGTACAAAATTCTTGTTTGCCGCCATCAAAACCGGCACAAACCTCTTCTCTTTATTGCATTAGGTGAGGTTATTGTGAAAAATTGGCGCACTCAACCTCGGCCAAGAAGCATTTGATGTTAATGGCGCTGTTGTTGGTTTTTTAGCGCCTACGGAACAGGAAGCCGGATGTAGGCGTTCTCGCCCGCCATTGCCTAATGGGCTGCCTTATGAGCCTTATTTTTGCCCGTACTCGTACTTCACCTAGGGGCAAATCAAGGTGGCTACAGGCCTTGCCTTAACTATTTTTTTGGGTACGGGATTGAGCGCGCTTTTTATAGGTTTCTGGGTCGTTGGTCAAACGTTCAAGGATCCAACCTATCGCGGTTTCTCCATTTTTATCTGACTTCCATCTTGGGTCGCAGATTGTTTAGCATGACATCTTGGTGTATTTACATTTGTCATGACTTTTTGCGGCCTCATTTTTGCTGTAATAAAACTGTATTCGGCCTCGTCTCAAAGCTGTCGGCGACGAAAAAACCCTCACGCTGCCAACGCCATCGGTATAAACGGTTGCTAAGAGTACGCTATTTAGCCGGTCATGTTTGCGCGGCGTTATGGCGGGGATTATCAGTGCGCCTATATGTCTCTTGTTTACACCCCCATAGTGGGTTGAAAATATGGGGACGCCGGCCCGCGGGTTGGATTGCCCTAGTCCCTTAGTTGTTTTTGCGTCGTGGCGCGTTAGGACGAATCATGCATGGGTGCGCCTTTTATTCGGTATTGGCCAGTATTATGCATTTGGTTACTTGCAAGGGTTAGGCTTGCGTCGATTTTCGCCAAACCTACCTCGCCATGATGCCTTATGTAAGCAACCGTTAATTGTATGGATTCATCATCAGCGCAGATCGTTTAAAGAAGAAAAACTTGCCGGCCCCTTCGGTTCTTTAGGCAAAACCCTTTGACCCGAGAAAACATGGCTTTAGAATTTAGATTTAAACCCTTTAATTTTTCAACATTACATAAAAAAATGCCTTCGGGCACAAAAGGAGCTAAAAATGAAATTTAAAAAGTTTTACTTGGTAAGCTAGGACTTTTGGCTGGAGCAAGCTTTGCTCAAGCAGGAAGACCCGTTAAAAATTGGCTTTTGGCATGTTGGGCCGTTGGTGATTTAGGCTGGAGTTACGAACACGATATGGGGCGTAAAGGCATGGAAGAAAAACATTTCGGCTGATAAGGTGAAATACCTTACTTTCGTTGAAAACGTACCAGAAGGCGCAAGTACGCTGAGCGAGTTATCACTCAAGTTGGCAAAGCAGCGAATGATCTTTATCTTTCACCAACGTCTTTCGGCTTTATGAACCAACCGTAAAAGTAGCAAAACGCTTTCCCTAACGCTAACTTCGAACACGCTACTTGGCTATAAAACTGTCCTAAAAACTAGGCACTTACCCCACTCGCACTTATGAAGACCCGTCGTCGTTATGTTTCAGGCGTAACTGGCAGGCATGATGACAAAAAACCAAACACATTGGTTACATTGGCTCATTTCCCAAATTCCTTGAAGTTATTCGTTGACATTAACGCCGTTTACATGCGGCGCAAAAAGTGTTTAACCCATGATGGGGAGATTTAAAATTGTTGGGCGAACACTTTGTGGTATTACCCGGGGGGGGGATCCAGGCAAAGAAAACCGATGCAGCAATGCACCTAATGGACCAAGGTGTGATGTGGAATGCTTTACAGGCATACAGACAGTCAGCATTCCGCTTTATTGCCGCTGAAAAAAACGTGGTTTACGCCTATGGTCAAGCCTCTGATCAGAGTAAATTGCGCCAAAATGCTCACATTTTTTCTGTTTCGCGATAACTGGCGACACCTATACGTCAAAAACCACCAAAGCAGTTATTGGGACGGGAAATGGAAGTCACAAGATGTTCGGGGTGGTTTTCAGGGATATGTTAACACTGCGTCTATTAACCCGAACCTTCCTAAAGGATGTTCTGCGCTAAAATTGATGCGACCTACGGCCATGATCAAATCCGGCGAATTCAAACCTTCACTGCCCAATCAAAGACAACAAAGGCAACATCGCCGTTCCTTGCTACCATTCGTTAAACAGACTTTAGAGCTTGCTAAAGTAAATTGGTACGTAGTAAGGGCATTACGACGGAAATTCTCGCTATCCTTATATACAAGGCCAGCGCCGCTGGCTGTTATATTCCCCCGTTTTCGAATCGTGATATCACCTACGAACACCCTTTCTTTTCATCTTAGGTGTTTTATTGCTATATTTAAGAATTAAAACACAGCATTAATACAGCCAAATAAAGTCAGATACTATGGACACCAAATTGACACCACTGATCGAACTTTCAAGACAATGCCGAAGACCAACTTTCCACTTACCACAGAAGGCACCTTCATCGAGGCCCGAACACAGATGTTTGCCATAGCCACAAGCGCAACAAGGTTAAATTGAAATACGACACAGGTAGACGCTCTCAAAGACAGCCTATCAATTTACCAACCTACACGATTCCTCTAGACCTATACTATCAAGGTTATGTCCGTACTGCTCATGAAAGCCGACTTTTACGACCTAACCATGGCGTATTTGAAAGAAGTGCACAGCGGAAAACGTCGTTCATGTGGGAGATTTTTTCGACCCACAAGGCCACCCGGTCTCGCGACGTACCATTCGATGTACAAATTAAAAAAGGCATTTTTATAACGCGCTTGCAAGAACCGCCCAATAAAATGGGGTTGACCTCTAAACTATTATGTCTTTTTCTGCGCCATCTGAGTGAAAGAAAGTGCCTTTGAAACACTTGAACCACGCCAAAAACCCTTCCTTAACGTGGATTGATGTGTTGGCCTAAAGCTCGGAACTTGGTTCATCCGCCAGAAAAATTTCTTACGTGTTTCGAAAGCCTGTAAAAACCTCAGCTTAAAAGTAACCGCTCACGCGGGAGAAGCGAGAGGACCGCCAGATTACGTCTGCAAGCCATAAATCAAATCGGCGTGGACAGATAGACACGGCAATAGAGCACTGGAAGACGTTAAGACATACATCGAGAAATAAAAAACGAGACCTACCACTAACCGTTTTGCCCACTTTCTTAATTCTTAAAGCTTTGTGTCGTTAATTACATGAAAGATCATCCAATAAAACACATGCTTGAAGCTCGGGCCTTACACGGGCAAACAGTCAATTTTCGATTGATCCAGCGTATTTTGGCGGCTATATGAATGGACACTGCATCTTTAATCCGCCGTACCGGCATCAACAAAGAAGAGAATTGCTGCAAACTTTGGCCAAAAAATGGCATATCACTGGCAGTGGATGAACAATACCACAAAAGAAAAACACTTAAAACGCTGCACGCCCTCTTCAAATAAAAGTCATTTCGACTTACATTTGGTCGCCTTACGGAACACGCCTTAAAAAGATATGATCGCAATCATTTTCTTTTTAAATCTCTCAATTTTATTATGGTAAGATTCGCTTTTTTAAACTACCGAGCCCTATTCCATGTCAAATTACACTCGCTCCATTGAATGATACCTTTACCGTCTACAAAGCAGCGAACGCTACGATCAGTTCTACAACTGATCAAAAAGTCGCAATCCATCTGGGCGCTTGCCGATGCAGAGGGATGCTTAATCATCGATCTTGGTACGATTAAAGTATTACCCATTTGGCCAACAGAAGCCGCTCGCATCTGGTTGCGGGTGAAAAAGATCACGAAGGATTCAAAGGTCGTAGAAATAAGCGCGGTGACTGGTCAGGAAAAAATGGCTTGCCAGGCATGCAAAACGACAAATTCTCTGTGCCGGTGTTGCCTCCAAACCTTGCCGGTGAGTGCATCGTTTCTTCTGCTGAAGGAACATGCGGGCCGACCTACAAAAATAGTGTCTTTTCTCTGTAAAATAAGAACCGGACGCATTATGCATTTCCAATTAAAAAACCGGCCTAACACGCCAAGTAAACGCACCCACAATTTTCTTTGTGGTGCGTTTACCTTGCTTTGCCGTTTTTCTTATTTATTCGCCCCTCTCTTACTTCGCAAGTAGCAAGACCCTTCTCGCCCAAGCCAACGATCATAAAAAAACATGGCTGATGAAAGTCATGTCGCACGGAGAAACATGTCGGACGGCGGGACACGACCACTCTCAATGATGTTCAAAAAGCAAGCCAACAGCTCAGCTCATGACGGCCATCATGGGACCACCACGCAGAGGGAGAAAGCACCAACGTCTTAGAAGCCTGTGGCTCATTGCTCACTTCTCTTTCATTTTGAACTGGATCGATGCCAAAAACGTCGAACTGATTTCCGCCTCACACAAAGTCGCATATACACCACGATAGTCACGATGGACCGATTTCGCACACATTACGTCTGTGCCTTTCACTTCGATCCAGCCCAGGAGCGCCGCCCCGCCATAACACATCTAACCCACCAACACCACACGACGTAATTATTTCTGTTGAAAACTACAGAATGATTACCTACCCGTTGCGGTTTTTATCACTTTAGAAAAAGTGAGCTTAAGCGCAGCGCGTTGTTATTCCCCTTTTCTGCATTACGTAGAGGAAGTTAGTTCATGCCGACAAGCACACAAAATAAGGCTCAGAGCTTCAAATGCCATGCTATTAACTGATTACGCGATGCACTTTTTATATCGGTTTTTTTATCGGGCCGTTTATTTATTGCCGCTTTAAAACAGGAACACTTTATGTCCTTTCTCTCAACTTGAGGATGCCATCTATAAAGATAGCACTGACAACAAAAACCGTTGGAGAGAGTAAAAACACTTGCGGCAGCAAATTACCGCTGCAAGATCGCAATCTTAGCAGCGACTTAACCTTATTTGCGGTTCGCCCTGCTCCAGAACAAGGTGACACGACACAGTTATGTTTCTAGGACCCTTACCGCCAACCTAACTTGCGCAGAGGCATTGTTTATTGACCCTGTCACATTGGATTAAAAGGTAATCTACCTGTATACTACGAGAACCAGCGGCGTGTTACCAGCTTGAGAACCACCATGAATTTCCTTCAATCGCCCAAACTATTCTATGGGGAGGTAGGTCGCTATTACAGCGAATTGGCGGCCGTCTTGCTTTTGGATCTCGGCATTTGGGTGGGTTATTTCTGTAGGTACAAGGGCGGAAAAAAAAATCAGCTTGAATGCGCACGAAAAACAGTACATGTTGTCGCACAACAGACCGCCACTATCATTAGGCTGTGGTATCTTCATTGGTTTCAAACATTGTCTCAGTCACTGTTGGCCTCACCTGGTCAAAATGGGCTGGCAGCGTAACGATTGGCGCATTACGCGAAAATATTGGCGGGTTACCCCTTTGTCTCTTTAGATTTAGCCGGAAGCAATGTAGTTGTCACATCAGATGAGGCACGCTGATCACATTCATGCATCGCGATGCAGAGCCAAATGTTCCGGTACACTCCTAGAACATTCGTATCAAATCCAGATTTATTATTTGAATGGTGTTGTTAACAGCGGCGCGGTAATGCTGGCCATCGATGCCAACAAGCTTGAAAATTAAAACCCGCTAAAGGCGAAGGCAAAGCCTGGTTCGTACCGTGAAATAGACCGCTCTTGGCCGACTCAAGTAGACAGGGTTGCTGTTGATGCAAGCCACCATGACCGTCACGAGCCGCGCTGATTTTGCCAATTTCCCGTGGTCGCTAAATTTATTCGTTGGGGAATGATGCTTCCACATGGGTATTTTGTTTGCGTTCATCAACCAAGTTAACTGACGTATTCGTGCTTGTCTTTGCTGCTTAATATTATATTGGGGCTATTAAAATGTGGTGGATTGTCGCCCATCGGCTGGATCAACGGTCTAAGCCTTTGCTCAAGCATGGGCGAAGCTTTCGGCATTCAAAAAAATACTTTGACCCTTTCGTTCAACTCTATTTTGGCGCAGCTTACCGGTATTATGGGCGTCAGGGCCTACTGACTTTCCTGTTGGATTGATATTTTGGGGGGGGGGGCCCCCCGTGGGGAAACGTCAATAAAAGGAAGAATCAATCGTCACCGAGCTTTTTTTATAGCGCTCGGTGAACCTTTATTTACGCACCGCCTTTAAAAGCTCTTTGTGCTTTAGCGGTTTCTTCTGGCCTCTCGCCTTGTTATCAGTAATACACACCTTTTAAATTGCCGCCAGGAAAAACGATCTTTATGGACTCAACAAGCACTCGCCGCCCCTTTCAGAACCAGGTGTACTCAAATAAATCGTCACCACAAGGACACCCAAACGGACTTGGCATGGACGAGGGGCCGGCTGCTTTCCAGGACTTGAAACACATTCACGGTAGATTTGGCTGAAGGTCAAGTATTGGTTTCCCTTTTCAGGAGCCTACGTCTGATTCATTAGATTATATTAAATAATGAATTTATCAATTGACGAATAAAAAAGACATGTGTCAGCCAGCAAAGTGCAATCCTCCTGCTTTTCAGCCATCGAAGTGCGAGAGAGAAGCCCTACAGAATGCTCTATTGGGGGCATTATCAAGAACACCAAGTTCGTTAACGAAAAAGGGGGGAAAAAAAAGGGGGGGGTTACTTTTTCAACTCGATTAGAAAAGAACCAACAATTCCGGTCTTTTTTTAGACATGCGATTACGGGCGGCGCCTGGAGGTAGAGAGAAACAGCCAAGACAAACGAAGTCCTTCAATGGTATTCGCATATACTTGCGGCTTGCTATTGCCGCTATCGCTGGCGGCGGCGATTTTCGTTGTTAATTTAGACATTTGGCCAAAGCCGTTCTAGTCGAGGAGCAGGAAAAAACCACCGACTCATCAGCCACCGATTTAAACAAGCGTTAAATTTTGCTCATGATATTTTTCAGAAAGTCATGGGGAAAAATTAAAAAAATACGGCGGATATGGATGTAATTAATCATCGACCCACCCCACCTTTCAGCGCGGCAGTTTTGCCAACTAAACAAAAGACTACAGAAAATATTCGCCGATTACCAGAGGCTGCTCACAGAAAAATGGTCAAGTGCCTTGCCTGTGTAAACGACCCGACATGTCCTGCGCAAGTTTCTCATTGTGGCATGCGTGAAGAAGCCCCAGCTTGGATACCCAGTATCGACTGATAATCCGCCAGGAGGCTTCGACCATTGATATCGAAAGCGCTTAAAAGCACTTATTTTCCAAAAGAAAAAATCATAAACGAACACTAAACAAAACAAAGGAAAAGCACAATGTCTAAAACAACCGTGACCATTTGAATACGAAAAAGAAACTAAAAACAGCGTGCCTATCAAGAAATCCCAGAAGGAGGAAAGCGCCCTATCATGGGAACGCTCTATGTTCAAAAAGTGGTTTGCTAGGCACTCTCAGAACGCTAGAAATTCACCATCGAGAAAAAGACTAAAATTCCACTAAATAAAACGGTTAATCGTTTTTTATTACCGTTTTATTATTCACTAAACCACTGAAACGTCAAATTTTCAGTAGAAGGTCGCTTAATAGGCAATTACACTTCCCACTATCTCTCACCGGACCGAATTACAAAACCAGAGCGATATAAGCCCTACAGTAATTTTGTCTCCAAATAATGCGAACTGCGAACATACTCGCAAGTAACGGCCCACTATCATCATGTCTGGTTAAAGGACAGTTGAAGCCATGCGCCGGCCGGTGAGATCAGGAATAAAAACCAGTCCACACCAAAGATACAAATTAAAGCCAAGACGTAGCCATAATCATTAACCTAGCGCCACATGATGACTGCTCTTCCATATTTTTGACATCTCTGCGGTTAGAAAAAGAAAAAAGCAGTATAACTTGCCTCATACACATTGGACAAATAGTCAAAAAAATAAGACATTAGGATGGATATCGTTAAAGGTCCCATACCCTTTGATAGCTATACCCCAATTACTCTAGTAGAACCTTTGCCAGGACCTTACAATTTCACCCGGATTATTGATCGAAACCCAATCCCTGCGACCCTCACAGCGAACCCAATATCACCAGCGACCAAAAAAATGTGGAGGGTATCATTGCAAAACACCGACACCTTCTGGAGTTGCCTGTCGCAATTAATTCTCACCAGGCTCAAGTGTAAAAAGCGTGGATACAGATTCAATTTGATCTTTATTTTATGAAACCATATGTGCCGTATTAATTGGACTGCCGTAATCATTCATTGACGAAACAACGAATATCAAGGTTTTTGAGATTCCAGGAAACTTCATCAGCGTTACATCCAAGGCCCATCGGTCCATGAGTGTCAAAGGATTTACCCTCGTGAATGTCGCAGTATGAAATTGCCAATCACGAAGCAGAGAGACATTCTTTGCAACAAAATAACCAAAATATTGAGGCATAAGCATCACAGGCCTTCACCATTTTTTGGTGGTTTTACAATAATTAAACCCAAACTCGGACTCATAATTCTAAACTTTTGCGTGACACCCGATCGATTTCATCGGGGACGGACCGGCAAGACAAGGGGTCGTTTGGCTTATTGAACCAAACCTGGATGTTCGGGAAATACACACCAAGGCTTTGACTTCTTCTTGAGCTTTCGGATAATTCATCCCGATCGCCAAATGACTTGCCGGGCACCGCGTAAACAGGACATAAGACTGCTCAACGTTTATTAAGGTCATAAGTCGCTGGCTTTTAGCAAGCGCAACTCGAATTTTCTTCTAACGCTTCGCTCCGCCTTTTTAATAACATCACTGATGTTTCAAAGCCCAAACCCATGGCGCCAAAGTCAAAGACAGACTGGTCCTGAATCACACCGCATCCAATGTTGTTATTTTGTTTTATATCTTTGCAAGCTTCATTGTTTAATATCTCCCACGTTCACTAATCTAATGTTAATTCAGGCTTCATTAATTTGATACAAAAATCTTCTGGAGGCTCTGGCCCCCAAGTATGTAATTGAATCTTCTAAGGGCAAATCACTGGGCTTGCCAAGTGCTCGAATCCGTTATGTATCGATATCCGCATAATATTCAGGCGTTAACTCTCCCCAAGGATCTCGACATAATGGAAAAAAAGCTTTGAGCTTTGGCATGACTCCAAAACCCCAACCATCCATATGTCCTTTCTCTTTCCATTCGGAAACCACCTATTCCTTACTTCGTCAGGTCGTTGAGAGCATGAAAACTAACATGTGCAGCCAAGTTACCGCTTTTTGCAATTGAGCCCAAAAGCCAGAACATGATGATCACTCCCTTCCTTTTACAATGAGTAAAGCAACTCACCCGAGATCGGATAAATGGCATTCCCAAAACATCTTCAACAAGCGAATAGATCGCCTCAACATCTGGGCTAAGATAAAAACCAGTGCCCCAAGTTTTCTAGGGCGTACATCAGGATCGTTAGACCTTAGGCGGCAAACGCGCCTTTTATTCCAACGCAGTACTGGCCTGCAGAAATTTAACTTCAACAAAAACGGCTGAATTCTCTGGTGCTCGATTGGAGATGATGCCTTTTCCATCACTGAACATTTTTCACTAAGCACATGGGTGTGTGGAGATTGAAAACTAAATACTCTCTACCTGACTCCTTACGTGTTTCTACCTTATGTCCTGCCTCTCGCCACTCTCCTCTAGTTGAGCCTCTGCTAAACCTCGATCTTCTGCGTGACCGTCCCCACTACTCACATAACGACAGCTGTTGTTTTTTTCACTCGCCCTAGCGCAATAACTTAACGCGAAGTGAGCTTTGATGTATGCCACAGTAAAAAACTTAATACGTTCATCATGACCCTCAACCAGACAATGCCAAACAGAGTATAAAAATTCTTTCGGCTTTCTCCAAATCAGAAAATGGGATTTCAAGATGCAGACATATTTTGAAAAAAAAAATACGGACATGGTTTTTCTCCTATATTTATTTTATTTTCACCTTAAAAAGACATACTTCCTAGTGATATTTGGAAGTAGTCACAAACACCAAAACCAAATTAAGAAAATAATAAAAAAAGGAAAAACACCTATAAACAAAATCTTTTATTTTCATGATAGTACCGATGGGCAACATTAAATATTAAATACCAAAAGTGGGGTTCAAAAAGACCGCATCGCCAAATTTTCAAAGGTCATAATGAGCCAAAAAGTTGAACCTATCATACCTAAGCTATCCACAATAGGAATTAGAATTGGTGAATTCTCAAAAATCCTCCTCTCGCATAGGGTCTATAAACACAACAAGCCCATACCAATAAAAACCTCTAACAATCAAGTAAAAAAGACCAAACCTCCAAGCCGAGTGATTATTAATTCAACAAATTCTCTGTGGTATTTGGGTTGGGCATAAGTATCAGGAAATACAACCAGCGGCCGCACAATGTTCATATATTTGTGATGAAAAAACCACCGATTTCTAGCCACAGTTCAAAAATATTGCCTTCCAAACTTGTCCCTAAATATTTATTTTCGTTACCAAAAAAATGCATATACAAGATTGCAATAGCCGCCGCTTCGGATTGGTTGACGTTAATACCGCCATAAATTTTACCACCGAGCACAATAACAAGGAAGCACCCAATGCAAATTACAGCTCTTGAAATGTTTGCCATAGGCGACCAAAAGGAAAATTTAAACTGGCTAAACTATTCCCTTCTTTTTAGCCACTACTATCACATTATAGAGACAGGGCACTTGGCTAAACAACAAACCGGGGAATACACCAAGCAAGCGCTAACAATCGTTGGAATGGGGTTTCAGGAAAGCAGCGCCATATATGATCATCGGAAACAGAGGGAGGGAATAATTCCGATTGCCTCACTGAGAGCAAATCATGCCGCGGACATTTTTTTCTGAATACCCGCCCTTTCTAAGCGCTGGAAACATAACCTTTCCCACCAGAAGGACAACAGGGACGCTCGCACTTAGAACCTGAAATAGCATATATAAGGTTTGCGGGTAATCCTACCGTTGTTCACCCCTAAAGCACCCGGTAAGCGACCAAAAAAATAGATTTAACAAATTCAACAACCTAGCCGATATGAGTGCCCGCGTGACATCAATTCACAGCAAAGATGAAAAATGGCACAACCAAAAAGACCTGTTGATGGAAATGGATCCAAGTAATTTTGATGAACCGCACTCAATGGTATATTCATTAAAAAAAAAAATAGTCAGAAAAAGCCGATGAAGACATAAAAACAAAAAAATATAGGCTAGGACAAAACAAGCAATAAAAGCCGAAGAACAACTAATGATAGAATTTCATATTACTCTCGAATGGTTTTTATTATATGAATTAAAATAGATGGCTTGAATAAAAATAAATGCCCTGCAATTCGAATGTTAAAATTCCACTTGGAA
>Ga0163217_1024868_pt1 | contig 11499 bp, 7 predicted proteins | sample SynspAceP_FD_185933 | JGI IMG/M metagenome (GOLD analysis project Ga0163217, IMG submission 185933) | Saline lake microbial communities from Ace Lake in Antarctica - Synechococcus sp. Ace-P (PacBio error correction) | ecosystem: Environmental > Aquatic > Non-marine Saline and Alkaline > Saline ... | reverse complement strand
AGGTAACGATGACGGAAAAAACAAATCAATCTGAATGCAAAAGCATCGGCACCATGGCAGTTGCAAGACGAAATAATAAACCGACTTGCTTTGTATTCGGATATTACTGGCCTAATTTTTCAAAGGAATCCAGAGAAATGAACGGACCCCGATAATCTTGCCTATATGTGGGGCCGGAGTCTTCCCACTGGCTACATACGGGAATCTGGGGCCAAAAGCGCGAAATCTTGTGATCCCAACTACAATCAACCTGCACCATCATTGAATGCGTGAATAATTGAATATTTCAATTTTGGATTACCGATATGTGGTCATGATTGATCCGGGGGAACAGACTAGCTGTTTCCAATCGTTGTGAATCGCAGGTAAATCTGGAGTAGATCAGGATATTTCGATAGCGTGAGTGATTATTATGCAGTTTTGAAGAACATAACCGCCTTATTCTCCCAAAATATCCTCTGTGAGAGCATACGGGGGACCTCAGAAATGCCCCGGTATCCGTCCGAATGAACATTACTTAATGTTGGGAAATGGCTACGATTAAAATCGGAAGTGATTCATGGTCTCTGCTGATTCTTGCATCTTCGCCACTTTTTTTCTTTGCGCCAAATGAAGACCATGTCTTACGTGTTCTCAATTTGCCCTACGATGGCTGCATACATCTTGGTACATGATAAAGTCGCAAACAAAGGACAAGGATCTAACATCTTTTTGATTCAGGAAGCTTCGTGACGTTTACCGGAGAAATGAATACATGCCCGCATCTTTCAAGACCGGTAATCCGCTCACGACAGCTGAGCGTAACTCGAATTGCTGGTAACTATCAAGGAATAATACTGGAGGTATCGTCCGAAATATTGGAAAAAGAGCCGACTTGAAAATTGATGGGCAGGGAAGTAATTTCAGAATTGCTTCGAAAAGAAGGGAAAACTGGAGGGGCGACTCGAACCGAGATATTCTGGAATCAACAAACCGATCAATGTCAATGGATTCCTTTACTGATCCTCAAAGTGATTCCATTTCCACACCTGCTTAGACTAGGTTTTCCTAGAATTTTATTCAACACGGAGCGTTGAATTGAGGTAAGGAGTTGAGTTAGTCAACATCAGCTTATTTCCAAAGAAGGATTCAAAATGGGATTGGAAGCATAAAGGGACTGATTCGTGGGGCTGAATTGCTTCGGTGAACGACTCTGCCATGATATGGAAATGCCCTTTTCCAAAGATCCCAATGTTAAAGAGATTCTGATTCATGGAACGTACTATGATTTGGCTACAGTATTTTACGGGAGTGGAGCACTCTATCGCCCATTTGAAATTATCCCTCAAACTCTGCCAAGTGATCGTGATCATCATATGACCTATATATGAAAAGCGGGGCATATGATGTATACAGATCTTTTCTTCTTGCGAAACTCATTTCGTGAGGATTTGAAAAAAAGTTTTTATCCAAGAATACCCTTCGACATCAGTCAATATTGAAAAGGGACGCACTTATCGAAAACGATGCTATCTATTAGACAGTCTTTTTTAATTCTTCAAAAGGTTAAAGATCTTTTTCGGGAATTTTCGGTCTTCGCGGGCATTTTTTGTTTGTTCATGCTGCAGATGCGCAGGAAACCTAATAAAGTCAAATTTTTTATACTTTCCCCCAAATGGATCTTCAGCTTGGGGAGGCCAACAGCTAGTGAATTAGGTTGGGAGCGGTGTGAAGCTTGACTGAATTATTAGCTGGCTCCCGAACAGGATACTCGAAGGCTTTCATTGATTTTAAAAGATGGGAAAAAATTTCAGTTGAGGCATATTGGTGGCGATAGTTGACTGTTAGGAGAGATGGAGTCAGGACTCTTTTAGGTAATTTGGGCTTCAGCAGGAAAAACACTAACAGAAAGCCACACTGGTTGGGACGCATCAGGGGAGATAGATTATTGAATATTTTTCGGATCGAACTCAGCGCAATACTAGGAAGAAGGTTGGACTTCCCTGAGCTCGACTCAAAGAGCGGGGGGAATTCAAACTTGATCCACCAGCTACCACCATGACGACAGGCTTGAATGATCAAAATGCAGATCTTGACAAAAATTTTTAAACGAACCCTGAAAGCCCTCACGTATTTGCTTAAATCCAGGAGACGATGCGGACTATCCATAATCGCGCCCTGATACCCTTATTGGAACAAGTGGTAGCTAAGGCTGCTAATAAATTATCATCTTATTTTGAGATGCCCTTGGGAAAAAAAAAGAATTGGGATGAAAAGGTTCTGGCAAAAATCAGGATTCACATTGGTGTTTCTTTCCAGCGATGCAGGTCCTTTGCAAAGATTTGTGTGCTTCATTCAGGCTTAAAGGGGATCTGGAATGGAGAAAAAATCTGGTTTCTAGCAAGTATTTTTGAAATGTAGACTTTTCGGAAAGTTCGACCTGAATCAATCGAGCAATACGGATACCTGACATGGTCTTAAGTGGGAAATCATGTAATGCTACCTGCGAGCCAAAACTATTTTCCCCGGGATGTTAATTCCTCAGCCTTCAGTGATATGTATCAGGCAATGGGTAAGCAATGGGCAGTTATTTGATGATCGATCCCCCTTCTGGAAAAAGATTGGATGATTGTCCGAATAAAGGAGGTGTTCCTTCTGTAATCTTTCCAGTCCCATTTTGAATTGATTCGGGTAGATTTTAGGAGATCGTCTGAGTCCACGTCATTCGGGAGTAATGAATGATGAGTTTTTTTGTTTACTTAAGCCTTCAAAGCGAAATAGCTTTACTACGTAACATTACCTTTTGGCATCGATGATACCATTCAAAATCCTCGTTTTCTTATTTTTTTTCATTCAGGAACTCTTTAAAACTAAACTTCCACTCTTACGATCATAGATCGTCTAAATGCCAGTAAATTCACTCCAACTCCATCAAATGTCTACCTCTACCCTCCTGAAGTAACTGTAACATCTACCTGACGCCGGCGATTAGGGTATATTTTATAAAACTCCAGAGGACCCTTGCTCTTGAACCAAGCTTATTCCGATAACTTGGAAAGTCTCAAATCGACCATCGTAATTCTGTCTGATGTGAATCTGTTAGAAACCTGACCGGACCATTATCACGATTCCTTATCGATAATCGAACTTCATAGCTGATTTGCTCTTGGATTTTCCTGTCCTGGGATGAATTGCGAATAGTTTGCCATGACTTACCATCCAAGATTTTTTTCAACGTCTGATGTACAAGAACGGGCATTGTTTTTTTTCGGGTGCGAGAATTCCTATAGTTGCTGTAATCCAATTTACCCGGATGTTTTTTCTCTTGTTGTTTTTTTGCTTTAAATCTAAAAGCGCAATCGAGCTAAAATTCGAAAATCGAAACTTGCGATAGAGAAAGTCCATAAGGAAGGATTGGATGCTCTATACACTACACCATTGTGGCATATTCAGAGAACCACCCCACCAAACATTCCGCCAAAGAGCTAAATCCATAGATCATGATCCCAAAATTTCGTATTGTCGTATAATAGATGAAGTCCGAGCGGAGAGTTAATCCCAAGGCTAAAGACCGAGCAAACAGTACCAGAGCTTCGGCGTGAAAACTCCAATGCTCAGATTTATTCATCAACCCAATGGTGGGTTCCTTTTTCCTATTGTATACGGTCGGGATAAGCATGTGGCTCTCTCTCAGTACTCAGAAGTGTAAGAATCAAGAATTCCTCCTCCTATTGCCAAGTATGGATGGTGCACATAGGAAGCCAACCTTTCCAATTGGAAATTCAAAGTTGCTGTTACTATTTTTACCAAACTGGTCCTGCGAACATTAACTGGCAAAAATCAGAAGCTCCTGAGGCTGTATGCATTATTGATGAAATTCAAAGAGTTTTGACAGTATGGAGCTGCTTTCAAAACCCCCATTGGTAAAAGTGCAACAAACTCAAATAGATTTGGCGAGAAAAGGGAAACATTTAAAGTAAAAAAGCCAGATTTGTCCAAAATCAGTCTCTTGAAGAAATCGGAGAAGTTAGCCGAAGGCACCTGGAAAAACAAGGGGGGGATTTTGGGGCACACGGCGAGAAACCGTTTATTTGGCGCTACGCCAGTACCAAATCAAATGTAAGCGAAGCATTACTTCCCTAATGTAGAGATATTTCCATTGAAAGTTAGGTGGTACCATTAATAGGCTGGTTCCAACATTAACCGGGAACCTGATTTTGATAAAGGTGACCTATTATTAAATGTATCTCCGGGATTGTAGCAAGTCTTTAAAATTGGCCGGTTTGAAGTGTTTGTTGGATAGTTGAAGTGCAAAAGTATTTCCTCCAAACCAATATGTTATGCAAACTCCTTCACGTTTTTGTAAAAATTGGAATTTCCACCTTTAATGTACTAGCAAGGACATTTCATGCTGAGCCTCATATATATGTTTAGAACCGCCGTGAAGGGTGCCAGTTCCGAGCACAAAAGATATAATTGCTTGGGTAAAAGTGATTGTGGTAGGCAGTCACATTCCAAAGTCCACCTTTGAAAAGAGGAGTTTACCGAAGTAAAAGGTTGTCACCCCAAAAGTTCCCATTTAGCGCATTCTTGCGATTGGGTAAAAAACATTATCTGAATTCAGAGGAATATTACCCACCCCTGAGGAACACCTGATGTTCACCACTCCTCCGGTCGCTAAAGTTGAAAGTTCCTCCGCCATTCCCACCCGAACCGAATTTCACCGGCTGCATTTGAGATTATATGATTGTTAATTTGCTGTGCAAAAATTATTTTGTACCTCGAAAAGCCCCAATTCCCAAAAAAAGCTTCTGTACCAGTATTAGTCAAAACGAGTACTGCTTAAGTATAGAAGTATAGGTATCCCCTGCATTTCGGCAACGTCTAAACCAATGCATTGAGTTATTTGATGAATGGAAGCTACTCCCGAAATATTATCCGCATTCCATTGAATTTGTTCCCCTCCGGTTTTTGGTAAAGCGTCACTGAAATCCCCCTGCGGTTGCAAAAGAATTTCCAAATAAGGACTTGAGGTTCATATTGATGTTTTGGACGCCGTGACGGTGCCGTCCGAGCAAAAAGTAATTTGCTTGGGTAAAGTTTGCATCAGTGTTGAGACACCCAAAATCACCCTGAAAAGAGAGTATTACCGAATGAAAGTCGATGACCCAAATGTCCCGTTCGGCAGGCATTTTGGCGCTTTGGGTAAAAATTATTGAATTCAAGAATATTACCCCTGGAATCCTGATGTCACTACTCACCGCTGGTTAGGTTACGATCGTGGAGGAGGAAATTATTTCTCCAAAATCGAATACTTCCAGCTGCAATTTGAGTTATTGAATAGTAGAATTTGTCGGCCAAATCGTATTGGTACCTCTCATAGCCAAATATCGACCTATAGTTATTTCCAAGTGTTAGTGAAACGCTTGTGCTATTAAAGGGTCACCTAGTTGTTGTGGCGAGGGTCTAAACCAAGGAATCTGCATTATTGATCGGTTAAATGGACCAAAAGTCAATTGCCACATTACCATTAGATGTGTTCCCCTCCAAGTTTTAGTAAACAGTTTAACGCCTACTCCAAACAGGTGGCCAAAAGAACTTCCAGCAATAGTGAATTAATATTAGGGTGGCCAGTGAATGTTTCCCGTCGAGCAAAGTATTTGCTTCGAGTAAAAATTGATCGTAGTTGCAGTTACAGTAATATCTCTTTGGAAAAGAAGAGTTATCTGCAGTGCAAAGGGTGTGCCAGATAATGCCTCCAAAAGCACCTTGAAAAGGAGGAAGATACCGAAGTAAAAGGTCGTAACCCCAAAAAAGTTCCCATTAAAATAGCGCCATTTTTGCGATGAGGTCTAAAAATTTATTGAATTCAAGAATATTACCAACGATGAACCTAGAAAGTCACTATCCTCCAGCAGCTAAAAGTTGAAGTTCCTCCGCCTCCTCACAACCGAACCGGATAAATTCACCGCGTCCGCCATGGACGTTATTAGAAATTAGTATTTGCTGTGCAAAATTATTTGACCTCGAAAAGCAATTCCCAAAAATTATTAATGTAACAGTATTAGTAAGTATGGTAAGAAGTATAGCGTATCCCTGCATTTCCGGCAAGTCTAAGACAATGCATTGGAGATTATTTAGAATTTTGGAAAGCTACTCGAAAGTATTTCCGCCATCCATTGATTTGTTCCTCCTCCTGTTTTGGTAAAGGTCACTGATAACCCCCGCAGGTCGCAAAGAGAACTTCCCGCAATAGTTTGATTGATATTGGTGCAGTGAATGTTCCGTTCGGAGCAAAAGTATTTGCTGGGAAAGATTATTGTTGTTGCAGTCACTCCAAAATTTCACCCTGAAAAAGGGAGTTTACCGAAAGTAAAAGTCGTCACCCCAAAGTTTCCATTTAAGCGCATTCTGCGATTTGGGCATTAAATATTGAATTCAAAGAAATATAACCCACTGGAGAAACCACCTGAAAGTCACTACTCCTCCAGCAGCTAAAGTGAAAGTTCCTCCGCCTTCACCCGAACCGAATTTCATCGGACTAGCCATTGAGTTATGATTGTAATTTGCTGAGCACGCTTTGTTCCTCCAATGCGATTCCCAGAAAGTATGTACCAGTATTAGTAAAGTACTAGTAGAAGTATAGCGATGTCTCCTGCCATTTACCGGCAAGTCTAAACAATGCATTGGGGTGATTTATGAATGGAAGCTACTCCGAAAGTTAATGTCCGCCATACATTGATTTGTTTCCCCCTTCCTGTTTTTAGTAAAAGTAACGCTTACCTCCAGAGTGGCAAAAGAGCTTCCTGCAAGAGTTTGAATTGATGTTAGTCGCAGTTGGGAATGTTCCAGTCCGAGCAAAAGATTTGCGTGAGGTAAAGGTATTATTGTTGTTGCAGTCACTCAACAATCACCCTGAAAAGGAGGAGTATTACCGAAGTAAAAAGTCGTCACCCCAAAAGTAATCCATTATTACAGCAGCACTGAACAGTCTTGGGTAAAATTATTACATTACCATATGAATATTAAACCAACTGAGAACCCTGAAGTCAACATACAATCACTCAAGCAGCCTGTAAAGTTGAAGATTCCTCCGCCTTCACCGACCGAATTTACAACCCGCGTTGGCATTTGAGTTATTATTGTCGAATTTGCATGAGCAAACGCAAACAATTTGTTCCTCCAAATCTGCAGATTCCTAGAAAAATTAGTTCCCAGTATAGGAAGGTTTGAAGTGGAGTTAAATGAAATTCTCCTCCACCAGAAGATTACCAATCTTAATCTTGAAATTAGAATTTGTTAGTAATGGGAAACTGATACCAAAAGTAATTTCACCAACCCAATCAATTAATTTCCGCCACCGCTTTTCACAAAAGCACATATGGATCCACGTGCCTGTACAAAACGATTATTCCTAAGAACAGTAATTCCATTTGCAGCAGTTAATGTGTTAAAAATTTCCAAGTAAAAGTTGAATTACCTATTCGTAAAATAAGGGCTGGAACTGACACACAGATGCATTCGGAAAAAGGTATTTGGTAGTTATGAGTGAAATTCCGAAGTTCTAATTACCTAGAGCAAACATCGAAGTGATTAATTCCTTACGTATTAAGCAATTACTGGTACCACCTCCCACAAGACCTATTACTTAAGTTCCTCCCTCCATTTAAGTTTATAATGGTTACTTGACTAAGTTAAAAAATTCAGCCTCGATATGATCGTTATCATGCAATTGTAAATCTGCACTAGAAGCATTTGAATAAACATGTAACGTGGAATTGAAGTGTCACCATTTTGAGTTTAGCATGCCCTCCACCTACTGTTGTCGTTAATTTCTAATGTTGTAGAGAACACATTTTAAATATTGGCCACCAGGGATATTCATCATTATTCGAGCCTTGGTTTTAATTAGGGTTTATGCTCCCATTAAAAGGTTGTGTTTTGGAAGTGCATTATCAGTCTCGAACTAACTTCAGATAGATGCACACTATTGAAATAAACACCGAACAAACCAAAATTAGTTCCGTTCCTTGTTCACAGTCAAAGTAAAAAACGCAGAGGAGCTATAATGCACCCAATTACTTATAATGTTTAAAATCTTCTTATCCAGAAATAATTTGCACTAGGTAAGGATTGATAGATTATGAATGGGGCAAGAGGGATTGTTATTAGATAAAACACTTGTCGCACTGGGACAGTGGCAGGCAGTCAATTAGAGTTGGTACTTCCAACTTGAAACTGGCTTGAGCCATTCCAAGTCTGGCCTAAAACCTAATTTCAATCAGGCAGGTAACTAAAAATAAGACGAGGGATACAGATTGATCTTTCAAGTGAAATAATTAGTAATAAGTAAGGGGGATATTAAACGTTATTGGAAATAATCTTTATTTTTGTATACTATTTCGAAATACTCCGATAATGTATAAAATTAACGAGTTAAGTACAGTTGTTTAATTTCTACAATAAATAGAATTAAATATTGATATAACTAAAAAAAATAAACTGTTATGATAAATAATATATATACAAAAAAAATATATTGCTAAAATGTTTTATATAAATATTGAAAAACGTATTTATAATATTTTTTTCAGTTTAATAAAACATATCTGGGATTGATTACCGTTAAAAAGACCGCTAAGGTTATAATATTGAGTTTTGGGTTCAAAGAAATAAAACTTGAAATCTTTAGTTATTTTTAGATCATTTTGTTCCGTAGATTTGCCACAAAAACCAGGTCCAGTTATTATAGTAAGTTAGGAACAATTCTTAATCTCTTGCTAAGATGCGACATTCAGGATTATCTGAATTATCACTGATTCAACTATGAATCTTTGATTTAAAAAAAATATGATAAACCCAAGTTTTGGGAAATAGTTCATCGGCTAGGTGAAACTGACATATGTCTTTAGTATGAACTAGAATTACGAAGGAAAAGCTAAAAAACTAGAAAAATTCCTTTGGACTTTTTGAATTCTTGCGTTTTATCCAAAGGTCAACGTTATTATATATCCATAAAGAAAGACAAGCCCAGCATTACTATTTCCAAAACTCTTGGCCTTACTGTCGATCCAGAAAAAATACTATTGAAAGACTGTGCCAATAATATTACGATTCTGGTCTATTTCTGGGAAGGAAAGAATGTTTAAATACTTGCCAAAATTCCCAACCTTCAATCACTGGCTGTTCAGATATCCAGAAGAGGGATAAGGCATTTCATATTGATTCAACATCATCCTTGCGATAATCATTTCGATTTCAGGCGCAAGAGCATCTTCACCATCCCTGAAATTTCTAAGATATTTTTTTGAAATGTCCACCTTTAATTAATCTTTTCCCAATAATCTATCTATTTATCAAAGTTAATCTGGAATAGGGTCATCATCTAAACGTAGAAAAAATATGCAACTTGTTAATGAGCCATTAATTTGACGTTTAAATCAAAAAGACTATTGAAATCTCGGCCTAAAAATAACACAATTTATTCCTCTTGCCTAGAAAAAAGCGAAAACACCTTTTCATTAATGAATTAAACAGTTGGAATTTTTCATAGTATCATCCCAAAAAAACAAAAACGAGATCCTAAGAAAAGGAATTCTCTATTTGATTTTTAGCTTGATGGGAATTACATCATATCCCACCCATTCTCGCCACCGCCCATATGGAGGCTTTCTGACGGACCAATCTTCTTTAACTTGTAGCTACTACACATTCGGTAGTTAGGAAGGCAAACTGCAGCAATTGAGCTGACATTCTTCGCAAAGCAAAAGACGAAGTAACCTTGTTGTAGGATCCATTACACCAGCTTTAAATAGATCTTACGTAAAAAACATGCTGTTTTGCGAAGCATATGTAACCATAATTGCAACTTTGTTCTCTCTGATTTTATTAAAATGCACTATACAGATGGCTCGCCACCAGACATTCGATTACATAGTGTCAATCAGGAGGAACTCGAATTGCTTGTCTGATTGAGTTGATACCAGGTATTCCTGCGTCTTCATATAAGACCATTAAGATCGTTCAATGGCTATCTGCCAAGCTCTTTACCAAAAAAAGCTACACCACCACCCAGACGGACCAACACCCTTCTTGTTACAGCTGCTTCTTGTAGCATGCAAAGCATCATCTACCTCTATCTTTTTTCTCTTTCATCCTCTACTTCAGTAGCAGCACCTATGTATAAGGATAGCCACCTCCACCTGAAAAGTTTAGCAAGTCTTTTCCTGAGCTTCTCTCTATTCGTAAGTCCCGCATGTTGCTTTTGTCGATTGAGCTTTGATTTCAGCTATTCGTCCTTTGATAAGCGCCAGCAATCTACCCAGCACCATGACGTATTATTGAATTGTCTCTATCAATTGTTGAAATTTTATCAAGCTCACTTCACCAACATGTCAGTCGTAGCAGTTTTCCAAATTAAGCCTCTTCTCCTTCAGAGATCACAGTACACCAGTTAAAATGGACGAATGTTCTCCTCCAACAATTGTCTTTTCTCTCGGATCACCAAAGCCAGGTGCTCTTAATACAGTGCCACTTTGAGATCGCACCTCTGATCTTATTCACCACAAGTGTAGCTAGTGTTCAACCTCATCTACATCTTCAGAACCATGATCATAAGCGGCTTGCCCGTATAGACATAGCTCTCACAAGTATAAGGAGCAACTCTTTTACATAGAAAGAAATCATTTTAAGTGTGCATGTGCCCTGATCCAGTAATAGTATAGGTTTGATCAAGTTCTACCTCCAATACTCTACTCCAGTACATTGGTCACGAATATAAGGAGAAAGGTAGACCTCTGTTCCACGAACTTGACATACCCTGTCGACAGTTTTAAACTTCAGTTTCAGTTCCTTTTTGCTTCTTTCCTAACGGATAATATAGTCCCAGTCTTTACCTTACGTTGTATCCATCGCATACAGAAATTCATTTTACCGATTTCCTCATAACGTTGTTTGACAGATACGGTTGACTTGAGCGATTTCTTTGAAGTAGAACATTCCATTTAGAATTTTCTTTCAATCTAGCCACACCACAGCCGCAACTGCACTTGTCAATGCCTCTTTTCAAGTTCCATTTGGATATAGTCCATGCTGCAACGTTTTTTGATGCCTACGTTGAAAAATTGATATGTGCTAGAAAACAGTAGCTGTCCAGTTAGTACCATCCACCTGCATTATCAGCAGATTTTTGAGCGACTCTTTTACCAACTGCGCACCCATATTTTTCAATAGGCTCAGGGCACAATCAATTTCTTTCGCCATACGAAACACCATCTTTTGTGATCGTTGGTGCACCGAATTTTTGATCAATAATGACATTTTCTTTCCCTTACGGGCCCAATGTCACTTTTACTGCATCTGCAAGGTGCCGTCTACGCCCCTTTTTCAATCGGTCTCTATGCGTCTGTGTCGAAAAAATAGTTCTTTAGCCATTTTTATTAATTTTTTGGTTATTTTTTAGATTAACTAATAAAGTATCCGCGGAAGATGTCAGCCTCTCTCCATGATGAGGATATTCCA
>Ga0163217_1013985_pt1 | contig 11499 bp, 12 predicted proteins | sample SynspAceP_FD_185933 | JGI IMG/M metagenome (GOLD analysis project Ga0163217, IMG submission 185933) | Saline lake microbial communities from Ace Lake in Antarctica - Synechococcus sp. Ace-P (PacBio error correction) | ecosystem: Environmental > Aquatic > Non-marine Saline and Alkaline > Saline ... | reverse complement strand
AGAGTCAAGGAAGGAGAATTGAACGCGCCAATAATCTGTTATTTTAGCATGAGTCTGATCTACGCTGAGAGTTATTTGAAGTGATTGACCGCGTCATATCAGATTATATAAGCGGCTTGCCAAGAGATCCATATGCCTTGCCCGACCGCGAGGCCTCAAAGGAGTTTACTTTTCAGAGCATGTACTCTATTGATTATGCGCTCTTTGAGGGTGGTCTGAAAGGAAATGATACTAGCTGTTGCTTTCAAGGTGTTGCCATAGATCTCGCACCATATATCTCATTGAAGCTCGGCGATCCCGCCTTTCCTGTTTTACCTATCAAAGATCTTGCCGCATAGGCGATTGCGTTCTTGACTTACCATATAAGAGGCACTCAAGCTTGTCCGTATATGAGATGAGAGAGGCGCGTTTCTGGCTCGGTCAAGATGCCATGGCTTCTATTCAATTATTAGAGTCTAATCTGACTCCCGAAGACATTGATGAGAATGTGCTCAGTCGCTGATGTATTATTAAATATCTGGATAACTGCTGGGAACAGGATTAAACTTCTGTACTTCTGCTCTACCGTAATAACATCGCTCTGGTGATCAGAATATGCAATTGACATGTGATGCGGATCGATTCAGTTTCAGTCTATATATTGCTCTAGTTCATTACTTCGTTAGAACGTAGCTTAGTGAAGTAAGTTGACTGCCTAGTTGTCAACGCTTATTGTGAGCGGATGAGGCTGCCTGTTCTCTTTGTCCCACCAATAAGCCCTCAAGTGTGAACAGGCCCCTGCCTATCTTCTGTTTCGCCACCTCAGGCTTCCTTGCCTGCTAATCTCAGGGGTCACGTTTATTGTCTCAGTCATCCCTTAGCGATACGTCCTTTATATAGGCGGTCTAGGTTTCTTACACGTCCCTCAGTAACTTATTCATTAGCCATTTTGGCATTCTTATGTTCTAACGCTTAGGGCTACTTTTTCGAGATCCGATAACTTTCAACGGATGCACTGCGGATTTGATTCCTCAGATTCACAGCAAATGGTCTCAATCTTGATCTGGAAGATCTAAGTAACAGTTGAATTTATCGATGGTTGCCCTTGTAAGATTTGGCTGTTTTTTCTACTTGGCCGTAACTTCTGGGAAACGTGCTTCGGAATCGTCGCCAGTTTTGCTAGATTTTTCGTGCACAACCACATGGTGATGCAGGTGGTATTGCGCTTCTTACATAAGTTCTTGGTGGTTAGGCCTCGGCTGGATAAGTAAGCGGGTCTGCATGACTCTTCCACCCACGGTGCGCATATTCGGGCTTCTCGAGCTGCCGGTCTTGTGTTGAGCTGCTCGTATGCTTACTGCCCGCGCTCAGCTTTCTTGCAGGCATTGGGATTCGCCGTAATTAGATCGATCGATGCGGTACTGGCTTCGCTCCCACATTCGGGGGCCCTGTGCGATCAGCTCGGGTGGGTGGTCGTGGCCACCTCGCCGAAGATACATCCTTTCAGCAGTTGCGCCGTAGGCTCCACCTTGGGCCGGGAGTCGTTAGGTTGATGCGGAGGTTGCCCTCGGGCATGGCCCGTGTGTCCGCGGTCTCTACTTCTGGTCGTAGCCTGGCTGTGTCGCTTGAGCCGCCGTGCGTAGAGCCTGGTTTTGCGACCGCTTTTGACCCCCCGCACTTCTGCTCGTGAGATGCCTCCTATTACCCCAGAGAGCAGCCTCCGCGAGCAGGCCGTCTGGGTGGGGCGGTGGCTCGCCTCTCGAGCAAGGGTGGTCGTTGGTTAGGGCCGCGGCGCTGGTCGGCACCGAGCCGCAATGGGTCAACTCCCCGGTGAACACCAGTGGCTATGCAGTCTTAGCACGCCTTCAAGCCAGGATCAGTCGCCGAGGGAAGGTGATCAGCGGCCATCCCAATATCTGTGAACCTGGTGCTATGGGAGACCATCTCTGAACGGTCGGCGTGGTGGGGGGGGGGGGGGGGGGGGAGTGGCTGTCGTGGGTCGTGACAGGCGTGAGCCTGAGGTTTGGAAGTTGGCGCGCGGCTGTGGTCGCCGGGGCCGCTTCAGCCCCAGCTCCAGGCAGTGCCAGGCCATACACATCCCCAGCCCACGACTTTGGCGGCTCGCCTCGATTCTACATCCGCAGCACGCTGATGAGGGGCTGAAAAGCCGAGTCTGCACCATCAGCGTGGCCCCCTATGCGGGGTTGGCGGGGCGGGCACATCGATTCACGACCACGCCTGGATGTCGGGCAGCATTTGCGAGCAGGCAGGCGTTCGCTCAGGGCCGGGCTATCGGCCAGCAGCGCGGCCCGATGCGCCAGGGCCAGTTAGCCCTGGCGCTATGCAGGCAAGGTCGGATTCCGGTCCCCGAAGCTCGTGATCACTCCCCTGGCCGATCGATCAGAACCAGCTTACGTGCCGCGCCGCTGGCCCAACCAGGTTCGGCCAGGAAAGTTGTGGGCGGCGGGCTTCGGTTTCGCGCTGGGGACGTCGTAGGCCTAGTCACCGCCGCTGCGGGCAGCGTTTGCTTCTGCACCCTGCTTCCAGCCGTCTATGTGGATCGATCGTGCTCGCTCAGTCCCCTTGTGGCCATGCGCTTGCCTATGCTGCTGGGTGGGGGAGGCCGCCCTGAAGCCCAGCGGCTGTAGTCCTTTCACCGCTTCCGGAGCCGCCTTCGAGGCCCCGATGCAGGGGCAGTCCGCGGCCAGGTGGTCCATTGATCGGTGTCGCCACAGAGTCGAGGCATGGCCCCGGACGCGTCCATCTCAGTGCCACCAGAAACAGGCCGTATGGAAGCCTGTAAATCTGCGTTGTAAACGCACCGCCGGCGCATGCAGCCGATCAGCTGCTGGTTGAGCTCCTTCACCCACAACCCTGGCGATTTCGGTGTCCCGGAAGCAGGCCATCATTCGCCATCGCCCGGACAATAATCCTCGCGCCGCGCTCCAGGCCACCTACCTGGGGATGTCTTTGTAGGATGGCAAGGGTCGGGATCGCCCTCCGCCCTCTCTGTAGAGCATTTCATGGCCATCGTTCTCAATTTCATTGCTCTTCGACCACAACCGCCGTCCCCGGGGTCTACAGCCTGCTCTCCGGCTGCCAAGTCGGTGGGGCAGCATTTTTGATTTCCCCGCACTCCCGGCACCCTGGTTGCTACGATCTGGTGCTGGCCCTGATCAACGGAAGACCCCGCTCAGCGCATACGCACTGAGCCTTCAGTTTCGCGGTCTAGCCGCAGTCTCCAAGCCCACCGTAGAAACTTGTCGGTGGCACCCACAGCCTCTCGGGATTCTTTTCGTCGATGCCGCCACCACTTTCATCCCCTGCAACCGCCAGGTCTTGTCTCCTCCATTTGTAGAGGGTCACGCACTGTGAATACCCAGTTCCTCAGAAATCGGCCACGCTCTGCCTGTTGCGGCGGGCTCATCTCCGCTTCCTATCGTCAGCCTTGTGACTGGTCCTCGCTTTGTTTATCCCCTGCGTCTGGTCATTGTCTCTCAAGACCCCCGGGTTGTATCTCGATGAGAGGGGTGGACTATTCTTTCTGAAACTGTGGTGGGCAACGAAGATAAACGCTTTTTTGGGAGTTCTGACTTGATGTCTTTCTCTGGCGGAATTGGTAAGTGTTCCCCTCGGGGTTACTGCATTTTATTTGTACATTGACCAGAATCTATGGATTCTTCCTCTGTGCACGGCACGTAGCTAGATGCTTCACGGGATGACAACCATGAATCAGAATGATTTTGCGTCTTTTGAAGAGGGCCGTTCATTATTTTTATTGATCCCGAAGGGGAAAGTATGGGGAAGTTCCTGCTGGCTACTCTCAATAGATGGTGCTTTTCTATATACTCAAAAGCTCCTTATGGGTCGCTTTATTGGTCGCCATACAACATCGGTGACTATTAGGTAGGGGCATGCATTGTCTCACTGGACAAGGCTATGTTGACCGACGCAAAGTATGTGACTTCAATTGCTCAGTCCTGTGCTGCAGATAGAATTGTTCTTCCACGACATGCAGGGTCTGGTGAAGATGCAGTATCGGACGAAGCGAAAAACTCTTTTTACTTTGGCGGTTTCAGGATGGGGAGCAATTAAAGATACAGATTCCACTCTGGTCGGATAGCATTATCTGAATTGCATTTTCTCTCAAGACAGAGCTTCGTTCCTTTAGGTCGACCGTAGAATCGAATACTAGATCTTTTTCGGCTTTGCTATAGATGGAAGTATACTGATCGTACGTGATGGTGGAAACAGATGATCCTTTGGAACTGAAGAACACGTGTTGGACGGGCTCTTGAGCTTGTGGTCGCTAGGCACAACCATGAGTTCTGCATTAACTGAGCTGAGTCCATAAAACTTGAGTTGATTGGCTAGTGCATCTAACCAGCCCTCGATGTGTGTACAGGCCCACCTCAAGCCCATAATCGCCTCTCCGCCCTAGGCTCTCTGTTCCTTGCCACCCAGGGCAGAGTTGGGCCGCCACAGGAGAGACTTATGGGGCTCTTGCGATCACTTTTAAGAGCATTCGCAGTGTTGTGCTTGGGCATTCTTGGTGCTGGTTCAATCGCTATAATGGTGCGCTCAGTAGAGCCGTCATTATTCCAGCGATTGTCAATCGGTCGGGATTTAATCATTAGTTGGCATTTTGTCTGTCTGGGTACTACTGTTTGATCTCAGTTTACTGTTATTATTGCGATGTCGTTGGTTAGGGACGAGCGCCAGCTCGTAAGTTATCGCCGTAAATCGGCTTTGGTTGGCCTGTTCTTTACCTTGTCTGTTCGAGTTTTATTTTGGAAGTATCTTTGTCAGGAAATCTTGGCCGGAACTTCTTGAAGCGTACCCTTTTCAGGTGGCAATTATTTGGCCAATTGTTTCTGCTTTGTCACCGCTACTAAGGCTCCCATTATGTGGCGGCCAGCATCAGGGGTTGGGCGTGAGTCGGTTGGTGCTCTTAATATTTCATTCGGATGGCTGACAACTTAGCGTGCGCTAAAACTCAAACTGATTATAGGCAGCAAGGCTGGTGCGTTGCGTCTCCTAGCACGCCGATGCAGAATCCGGAGGGGGGTGGGCATAAGCTGCACTGGCTTGCTCAGTCTCGTGCAAGGGCTGCGCAAGCCAGGCATAATTTCGGCACTCCTGCCGATCCCTGCGTCGAGACAAGATAGCGTGGGAATACCTTTGTCGTTTCCATACACGGTATGTGTGGTTCTCAATGCGCCGCGCTCGATGTCTGCTAGCTCCTGCGACGTGAAGTTAGCCCGGGCAGTCCTATCGGTATGAAACGATCTCTCATACGCGGTGATATGGCGTTCTAAGGAACGTTCTCGCCTCACCAGCGTATTGTATCAATGCGGACGTTTCTCAATCTAGGGGCGGGCCGCGATTGCCATTGCCGAAGCGCCTCTATAGTGCGCGAGCAGACCAAAAGAGCTTGCCGACGCTCAGGATTTGACGGAATTACCAAAACCGTGTTTCCGGTCAGAGATATACTGCGCTTTCGCCGCGATCGCAACTCGGCCCCTCGCAGCTATCGGGCCATATCGTGCTCTCATCAACCTGTTCCGCGTCTCCGGATATACTCATATGTGTCGGCGCCATGCGGGGGGCAGTTCAGCCATGTCACTCTGCGCGATCCGAAGGGCGGTGTCACTGTCTCTCGGGTGTATAACGTGGAGGCGCCTACTTGCGCGGCCGCTTATGCAGTGCGGACGCGAATGGCGGTCATGTTCGTGCGTGCGTCCAAGACGGCTTGCGAAGATGTCGAGACCCATAGTCGCCACAAGAGCTGATGTGGGAACCGGATCAACCTCGCGCGCGCTCGTTCGGGCTGTGCGAGATAGGCTCGCTGCCAGCTGGATATCGCGCGGGAATTATCCAACCGTGGAGAAGGTGATACAGATTATTGTCAATCCACCCCGGGGTTTGATTTAACGTGGCTGACGCCTTGATGACGAATTTCCATCTCCCAATCAACCTTAATGGATGCTCGTGTCGGCCTTAATGTGGCAGAAAAATTTTACAAACATTTACAAGCATGCGATTGAAATCGAATTATCGGTTTTTCTCCTAGGCGATGCGTCCTTGGCTGTTCCCTAAGACGCCATACTCGGACCGACTGAAAGTCGCTGTGCAGGGCGCGTAGTGCCACGCGCACTTAGGCTGATCGATCGTCAGGGAGCGGATCACGTTGGTATGCTCTAGCGGCTTCGATAGATGCTTCAAAGGTACTGAATCCAGCGCATGGCGCGTTTTGTTGCATGTGTTTTGCTGATGGTGGGCAAACGGCCATGCAGGCACGCTTTTGGGTTTCGGAGGCGGCGATCGAAGCATTTTCGACGTTTGAAATGTCGATCGTTAATGCGGCTACGATATTTCGTGGGCTTTTGGGGGCTCTGCGTATTGGCACCGCATGATCCGTCGGGGGTTGGCCACGTACGCTGTTTTTGCCCGCGCTCGCGTCAGAATGATTTCTTGCCGTCATATTCTATATCGACGTTCCCGAACGTCTTGGTTCGGTCAGCCGGGGCGCGTACTGATCGGATTTGTTTCTCTGCCGTCTACGTCCACGGCGGAAAGTTGGCTAACATAACGCCCGACCAACGAAAATCGCAGGTCAGGCGTTGTCTTTGTATAGATCGGTGCAGGGACGTTTTGCATCGTAATCGCCCAGGCATGCTGGCTCACGGCGGACCGTCGGGCTTTGCTGCTCTCAGCTTTACTCTGTGCGTCCGTGTGTGAGTAAGCGTCAGCTGTTACGCGATTTGCTTGTCTCAGCCGCCAGCCTGCGCTTTTTGCTCGACGACCAAAACCGCGATGAGCGCGTGACGTCCTGGGACAACGGTCTGTCGCCGACTTGCGCTCGTGCGCGTGGGATTTTTCCTCATGGGCGGGCCTGGTGCTATATCTACGGCGGGCCGAGTCGGCTCGCGTCATACTGCTCGTTATCGCGCCTGAGAGTGGGCGGCGCTGAGTCGGCGTCCGCGCGCAAGATGTTTCGTGGAGTGTGTGTTTCTCTAGGGCGTTGTGTCATCGTCGGGTTTGGTGCCTCTCATCTCGCAGCGATAAGGTAGTCTCGCCGCGTGTAATGCGGAATGGCATGTCTAATTCTCGCGCTATAGGTCGTCCATCCACTGCGTGGTAAGGTGTACTCTCTCTTTGAGCGCGGGGCTCTCCGCTTCGAGAGACTGTATCTGCTGATCAAAGGCTCGTATGCGTCGCCTCGCGCTTAGGTCCTGCCTGTGTGTGATAACAATTTACGTATGCTTTTACTGACAGCCTTTGTGGATTAGGTGGCATGTTAACCCACTTTGATACATTCTCTTATGTGTAGCGCTAGCGTGTGATTTCCTTGACCAGAGAGGTGATGCCGGCTCGCGGCGTCCTGAGTCGGAATGAATCTTTATTTAGACGGCTGGGCCGATGGATGCCCTCTCGGGCACTTGTGCTCTAGTCGAGGTTGGCCATGTGGGTACTGCGCTTGGGCGCAGTGGGGGGTTCTATCTCTTTACGGCGGTCTTGTTTTCGGCCTGCTCGTCGTGTTATGCATCCTATCGTTGCGACCGTGCGACGGCGATTCCTACGATGAATCGGGCAATCTCATTCCCATTTATCCCGTCTGGACGACCGTCGCAGGTGGAGCTGTGCGCAAGAATATGCCATTTAGAGCGGAAACAGGCTGCTGACGCCGAGGTGCCTATGACGTTCTTGCGAGGGCGCCGTAGTTTGTAACGTAGGAACAGACTGCATATAATCTCTCCGCAGAAATAGACTGCAGGGTGCTCCGAAGATAACTGATAAACGGCAAAAAGAGGTCGTAGATTTCTGGATTCCGCAGGTCGGACCGGAAGGGCTGGTATTGCCGTCCGGATGAATTGGACACACACAATATTCGCGCGCAGTTCTTAGCATACGCTGGGGCTCATTGGGAGCAGCATTGGACAGCTGTTGGACCGGTGCGGAAGGGGCCTTGGAACCTACCTCAACTCATGACTGGATCGCGACTCTAGTTCGCGCTCGCAAATATAGTGCCTTCATAGAGGCGCTCTTTGCCGCAGCACGCCCGCCGGTGTGTTCAACCGACGGCTTGGGTCCCTAGTGTGCTTGTGCCCTGGCTAGAGTGGCGCCAACGGCTCTGTTGGCGATAAGCGAATGCGGGAACCAACTGGATTGAAGCGCGCCGCAGACGGGCAAGATCTCTTTTACTATCCGTTCATTGCCCTTGCGGAAAAAGTCTTTTGACATGATTCAAGACTCACTGTGCTTCGGCTTGATCTGTGGGGCGGGATTGCCGGATAGCTGGGGACACATTGTCTGCAGGCACAGGGCCGATACGTCGACGAGGTGGATCCGGAAGGAAAGTTCCGCAGGCTCTTTCCCTACATCGCAATGATGCTCCTATAGGGCGCGCGATCGACCCCGCCCGAGTCCGCTTATCTGGCATCCAGGGCGGGGCTCTGCGCACACTTTGCGCATCGTATGGCAGTGTAATTGCTGCTTTAACAAGGCTGACCAACTTTCCGAGTTTGCCGCCAATCGCAACGATAGACATTTAACCCACTAAACGAAATTTTCAATACGTACTGCGAGGTTGCCATTTAATGGGCTGCTTAAATCTCTTTGGCATTTGATTTGTGATCGGTTGCGACGGCTGCTTGGGGCTTATGTTGCGGCCATCGTGCGTCGCTGGCCCAGCCGTTCGGGCTCTCCGTCAGCGATTGTCGAGCACGGCGCAGCATCTAGGCCGGCATTTGTTCTTATTGGGGCTGCTATTCCGACCAAAGCGCTTTGGCTGCGAATATCCGAGGTGTCTCCATCTGATGCCAACGTGCCAGGGAGTTTTGACTTTAAGGCGGCTTAATACGGGCTATTGGATCTGGATGCGGTGTCAAGCGGTCGCGCAGTCGCGGAGCAGCTGCCGAGGCGGGATATCGGCCATTTGGATTGACAAAAGAACCAAGAAGTCGCGGTGTTCAGAGGCAGTGCGAGAGTCTGAGCTGCGAAAAGGCAAAGTCACTGTTAAGGCGAAAAGAGGGCGAAGAGACGCTTGATCGCCAGAGAGAACTATCGTTCCTTGCGACGGGGGCCACCGGCGCGCGGAACCTCCCGGGACTGCCGAGCGGGACGGTTAACGTGTATGGATGTATAAACGCCCCGCACTTCAGCCGCCCCACCATGCCGAAAAGCTGCTGTGATCGGCTCGCTGGCGCGTAATTTGGGCATTTCGAATTCGCGAGGTTTTCTACCAACACTTTGGCGCAGGACACGACCGTGTTTCGAGAGTATGGCCGCATTCTGCTGTAGAGACGAGAGATCAGCAAATTCGCCGCAAAAGCAGTTTGAAAAGCAAGGGGCATGAAAACCCATTGCAGAAATCTGTTGTCAAAAAGCGCTGACACGTGCCGCGACAAGTGACCCAGCGACATATTGAAACGGGCGGCAAAGTGATCCTCAAGCACGATTTCAGAATACAGTGATTTCCGGCCTGTAGGTATCGTTGCGGGAGGAAACGTTGAAGATGTGGGCTCGCAAGATCTTGGGGTTCGTAAAGATTTCCGCGCACACATGTTGTGACGATTGATATTGTCGCACCGGTATGTCGCACGGGCTGTACGCCATTGGCGAATATTCGGCAGCGCCCCTTGGCGCGCATATTGGCGGATACACGAGGGTGTGATGGTCGCAGAGCTCACTCCGGTGCGCGCACCCGCATTCCGTCACGCCCAGAAGTCCGTCTCGCTGGATCCTGTTACCTATTGTTCTCCGCAAGTTGCGTCGGTCGGGCTATACAGAGCGAAAGCAGAGCTTGGCTTCGATGTTAAGGTTCCGGACCGTTTTCTTTTTATCTGGGCAACGGCAAAGCGCATTGCCCTAGGCGAACCGCGAATTTGCATGATCAAAACCGTTCTATGACGCCAACACCGGAGAGTTCGCTAGGGGCGCAGTATGGCTTGTGCGGTAAGTGACGAACTGATCCAGGCCTATATTGTTGTGCCTGGGTCGTCAGCTGGAACACCGAAGAAGACCTGTGGGATGAACACGGGTTCTCTTCCCCATCCGACCCTTTCCAGAGATGATGCATGAATCCGTCGCTAGACGCGTATGGGGCGCGTGTATTTCATCATGGTAGGTTGACGCTAGCGCATATGTGGTTAGTCTCTTTTTGCAAACGCCCGGTGGACATCTTCAATGTTATCGGGTGCGGTTTGCGTTAATAGGGACGCATGAAAATGGACTTGGAGTACAGGTGTTCCTTCTTGTGTTCCTATTTTTCCGTTGGAGAATCGGTAATCACGCACCTATGTACTAAGCGTTGTGGAACGGGGGTCCGATATGGCTTCTACGAAGAAACACGAATGTGCGCGGCTGGGCGCGCGTGAGCACAATCTTTTTAAAAACATACGATGTGGATATTCGCGCGATAAATTTGGTCGGTGAATCACTGGCCTTTCAGCGGTCCAGGTAAATCCGAGCTTTGGCGCTTCGATATACGATTTATGCGGAAAAGGCCAGCGGGCGCTTGTCGAGTCGCTGAGCGCCTATGGCCCGCTCGCATTTTCCTTGATATGATGCAGGGAACCTTGTGTGGATCATAATCAGCTGTGCCTGTCTCCCGCGATTCTCTACGAAACAAAAAGCAAGCACCGTCAAGAACCGCTGGTCGACCGGGGGACTGGTGACTTGGAAATCTTGTGTATGGACTATATCTCTCGTTTTTTCTGTTTTGCGCGCCGCTTGGCACGCCCTATTCCCCCCGCGACCGGCAAGCCGATCGAGGCGCCGCGAGTGCAGGATATGGTTCGACCGGATCATGACCATGCCAATGAGGGTACGCGGCCTTCCTGCTGGGTCCCGATGCTCCATATTCGTGACCGTTAAAGCGAGTACCGCAAGGAGTTCCTTGAATCTGCGCAAACAGGGTTTCACAGCGCAGTTAAGCGGTGAACTGAATTTTACGAGTTGACGGACCGCCCGCCACGTTTTTATTTGGGATAAGAAATTCCATCATGACATCGACGTTGTTGCGACCGGTGTCGTGCGCGAAGGGGCTAGAAGAGACACGGTTGGCAGACTCCCTGCGTTAACCGCGCTGGATCTGGCGGATGGCATTGCTGTGCTGGAACCGCCCCGCGAGGGCGAGACCGAGCGCATACATTTAGACGAAAAATTCGCCTGTTCCCGTCAGCGGCTTTACGATCCCGAGATCGAGCCCTGCGATTGTTCTTCATTCAACGCCCCCTTTGGTGCCTGTCGTCTTGTGATTGTCTGGGCAAAGAGTTGTTTTTTGATGAACGCCTTGTGGTTCCAGATTCAAAACCTCAAGGTGTATGACGGCGCGCTGGCCCCGTGGCGCAAGGGTAAGTTCCCGTATTCCTGCAGACTATCGAAGCTATCGCGAAACACTATGAATTTAGTGAGAAACGCGGTGAACGACCCTGCACTGAAAACGTTTAATCCAGCAGGTTCTTCCTGGAGCGGGTTCCGGGCTAAGGAGAGACCTGTCAGTTCCCGCTATAAGCG
>Ga0163217_1044997_pt1 | contig 11500 bp, 10 predicted proteins | sample SynspAceP_FD_185933 | JGI IMG/M metagenome (GOLD analysis project Ga0163217, IMG submission 185933) | Saline lake microbial communities from Ace Lake in Antarctica - Synechococcus sp. Ace-P (PacBio error correction) | ecosystem: Environmental > Aquatic > Non-marine Saline and Alkaline > Saline ... | reverse complement strand
ATCATCCAATCGTTCCTCCAGCAGTCAGCTAACTGGCTTTGAGATGCCACCCAGGCCACCTGCTCTGATGGTACCTGTGGTGCCCGGATTGACCTGACTTGGTAAAGCCGGTAAAGAATCGCGTTTGCTGAGTCGATACCGTATTCCTATGCCGTGATCAGGCAACCTCTACCGCGCCTCTGATCGATCCTTTTTCAGGGCTTATTCCGACTCGCCGAATTGTAAACCTTTTTGTTGAGCGGTTTGGAATCCAATGGTGGTGGTCAGAAAATCTACTGAAACGGCGCTGTCGTTCAGAGCTTTCATCTCTTCGTCAGGAGTTTTACGGACTAGTTTTATTTACGTATGTCACCGTAAGGCTCTGCAGCTTCGACTACCGAAGACACAATATATCAGGTCAACTGGTTTGCGGTCCGCTTTTAACTTTCCTTTGCCAAAGCAATCTGAGCGTCCAAAAATATCATGACCATGCGCCAGAAAGCCGTTCCCATGCGAGACGCGACGTCAAGCAGTTGAGCGCGACTCATCCGTCATTGTATCTGCACTCGGCGCTGCAATAAAGCCAGGCCTCGACTGATGGAAGTCAGAGGCTCCTTAGCTCGCTGACTTGACCATGTCATGAAGTTCATTGTCATCCGGGCAGCCGACGTTTGCTCCTCAGGCGAGCTGGCGCATTTCCCTTCTGCATCTTGGCCCGCTCTAAGTGCTCAATAATGAGCGTAAGGACGGAATACCCGGACAGGACAGATTGGTCAGCTCGAGATACACACGGTATCAGCAGGGTAGATGATGCCCGGATGCTGATCCGCCATGGCCTGGATTTGACCTGCGAGGCCGCACAGAAATTCCCCTGACCGAGAGCTCAAAGCCTTCGAGTGCAAAACAGGAGGATGGAACCAGCCTTCTCGCTGCGTTCGACGCCGGTAAGGCTTTCCGTGTTTGAGACGTAACCACTCACGATTGGGACGCACCTGCGCCTGGGTTGCTGCTGAATGATTGCTAAGAAGTGACTTAACGACGTCGTTAGGCGACGTGTCTTAGGTGGGGGTCGGCTCATGGTGGTGAGATACTGGGTCTTGAACGTCGGCGGCCGCGGAGCGACAGAGCTTGGAATTGTCATTGTCGCTGGACTACGGGATGGTGCGACGGTCACGCAGGTGGCGCGCGCCACGAGTCACGCGGCAACAGCTATGCGTGGCGGCCATGATCTGCAGAACAAGGACTTTTGGTCGCACTGACCGCAGAGTGCGCTCTTCCTTCTCTTTCGATATTCTGAACACGGCGTTCCCGCCATCGCTGACAACACCCACCGTCGCCGGCCCGTGGTACCGAACTGCGCTTGCCGCAACGGCCGCAGCCTGCACTTCGACCAGCAAACGAATGCTGCCTTGGCGCTGGGACGCAGCTAATCCGTGCTGGGAAGCAGCTAGGTTGGTCCGGGCACGTGCGATTCGCGTCCTACGTGGCTTCCGGTGTCACGGACATGCGCAAGGCATTGCTGGTCTTGGCTGCGCTGACCCAGGGATGTCCTTGCGCCAGAAGCCGACGGGCGGTGCCGCGTCTTGCTTTCCGGCCGCAGGGGACAGATTCGGCTCATAGTTCTGTATTGGGACGGTCAGGGCTTTTGGCCTCTATTTACAAAGTTCCTGGACGCGGGCCGCTTCCCTTGGCCATGCAATGACCGAGGGGCGCCGCCAGTCTGACGTCGCGCAGCTTGCAATAGATTGTGGGAAGGCATTGACTGGCGAGCCGGATGCGGGCGCGCCGCCGCTTCCGTCGTGGGCTGAATTATAGCTAAAAACGCTTTGTTTTTATGGCGCTATCACGTGCAATTGTTGGTAGCCATGTGCATGTCGACGTGTACGCAAAACTCGCCCGCATGATCCCGCCAGTATTGAGGCATGATTGCGGCTTTGCCAGGCGGGAAATCCAAGATTCTCGGACACATTGCGGGGTCCAACGCCGCTGGGTTCAGGCCCTCCGCCTGCGGGATCGCAAAGTGCAGAAAGCTGCCTTCGCAGGTCATCGGGAAAAGATCGGGACGCGAGATCGAAGCAGCTGGAACTAGGCCTTGAAGACTTCGCTACTGGCCGTTGGGCGAGCGGCGATGAGCGCCCATCGACGAAGTCAAGGACGAGCAAGCACGGATGACCCTCTGCGCCCGCGCTGCGTCGACGCTCACGTGTCTCGGATGCGACACCGCGCGAGCCGTCGTGAACTTGATCCCGGCACATTGCTGCGCTGACTGTGGCGGGCGATCGTGCGCGTGGTGGGTGAGGATGTCAGCGAACTAGCTGGACTGATTGAGCCCCGATGAAGGTGTTCAATCGGCCCGGATCAAGAATCCTTTGTCGCCGCCGCGAGCGGATGGTGGCAGGAGCCTGCACCCCAGCGTCGATCCCGGGCAGCATTGGCAGGGCCCGAACCTGGGTCATATTTTAGCGTCGAAGTTTAGGACGTCATCTTTTCCACTTATATCGCCAGCACGAGATCTTCGCCCGCATGGGCAGCAGACACCCCGAGACCACCGTTGATGGGCTGGGCGGGCGGGCCATGAGGCCTTGTCGCCACTGATCGAACGATCGAGGCTGACATCATGTGGCAGCGACCTTGCTGCATGGGTGACACGCCATCCGGGTGCCTAACGATCTTTGCGCGAACAAAGGGCTTGGTAAAGGGCGTCACGGGCAGGGACGGATCTGGGCCTATGTGTCTTGACCGAGCGGCCCATTGGGCGGGGATGCGCCACCTGGAGCGCGGTCTATCGGTTTTGCGCCGGATTGGAAGCGCAGAGCATGTTCTTGGACCACCTGGGCTAATGCCAGGGTATCTTCAGGCGACGGTTACAAGGGTTGCATGCCAAGCTGTTAACGCGCCTGGACTGATGGTTTTGCCTGTTTTACGCGAGGCTCCTGTTGGGCGCACCTGCGCGTGACTTCCACGACTTTCTGGGCATCGACCAAATTCCGAGATCGCCCGCGAGGCGCTCGACCGGTCGGCACTCTATGGACGTTCGAGCGCGATATCAGTGGCCACCTGCTGACGTCCGTTACGCGACGTCAAAAGTTCAGCTGCGAGGTTGAGGCTTCTTACTTGGTCCGAAGCAACAGTCTGAGCATCCCGCGGAAGGAGCAATTTGGCCAAGGCCTTCCGCTATGGCCTCAACGGTCGGGAAGGCTTCAAGCTTGTTCCTGGAGACGGTCGCGTGGCCATCGACAAATCGCTGAACGCTCGCTGCGACCGATTGGAATCGGAAGAAAGAATGCTGTTTGACGGGGCCGACCACGGTGCAGAAAACTCGCCCGCACGCGCCATGACGATCATTGAAACGCAAAGCTAAACGCCTCAACCACGGCCTATCTCGCTGACTTTCGGAACCCGCATCCTGAGTCACAAGATCAACCGCTTAAGTGTGACCTTGCTGGCCGGGAACTGGGTTGCCGATGGGATGCGCAAAAAAACAATCAAGCTGCATAAGCGCGGTTATCAAGGAGCGGTTAAGTTGAGACCTTGGATCGCAGGCTCAAGCGTTTGAAAGTGGCCCAGATCCGTCACGACGTTACGTTGACTTGAAAGCTTTCGATGAGCTGGCGGCAGCTCACCCTTCTGGAGGATATTAGTTCGGCCATGCGATTTCAAACCCGCGCTATGGCTACATCTATCGATTTGATTTCAGACCCGATGCCTTACTCGCCAAGGGTATTCTCGAGCCTCGTAGCAATTCAAACTGCATTGTGAGGCAACCCACATAGGGCTCACTCTGCTCAGCAGTTTGAATTTTCTGGACCGCATCTACTCTATGCCGGTGGCTTGTCACATTCAGCAATGATGCGCCAAAATTACACTGCCGCGTAAACAATAGAGAAGGGCAGGCGCGATATGAAATTTGCCACATAGTCTGTGTGAGATCGATCGCAATCTCCCATCGTTATCTTTGATACTATCTGTCGACTCCGTGAGAACTCGTCGGTAAGATTCATGTAAGTTCCGGATTGTCGTCCATCGGGTAGATAACCCAAATTCGGTCCTTGCTCACGAACTGCGATTGGTTCACCGTTAAGGCAAAAACCGCCAGAATGGACGTCATATTCAAAAAGTCAGCAGCCAGCACTTCCGAGGGAAAATCGCTGTTGCGACCATTTTTAGGGTCGCACTCTGGCGAAACATCCATCTTTCAAAGACTGGCGTAGGGTTGGACCTGGAAGTTGTTGTTTCGTCAACGTATCGTTGTTCGTCACAACAGTCGTCTAGCGGCATCGCGAGATTTCTTCGAGGGAAGCTCTCCCTTCGAACCGCCGCAAGATATATATTCGATTGCTGCAACGTGTGCGTCTCAGTGATCCCATCATATTCCTCTCAAAGGTAAGGAGCGCAGCGAAGAAGCAATCAGACCGGTGAAACAAACATTTCGCCTATTACGCATCATCACAAATCCACTTGTGTCCGTCGGTGACAGCCTTTCTTACAGAATTTCATGTCAATTTTTGTCAGCCTCCAAAGCTGCCGTTGGTGGCCGCGCGGCAGCGCTCTCGGCGCTAAGAGTCCGCCATGCGGGCCTCCTTGTCAGAGGGCTTCGCGAAGGTCCAGCTTCGCGCCGCTCGTTGGCGCGGAGGCGCGCAACGGTATATTGTTTTACCTTACCATGGGGGGACTTGATGCCGTGAGGCTGCTCGCGCAGAGTATCACTTCAAGCCGTAGGTTTTCCGGTACGTACTCTGTCGCCGATGGTGAGTTAATGACATAATGCTTGGAAATTTGCGGCGAGTTTTAGAGCTGAGTTTCTATTATAAACGAGCAGTCTGGAACCCTCTCATTCGGCAAATGTGTTACCCCTATTTAAATTAATTAGAAATAGGGTAAAAGATCGGCTATCTGGCGCGTTTCGTCCGTAAGATAATCAGTGGTGATGGCCGTCGGGGATCAGTCGTTGCGTAAAATTAGGGAGGGCGTTCCATACTTTAGCAGTTGCTCACTTTGTACCGCGGGCTTAGACCCCACATTCCGCCTTTTGGTTATATCTGGAGTTCCGGGCTGCAATATGATTTGCCGGGAGATTGCCATTGGCGTAATCATCGGGAGCTACGTTTGGAGCCCACTGCGGACCAGTGAAGGTTTGGTTGGCGCTGGATGGCATCGGCGTTGCCTTGACGCTGGTGAAGGGCCATTTGTGTTGCCGAGGCTTTGTTCGACGTTACCGTAAACGAAGTGGAGCGGCGTATTGGCATTGCGCCCAAATCTATTTATCTGAATGCAGGCGTCAGGCCCGCGAGGTAAGTTTGATTGCCTGATTTTCGGGTGCTGCGTTTGTGTGGGTCGTGGATGCGTTGCCGTCACGCTGAGACTAACGCGATGATCTCCCAATGCGGCGGCGTCAAAGTCCCGCATGCAGGTCGTAGGTCTTGCCCAAACATCTTTGCAGCGGTATGAGAAGTCTGATGAGCACCAACGTTACCTTGCGGCTGTGGCTCCGAGCGTCACTCCCTTGGCGAAGACGATCAGCGAACGGCGTGGATTCGTGCCCCGGCAGGCTCCAGATCATCCGTCACACGCCCGCGCCTAAGTAAGCATTGTCGTGTCTTGCAAGGCGGCGGCATTTCTGTGCAAGCATCGAACCAGTCGCGCTTGATCGAGGGCGACATGTCCAACAGAAGCATCTATCGCCGCATAATCCTCTCGAAGTACGCCGATTCATCTGCATTGTTATCGCCAAAGCCAGATTTATGCCCGGCAAGGGTGTTGACTATCGGACCCGCTCCACTTTCGCTTCTGGTTGCAAGCGGCGCATGAGTTGAAGCCCGTTACACGACGCCAGGCTGGTCTCTGAAGACCTCCAGCAAAGTCTTCATGCCTCTCGCACGATTGCATTTAATCGCCCTGCGGGTAATAGACGAAACACAAGCCGGTTCACGATTCTAGCTGGCAAATCAAGAAGGGGTACTGTTGGGCACTCGCCCGCGATTGACTAGCGGATTTGAACGGTCCGAACCCGGCCCTCGCTGGGCTTACCTACGAGCAAGACTGTTCCGGGCGAATATGCATCTGAGTATTACAGGGCTTGGTGGCACCCTACAAGTAGACGGCTATGCCGGATAAACACGTGTGCTGATCTGCGCGACAATGCGCCAAATCCTACTGCGTGTTGCTGACCACGCGCGGTCGCAAGCTCTACGAGTGACCATAAACGTGGCCCAATCACCGAGGAAGGCCTCAAGCAAGATCGCAACACTTTTCCGGATCGAAGGGAACGTCCGAGGGCAATCTGCTGACGAAACGGCTGGCGATCGACAGCAAAAACCTTTGCGCCAAAGGTCGCGACCTTTAAAAATCTGCTGGATCCACGCCCGAACGCACGGTGTCAGGCCAAATCCTCGACAGAAGCGGTAGAACCAAAGGCCGACGAGCGCATTAACGGTGGGCCGAAGTGGCTTACGACGCTTCGTATCAAGGCCGCATTATAGCCGCTCGTTCAATCGCAGTCCTAACGTGACTTCGCACAAACGACTTGGCGCGCGGAAGGGCAAGCCACACAAGGTCATTCTCATTTCGCATTTGCTCGAAGTCGATCCGTATTGCAAACTCATTGCCTCGCCAAAAATGCTGTGTGGAAACCCAGCAATTTAAATACAGTTGCCTAAGGGGCACTCAGGCTGCATAGCCAAAATTCGGAGGGGTTACTCGATTACGACCTCATCTAAGAGATGTCGGATGATGTCTCCAAAGTGGCCATATCGCCTCTTTCACGACGTTACTTGCATCTAACATCATTGAAACTTCATTCAATTTTTGGTTAAACGCCTACACAATTTTCGAACCAATCATTACCCACAATGTAGCATTTTCAACTAGTATAATCGTAAGCAGTTTTCTCACGTTGAATGTCAAAAGTTAAACATACAGTGAAGACCAAAGAAATTTCAATGTAAACCATGACCATGTTGTATCGGCTTCGCCTAACTGTGGTGACAAAATTCAGAGGCAGTAGGCTACAAAAATGCGGCCAACCACAGAAAGTCCGACAGCCGCTGGGCAACACGCGATGCGTGGACACCCATCGACGTGAACTGCCGCTTTGTTTTTCATGCTCCTAGCCATAAGAGCGCAAATGCCGCTTCAATGCAATGGCAAGGGGCTATCTGAACGAATGGTTATTTAACCTTTGTTAGACTTTCGTACGAAGTAGTGATTTACCGTCATAAACGCATAACACCCAGAGAACGGACTAAAGCTCCGCGACGGCGACCAGAAATATGCACCATCCGCCAGCGAGAACGAAACTTGCGAATGAAAATTTAGGTTCATTCCAACTATTTTCAGAAACCAGTCAGACCTCTTACGTACTTTCTAACGATTTGGTTACCGGTTGGGGCCGACTCTGCACTTGCCGCCTGTCTACTTGATACGAGCGAGGGGGGGCTATAATCATATGTTAACTCGAAGAGCACTAATCCCGAAATTCAAACTAAAATTAGCGCAGAAATAGACTTCCTCCGACAGATGCATGAAAAATGGTCGGATCATCGGAAACGACTTACGTAAAAGTGATTTGGGCATGCGCCCCAGCATGCAGGACTTTATCCCCTGATAAGGAATAACGCGTTTCAATAGTTGGGACCTTTCCGGGTGGTTCTGCCTGACTAGGGCCTACACGTGATGTATTAGTTCGGGCTATTTGGAGATCATAGCCTTTTGCCCAACTAGCGCACCATGGGTTAGGCTGAGGAGTACGAATTTCAAGATGTTTACCAAATGGCTTATGTGAGTGTTTACCGACACCATAACTATAGGTAAACGAATGATCTAGTCGACATTGACGCTCCCATCCTCAGAAACAATAGAGCGCAGATGGGATCACCGGCCTGCGTCTGTATCACGACCACTCTCTTGTGTTTCAGTCTGAGAGGCTGCTGAGGTATGGTCAATAAAAGTTAACGGATAGCATTGATCAGCGTCATCCACGGCCTTTCGAACGTCTGGGGAAAGCTCAGCAAAGAGCGTGCCTTTCCTGAATTGGGCGATGGGCTGTGAGCCCGAGGAAAACTTAGGCGACACCCGGCAGAGACCAGTCCTCAGGTTCTTATGGTTGAGCTAAAAAGATAATGCGGCGACACTGCTTTTGGCCGGGCAGGAAAGTAGTTTGAAGCGCTAGGTCGGTTCTATCCTAGTGAGTTTAGGGCTGCGTGTTGAGACTGACCGACTTTACCAAATTGCTATTGCTATGATTGACCCGGATAGGTTTGTTGTGGTTCTGGCTGAGCCAGCCGCTCTGTCTGCAATCACCAATTGCGACCAGCCAGAAGAACTATGCGTAACGCGCATAGACTAGTTGATCCCATCGATATCGTCAGGATCTGTTTGGCTAATGGTACAACTTCAAACGGCTTGACCGATGAACGCCGAGCGCTCCTGTTCGAAATACATAGGTGACTCCTTGCTCTTTGTCGAAGCCTGCGCGAGCACGGGTTACGAAGTACAGACCTGGTATCTGGAGTAGCCCTCCAAGGTCCTCTGATAATTCTCCTTATGTTTCTACGCCGTTCATGCTTCAGCAGTTCACTAAACTATCCAAAATTAAGTAACAAATCGGCTTGACATGCTTCCCACTGAGCTCCAGCGCTCTTCCCCAACTGCGCCCGGTAAAAGCGCAAGCCTCCGGACCCTTATCCATCGGTCTCCTCGAGACAAGATCAGCTTACACTCATAATGATGAGTATGCTAAAACCACTCCACGTGCCACTGCTTTCGTGTCAGTCTCTCTTGGCGAACTGCTGTTGTGCGCCGTGACTTGCCTGATAGTACAAAAATTGAACTCCTGTAAAAGAGTTAGGCATCTGTTTCCTCCTAAGAGACTCGATAGGCTTAGGAAGCGGATTTTCCCTCGATGTCCACGTAGATCTGGCCCCACAACTCCTCCTAGCGCGACGTCTTTCTAACTGATAGCATCTCTTTCGCTAGGCCCTTCAGTGTGCGCCCACACATTTGCGCCCGAGAGAGTCTAAGAACCTGTACGTATGGCCGTTGTAGTACAGTATGCAAGAAAAATCTGATCAGATACCTCACTATGGATCTCGGAAGCTCGCTAAACAGAGTCCGCGCATTGCCGAAGCAGGAAGCTCTGCCGCTACAGCGTCGAAAATCCCTCGTCGCTGTGACAAGTCCAGTAGAAGGCTTTGGACGAGAGGAATCAGGCTTGACCGTGGACTCTAGTCCATACTCTTTTATGCGGCAGCTGCGGATCCAACCGCCGAACATACAATTCATTATGTGCTTTTCGATGGCACGGTTGTCCTGGTGCGCAGAATGGCGACCTAACTATACCCAATTGCTATCAGATTCAAGAACCCCCGCTTCAACAAACGCCGAATCCCTCTCAGACCCGACTCCCGCAGTTGTGGTTTAACTGTTAGAGCTCGGACTATGAAGAAATTTCAAACTATCGGAAACGTGGCAGTGTAATGGCATACATTCGGTGGCGTCCGACGTTCCCGTCCCGCTATCTTGCTCTTGAAGGCGGCGTCTGTGTGAAACCGGTGTTTCCGAGTACGGGTGTGATTGATCAGGGCTTCGCCAGCGTCGCTGTTCTGTGCTCTTGTAGCGGACAGGTTCCAGGTAAGTGCAGGGGAGTATGCATCGAAGCCGGGCCCGAAAGATGCGTTGCGATGTGCTATATCTGCTCGCAGCGCGGGAATTAGACCCTGAGTGCAATGCGGCAGGAATGTGGATTGGTGTTAATATCGCTGTTTAACCATGCCTAGTCTGATGGATGTTAAAAATTTCGTGGCCCATCTTATTCGATCAAATTACATGCCGCACATGATTCAAAAGAATATTTACTTTATCAGGCCCTTTAGGCCCCCGCTTAATCAGTCTCGCTACTGACCATCGAGAATTGTAATCACCTTGAGAACACTATCGCTTGCTGTTAGAAAAGAGATGAGGCCCGACTTAAATCATTGTTGACCGGATGCCGCAGACCTAGCCCACAGCTGTTCGCCATAGCGCGTAACAACACTCACAATGCATATGTCCGTCGAGCTACTCAGTCACTCTCTCTCCTACCAACCCGCAGCTTAAGGCGGCGTTCCCTTTCCCCGGGACGGGTTTATTCTCACGGCACTCAGTGGACGGGGCGCTCTCCGAAAAGCGCAGCATGTAAAGATGTGAGCGACGGGAATGATACGCGTGGACTTCCTTGCAAACCTGCCTTCCGAAGCCCTCGCCCATCAAGCTACTTGACCGAGTAGTTTTATTACAAATGCCATCTCTCTTCGCGATTTCGGATGTGGACTCGGCCCCACTCGGCGCGGTTTGCCCGGATAATCCCACTTCCCAGGAACGTCAGCGCACAGAAGTGGCCCAGTACCGATTGATTGACTCAGAGGCGTCCGCCATGGTACGTCCTGTGAGTGATCAGGGCTGCCCTTACGTGTGAGCTCTCGATTGTTTCCGCTCGGTCGGTCTTCAGGCTTGGCTTCTTGCGCGGCGGGATCACTGGCATGGGTCGTTTCTGGCGGCAATCGCCTCGTGGATTACGCGTGTAATACGGCCATCTCGCGTCTGACGCTGCCGATGTCCTGATCGGGCGGAATTTGGTTATCACAAGAGTTCGGGGCACGCATGGAGCGTCTGCCGACCGTTGCTGACTGGTGACCTCGAACCGTCCGACACTTCCCAGAGTTTTTTCTCATCTGATCCCAATGGTTCTTGCGGCCAGATGCGCCGTTTGGTGCCACCATGCTTACGGGCTTCCATTCGCCTGCTTCGGCCTTCGCTTTTATACCGGTGCTGTCGAATAAGGAGGGTTCAGCGGGACCCTCGGATCGCGATACGGGCAAGCTGACGTTCAGTGTCGCTGGCGGCGAATTAAGGTGCTGAAGGTCCGCCACTTGCCCAGTCAGTCCCCACGCACTGCAACAGAGCTCTGGGACAAACCCAGTTGTCTGCCGACTGCGGCATACCAAAAACAACGACCTTCAAGCGTCAGGACAAGTTGATTTGCAACGCGTTACTGACACTGCTGGTTGCCGACCGCGCTTTGCGCTCGGCTCGGCGTCCAAACCCATCTCAGGATCAAACCAGATCGAAACGAATCACGCGCTGATTCAGCTGTCATTTGTAGTGGGATGGGCCACCATTTCGTGGTCTTAATATTTCGGTAGGGCCCAACTGGCTTTCATGGACTTCAGTATCAGTGCTGGATACTCCAGTTGAATCCCACCCGAGGGATTTGTGCACAGAAGCCCCTTATTCGTAGCATGCGTTTTTGGCAGGTTACTTAATTGGAGTTACCCGAAACCGGAACGCAAGCGGAGTTAGTTCATTATGAGCGCAGCAAATCTTGAATAGGGCCTGATTTGCATAGTGTCCTTGTTTTTTGGTGGCGATAGGGTCGCCATTGGATGTAGGATTTGCTATCCTTATGGTGGGTTCCCTCTAATGGTAGTGAATTTTGACGTGCGATCAAGTGGCCAAGAGCCGCTTGGGGAACCATCGGCTCTAGTGC
>Ga0163217_1008296_pt1 | contig 11500 bp, 4 predicted proteins | sample SynspAceP_FD_185933 | JGI IMG/M metagenome (GOLD analysis project Ga0163217, IMG submission 185933) | Saline lake microbial communities from Ace Lake in Antarctica - Synechococcus sp. Ace-P (PacBio error correction) | ecosystem: Environmental > Aquatic > Non-marine Saline and Alkaline > Saline ... | reverse complement strand
CTGGAGCGAAATAACTCTGCCATATTCAATACTCCAAATCTTGATATCGACTGCCCAACCCCGTTATGTAATCAAATCCGAAAGTCGCAAATTCATTAAACCAAACCTCGCCCGCTATGGAAGGTTATATCGTCTTAACACCGACCATAACACTTTCTAAAAGAGCTTCCCAGGAAGGTTACCTATTACGATACCGCATAGCTACCCAGTGGTCTAGGTCAAATTCGGCTTACTCTGAACCACTCCCATTGTCTATTTCGTAATAATTAATGGTGGCTTTGATCTGAGAATGCGTGCAATTCTTGCAGATTTCACCTTAATAAATCCTCAAGGAGAGCCAATTCATTTACCTCAGACAAATTTCCACTGTCCGAATTCTCTACCGTAGTGGTTAATTGCTCAGAGGGGCACTCTATCCTGATAAAAAGTTTTGGGAAAAAATCCGAAACCAATTCTTGATAAAAACCTACCAGGGAGTCTCGTCGTTCGGCTAATCGGTTTCTACAATCTCTTCTGCATGCATAACATTTTTCAAACGTTTATACTGCCTAATATTCAAATATTTCAAATTTTTAAAATACCCCTCTAGACATACACGAGTTCACAAATTCTCGACACAAAAGACAAAAGAACCCTGCTCATTCTGTCCTAATTATGGTATTGTTGTATGATTCCAATCTTCTCAGTGACACACCAGGGGCCAATACGTATCGTTATTTTGGTGCGGGCTGCATTTTCTTCAAATATTAAACGACATTGTAACATCACTAATAGATTACCAGTCATCCGTAGGGTCTCCGTCAATAGCTCGGGCCTGTTATAAAGCATTTCCTAATAAGTACGCCAAGTCTCCACGCAACTAAGTCCAAGGTTGCAAAAACGCATTACTATATTACTGGACAATTCCGGTAAAGATACATTCTTCATTAAAGTGCTTAATGGATCTTTAAAATCACGGTTATATTCCTCCCCTTGGGCATCCGTTAACTCTTGGACAAGTATCTATGTATTGAATCCAACGACTCAGCTCTCAAGGTATTTCCAATTTGCCAAAGACATTGCTAACCCTTCTTTGTATATCCGTTAACATATATCATTGGTAGTTGTCCCCGGCTTTAATTGATATCGGTATTCAAAGTAAACTGTTAACTTTTATTCATGGTTTTACCCATCCCTATCTATATCCTCTACCATCTGCAAGGTAGTTGAGGCCTCTGTCCTGGAAATGCTCAATTGAACCGGAGAGTTACCATTCTGTTATTAAAATTTAAATATCGTTCCAAATCTCCCCTTCCCTGTTCAGAAATACTTCATAATTATCCAAGCAGGCAATCCTACCGACCGGACTCATATATAAAGTTATTCCCCCTTCAAATGTATAAGTAGCCTCAAGTCGGCAGGCAGATAAACCGTCAAAACCTAATATACCTTAACGCTATTGTTCATAGATCGGCATCAAAAGCACTAACAAAAGATTGGGATTTTGCTGGAAACCTTGGCCCAATTTGTCTTTATAGGTAAGTTATCTTTTAGTAAACCTGGAGGTTACTGGAAGTCATTCTCATATTGCTTCCTTCCATCAGGTAAGACTCATCCTTCGAAATATTTTCCTCAAGGTGATTACCAAATCACCCCCAGCACTTGTTGCATAATGCCAAAAAACGAGAGGGGTCCAAGTACCCAAATTGGAACGTATATCACGTTGGACTGCTCAAAAATTGGTACTACCTTAGGGACCTCATTATCCCAGCCCACTTCCTGCGGCTGTTGTGCCGTGAAAATCGGGTTTGCATTTATAGGGCCTTTTGCATTTGAGATAGTATGCAATATCCCAAGATATTTTGTGCTAAAGTCTGTTCCTGCGATGAAACATCCTGATTAAAAACATCACTGTTTTATAGTAGATTTTTCTAGTTTCGCTCGTAGTATATATCATTTCATTTAGTGCTGAGGACGTTTGGTTGGAATAAGAAAATGGGATCTACGCTATACCAGCCAATTTTACCTTCCGTTATCCAGATTTCCAAACTGTTATTGCCGGTCATGTACTCCAAGGGTGGGACTAGCCATAGACCATCCTAGAAAGATCGAATATCGATTAAGGATTGGGCACCCTCAAAGGTTTCGTCAAATAGGTAGTTGTTTCAACCCTGAAAATCAGCACATTCCTTTGGTGAACCGGACTTAAAAATGCGACTTCGCCCCTTACGATAAATTGAAGGAACATCAGATCTATGTTTGCGTAATTTATTGGCCAATCTGGTCAAAAAGGAACTTCCCGGTCGAGAAATTACTATTTAAACCCAAAAATCGTATGTTTACAGGCTCGTATCCCATAATTGGACTCTTTGTAATGGCTTTTCGTTTCAAATTCAATTTAAAGTACTCCCAAAAACAAAGTTCTTTATTGAATGTTATGCTCAACATTATATCCTGTAAAACGTCTTGTTTGTTGACCAAACGGCATTATTTCAACGGAAAATTGATAGGATGTTTATTGGAACGCCTCCAAAACTTGGATCCAATATTTGAACTGTACCGGATTGATGTTTACGGTGTAATCTATATACCTTCCTTGAAGTCTGTCTACCGCCCGCCGTAACCTTACGAGAACTCTAGGCAAACATTAAAGCCCCGATGGGGAATACCATTGGTGCCTGAGATATAATTACCTGTTTAGAATAATATATTTTTTCAGCATCCTGCTTGCGCCGCTGCCGTAGGAGTGCATACATATTTTCTAAATACCGTACTTCTTCTGATTGGCATTATATCCCTGATCTATTATCTCAGTCATAAAGTTCCGCCCCCAAGGAGGTCAAACAAGAACTCCCCAAAGTTCCAAGCTTTAGTGAAAATGATTTACTACAGTTGCTACTATAGTAATTACCGGGAATTTTAGTCAAAAAAAACCATCACACCCAGTTCTGAAGCGTCATTATAGCGATACTTTTATAAGAAATTTACCTATCAAATTCAAACACGATCCAACTAAAATACCCGTTTCCTCCCAACTACATGAGGTGTACAGATGTACCTCCACACTCGATCCTAGATTCCGCAGCTGTTAATATAAATTTCGGAGGGAGTGGTTCTCTCGGTTATATAGAGAATTATATTATTTAGAAAATCTTCCTGACTAATGATCACTCTCAGTGGAATAAAATATTCTGTCATCATTAAGATCCCAGTAGGGTCCACAAAACATTTGGTAATATTACTCTTTAGCAATGTTAAGAATTAAGGTATTGTTGTTTCCGGAATTTCTGCACCTTGCGACTACCGTAGTGGCGTCAAATCCTCCATTGTGCAAAACTCCCTCCTAATCCTGATTAGGACCTTCGCCGATAAGGTATATTAAATGGAAAACCTAAAACTCATCAATTGCTTAATCTTGTTCAAGGAAATAAGTTATATCCCAATTTGCGCTTAAAGGTAAAATCGAGAGCGTCCTATAGTTGCCAGTTTCGCGCATTTCCACATAAATAGCATAGGATCAAATCCCTGATTTACCAGTATATTTCCCGCGCACGATTTAAAACAGTTCTGAAAACAGAGAAGCAACTATCTCGAATATTTTGTGTTAGGGCACCTTCAGCCACCGTAATTTTGCGAGAGGGATTGTAGTCGTGGCACATATATACCTAGGTAAATTTGAAAGCAGTGCAAGTATTTAGAAGAATCCAGCTGGATCTCCCACTTGTTTTTGTCTGATTCTCGTCTATTTCTGCTCGCACCTCTCCAAATCTTGGTATCGGCAAACCACTTTTCTTAACATTTTATGGGTTTGCTTGACTCCTATCGGTCACCAAACTCTCCAAACTCATGGTAATTTGGACCTGATCTCATATATATGGATAATTTTACAAGGCCGTTGATGGTTCATAAATTGTCACCATAAGGTAATTGTGGTAGAAAAATGTGTTTTGTTCTCATCGTTATCTTTGGGCCCTCTACAGGGAGATTCAAAGTTTACTTCACCGTTCGCACCCGGCTATGTGCAAACAACTGTATTGTTTTGAGGATCTTTGTTCTGTAAAAAAGTGCAGTAACAACTAGTCTTGACCGAAAGTTGCCAAATTCTGTTTTTTACACCAAATAGACTTGTTGCGTCCATAGTCTAATCAACGAACCTCTTCAGGCTCGGCATACTAACATTACCGACTTTCAATTTTTGACAGAATATCATCCTCTGAGGGAGTATTAATCCAATTTACCACAGAATTCTGAAAATCAAATGTTGGCCTCGATATCGTTAATTGGGCGGTAACCTGTTAAACGTTCCCCGATTTTAACCCAACATACTTAGCTTAACGTCTGATCAAAATCAAAGAAAGATTGTACGGTTTCTTGGGGACTCAGGAAGCCGATTATCGTTTTTTTCCAAAATAGACACTATAGTGCCCATGGGCCACGAACATTGGGCACTCTATATCAATGGATTCCTCCAAAAACACTTTACAAAAAATAGAGGTACTATTGATTCACATAAAAATTTGCGCAACATACACTTTTCAGATCCTCTTTTCCTCCTTCCTTTTTTTACCAGTGGAAAAAAGCATCAATTTATTTTTGCCTTAAAATAGGATTTCATGCTTATCGCGCGCACATCTCAAGTAACTTGAGGTAGGGTGAGTATAATGACGGTAGTAAACTAAATCAAATCTGCCAACACTGAACGAGAATACAAATTATCTATCCATTTATTGGGGTCATAAGTATTTGGATTCGATGCTTTCTGTTTTCCATTTTCAATCTCCAAAGCCACACCGGTTTGTGCAGCGTGTCCGTTTTCCTGCTCGTTAAGTCTTCCGCCTAGTTTTTCCTGGCAAAGGAAGATTTCGTTGTGTCCAAGAAAGTAAAGAGTAGGTAAAGGAAATAGGTAAGCTGGAAATAATGGATTTTAAGATAAATTTTTGCCCCTGTTTTTCAAAGCTCTGTTATAAATTTTTTAAGCGCAAATTTTATATGTCCTCTCCGCTTAGTCCAGGGATCTTTGGCAACTACTTTCTTTCCACAACTTTTTCAGCTTGTTTGCGGACAAAGTCCAGAACCTCTAATGCAGATAACGTTCATCTTTGTTTGTATTGTTTGATTGTGAGCCGAATAGTCATCTAAATTCATACGATTTTAAAACCTTGCTTTTAGGTCAAAATACGCGTTGGGCCTCCGCCTCTTTGGCACCACATTCCCTTCTCATTACCCCTGAAATAGTATGGGAATCTCCAGTTGCAATGGCATCCTTCATTTGGTCCCGGAGAAAGGAAGACAACATAGTTCTTGCTATTCTTGAAGCATATTCCTGAAACGCATAACAGCAATCTAAATATCTCATCGTTCGATACACTTTTCGGGAAAATCCGAGACTCCAAATATTGGAGAATCCTCCTGTGAGCTGAAGCAGGTATACAACTTGTACGGCTCTCTCTCGAAGTCTCAATCTTTTGGAAAATGTGCTTGTCAACGAAAAATATTTACAAAATATCCCACACCTGACGCACGTCTGATTTACAAGATGGGTGATTTTTTGTCCTAACAAGCTATTCCTTTTAAATTTAATATTCATCTATTTCTTTTTAAGCCTTAGAACTTCTTGAAAATGCTTTTTTCAACTCTATTTATTTCTTGGTATTTTTGCCATTTTTCTCTTTTCTCTTTCTGTGGGCATCTCAATAACAGCAAACAGCGTCGTGATTGACCATTCTCGTCTACACTTTGCCCCTTAATTGAGGATAATGGTACAGACCGGTCTGTAAACCTACCATAAATTGAGAACTATGGAATCTGGCTTGATTAAATGTGCTTTCAGCACAACTTATTAGGTAAGTTTGGCCGACTCCAGTTTGGGAAAGATTAAGGTATTACTTTTTACTCCATTTGGAAAAGAGGTGAAATTTCCCTTGGTGACAATCCTTATTCAATGCAAATCAATCCGTAAGCTCACCATTCAACCAGTAATCCGGATGGAACGTCAATTATTTTCACCGCTTTCTCTAACCTTTCGTCACCGCGGATGGAGGAAGAACCAATTGGGCATAGGACAAAAGGCCATAACAGGAGTAAAACCAAAGGCGGGTAGCACACATTTCGGTCATCTTTAGCTATATCTTGCAATTTCCTCTGACACTGGTGGTCTATATTGATATGAGCGTGTCCGACTAAAAATAATGGCCCCTTTCGGTTATCATCTAATATTAACGGTAGAGTACCTTCTTAACATTTGGCATATTCCTGATTACCTCGAACGAGCGGCTTACCACGTGTAGGATTATTGCTTCGGAATATCCTGAAATCATTTCCATCCGCATCGCCCTCCAATACCATCATTGCTGCAAATAGTTGCGTCCTTCATCTTTGCCCGTGCCCCGAACAGCTGTACGCCACTACGTTGTCTATTTCTCATAAGTATTTTGCCGACATAATTGTATATTTCTTTTTAATCATTGGCTTTCATCTGCATTTGAGTCTTTTTAACTCAAGAATATCGAGCATCGAATTCAGCTCCTTCATCAATTCTGCTATAATTCATTTATTTCCCAATAAAAAATTGGGGTTGCAATCCCTTCTTCCATTAGGCATTTGGCCGTCTTAAGGACAGTACAAATGACGGCCTCGCGCATAAACAACTTTATTAGGGTTCATTTGGCACGGTCGTGCAACAAACGAACTATCTTATTGTCTGTTACCAGAACGCTGAAGAGCATTTCCTCCCTGTTATTTATCCAATTTTCAATAGCATTTAGCCACCCCATGTCCCATTGCAGCTTTTTGCCACTGCTGGTGGATTTTCAGAAATTAACATGGATCAAAAAGAATGTTTAGGGATGTACTATTAACAATCCCTCCCAAAGGTTACCTCGTTTGACCAAGGGCGATATTCACCTGCTCTGGAACAGGTTTCCTTTTTGTAAGACTCCGCCAACTGCTTTATAAAACAGCAGCCATTTTTCATTAGCTTCGGTCATTTTTGGTGGCCCTAACACTCCAGTGAACCTCAAAAATATAAAAGAAATACCTAAAACATTGTATGTGACTTGTATTAGGATATGATCGATTTCTACCTGTAGCCATTATAATATCCTTTCTAGTTTTAGGCAATTATAATTCTATTTCCGATCAGGATTTGCCATAACGAACACATGGGATCCTTAAGCCATGGATATAACAATATCCGCCAGAAACGATATCTTTTAACGAAAGGCCAATAAAACACATCGCATTTCTTTCATGGCATCTTCCAAGGTGTCAATTTTTCTTATCCGTGGCGAAACTCTAACTTTTGCTGATAAGGTATCACGATCCACTACGGATAACGCTTTACTTATCCAACATACTATATTTTTATCACTTGCCCCAAATGCTTGTAAGACGAGTGGCAAGAAACAGCAGCAGCACTGCTCACTTATTACAAGACGGGACATACTTATTTTTTCTAGTAAGTACCAAGGCATTCATAGCGCGGCGCTGATTTATGGCCGTTCGTGTTGATCATCGTGCATTTACCGGATATCCAATTCCTCTTTTAATCGTCTTTCATTTCAAAAAGCTTAGGAGCTTTTATTGTCCTCCAAATTTAATTCCTCAAAGGTTGGGGCTATTATCTTTACAGTTTCTATAAATCTTTCAAATTCGGTAGTATCATTCAATATCATCATTCAATATAGCAAAAATCTTGAACATACAGACATTTCCCTTCCATTACCGGTTTGGACGCCTCGGGACCTATATTTCCCCAATCCAAGTACAGCAGTCCCATTTGATATTACCCCACTAAAATTACCCTTGGCGTATACTTATATACGTTATCCTGTTCCTTGCAATTCCAAACAAGGTTCAGCAAATCAGGGGAATAGGCAAGGACTAAATCCCTTTGGTAGCATAGGGGTTCGTAGCAACGATTTTAATTTTTCCCGGCTGTGGTTGCTGGTATACTAAGCCTCCGTCTGGTTTTTTTTGCTCATAAAAAGTGTTGTTTAGAAAACAAAGTTAAAATATCAGACTATCTCTCTTTAAATAGAAGCGATTTAAAAAGCAGTCAATATCCCGTCAGTTTAATAATAACAGAGTTTTAGACAATTTAATTGTTCAAAAGCTCCGAGTTGCATTATGTGCTCCATTCCAAAACCAATTGCCGGAAATTTCATTAAAGGCGGTCCACTTGCCTCAAAATATTTATAAGATTTTTGAGTCGGAAGCCTGATTCCATATCAAAAAAACCTATTTTCAAAAAATCAATATTTCTTTTTAAGTCCCCGAAAATTTTGGTCCGTTTTACCGGCAGATTTCTGAAAACTTTTTTAAATACTCCTCTGTAATTTCTCCCAGTTCCTTTTTGGTCAGTGGAAAGTAATTCGGGATGGGATTAAACAAAGTTCTTGGTGCGTTTAGAGAAAGCGGTTCCAAGGGCAAACATCTTGTTGGCAGACATCAAACCAAACTCAATCATCCATTTTACTTTAAAATCTGTAGGAATTTGTTCTTAAATTCAATGTAAGCTATGAGATACCTTACTGCCGCTCAAACTACATAAGGCTCTACATAGCCTGCGTAGGGCAGGCATCGATTACAGGGCAGTGCAGTGCCACAATGATCTGAGTTACCCTATGGTCATACTCCAGTTCAAATCTCAAAAATCAGTCTGCATAAAATAAAAGAACCCACTTGCTGGGTCGTAGAATTACTATGTTCCCTATCCAACCTAACGCTCTTTGCGCCAAGCCTTGTCCAACACAGGGGCGAATCTACAAAAAAGCCCTTGCCGTTTACTTCTCCTATCTCCTGTCGCATAAAGTTCTTGAAGTTCTTTTATTTGGATTTAATAATATGATGATATCCTGTCCCTTAGCTATTTAGACAGACTTAATAGCGCAGGTTTTTGCGTTTCTTCCGGAAAGTTAATAAGGAAGGAAGGGAAATCACAGATTTAGACCCTTCACCAATTTTAGTTGGATCCAAGCGCTTATCAAAATGGTTTTCCAGTTCATAGCCATTTCCCCATGCATGTTCTTATTAGCCACCGTTTCCAACCTTGGGGCTTCCTCTCTCTAAAAAATTCGGCTCTGTGGAGGATACCGCCGACAAAAAACCGGCGTTTGCTTTCGGCCTTAATGAGTTGGATATGTTTATGAATGTTTTTCAAAAATTAATCTTTCTTTAAAGATAAAGTACACATTTGGCTCAGAGAAATAGCGGGTTAATCTCTACGCTTGCCAAGGAACTGGAAATTTGAAATTTCTTCACAATTTTCCGCTATAGCTAATGATCATCTCAGCATAGCAAAATTATTACCCACACACATTCTAGGACCCGCCCAAAGGATAATAATAGTTCCCATATCCTTTATTATCCATTACCTCTAAAACGGCTGGGAATAAAACTCAGATGCTTTCCCAAAAACATTATAGCGATGAAATCATATTAAAGGACATAAGTACCATGCTATCTTTGGCAGAACGATTCCCTCAAAAGACTCGTCTTTCGTGCCAATCCTATCAAAACATAGGCTGGTGGATATATCTTTAACGCCTCCCGACACAATGATTAACACATGGAAGCTTGCATAACCTCTTGTTACATAGGTCCAACATTGCATCTCCGTAGATTTTACTTGGAACCTCGTCATAACTTGTTCCTGATTTACTGAGCTGGGAGCCAAAAGAAAAAAGCGTAAACTTAGAGCGTTCTTGCGTGGTTTCATGCCCAGGCAGTAAAAAGAAAGATCAATACTTCATCAAACAATTTGCCCATCGGACATTAGGCGCAGACATTCGTTCCTCATATTTGCTTTAAAGCAAACATATCCAGTAAGTCGGTCTATCTCGAATCCGATTTTCTACGTTCTTCAATTAATTCTCCAAAAGAGGCAGCTGCTTGGCCTCTGCTGGCCATTTTAAGTGTCGGTCTATCTTACACATTAAAGTTGTACCACCATTTTTGAAGAAAGGCTCAAGGCTGCCGCATTTCTCTTATCACATACGTTGATTGGCCTCGTTATTTGCTTAAGGTGCCATTCTTTCCCTAATTGTCCGAGAACTACTAAAAAGTGCCTTTGCCACCACCCTGACAATGCAGATCGCCCATAAGTGGAAAAACAGTCTTTTCATATTGGGTATTTTTATTCGCTATATAGATTTCCGTATGATGTTATGCCTTTCTAATGCCCCTATAATATGTGAGTTTTTTCTTTATGAAATAGGCGGGGTGTTCACATTTCGGCCGTGGTGGGGGTCTCCAATGGCTTCTCGAGTGGTAGATTGTAAAAATACCATGACCAAATAATACTTGGCACAAATCCACAAGTTTGCACGGGGAACTTTTTCATAAATTTCTTATTGCGTGCTTTTGAAGTATGTATTTTATATAAACCCGGGCTTCTAGTAAAAAGAACTATTTCTTTGTACTTCAAATTGCAACTTTTAAAACTATCCCCATGGGCCTCAAAATTTTCCCATGATGAAGGTGGATTTTTTAGGAATTTCCTCTGCTTGTTTTAAGGGACTTGGGGAATTAGAAACTAACTTCAAATTGTCACTCTTAAAGTGGGATTTTCGATAGGAACAGAGATTTTTAAAGCAGGCTGTTGACCAATCACAAAAAGGACCCCCTTGGAATGCGGGCACCTTTATTACATCCCCAAATGAGCAATACAGCCCAATTCCAAGAGTTACCTCTTCTTACCGTCGAAATTTGAGTAACGCTTATTATAACCTTGTTGGTATTAAAAAAGGTTCATTATACCTCTCTATGTTTCCTTTGCACTTCGGACACAGCAGGTGGCCAAAGTTGATATTCCTACAGTCCCTCCTGTGTTAAACTATATCCTCCAAATAGTAAGAGTAAAATCTATTAGCTATCCATTTCATCCAATTCCGTGGCGGCATCTACATTTAACGCCTTGACGGCTAAATTTGCGAAATCTCTATGTCGATTTTTCCATTCCTTTAATTTGGCAAAAATCGCGGACCCTTCTTAAAAGGGCGCTTAAACATTTTCTGGGAGTTTCCCCTACTTCTTCTAGCTATTTCAATGGGCGTACTTTTGGGTGAATGGTGTGTTTTCTCAGATTTCGGCACTCTCGTTCCTATAGTTGAAAGCAATTCAGAATAGATAAATATTGTGCAGTCTACGTCTGTGATCCCAAATACGTGCCCTCATAGGGGCCATGAACAAAACACAAGAGTCGAGTAGTATGCGCCAATCAAGGTAAAAGTTCAGATTTATCTAACGATCTGGCTTTGGGACCCAGATTTCTATCATTATGTAGATTTTATATCCTTCATAGCTGAATTACAGATACTCTTCTACCAATTGGACTTAATCTATGGATCTCATCAAGTACAACAATACATCCGCGTTCATCAAATCTGCTCATATAATCCGGACCAGATTTCTCCTGGCTTATCCAAAACAGGACCGGAGTGTTCATTTTTGATCCCAAACCCCCAATTCATTCGCCAAGATATGGGCCAAGTTGTTTATTCCTAGGACCGGCAGGGCCATG
>Ga0163217_1109625_pt1 | contig 11501 bp, 7 predicted proteins | sample SynspAceP_FD_185933 | JGI IMG/M metagenome (GOLD analysis project Ga0163217, IMG submission 185933) | Saline lake microbial communities from Ace Lake in Antarctica - Synechococcus sp. Ace-P (PacBio error correction) | ecosystem: Environmental > Aquatic > Non-marine Saline and Alkaline > Saline ... | reverse complement strand
CTTGAATTCTACGTTACCCAGACAGGCCAAAGCAAGCTCCCAGAATTCTTGGCACAAACAGATTACGTTGGCGTAGCTGCTGTGGATATTTTCGTGATACGGTTCGCCAGGAATGGGCGATGAACGACGAAAGGAAACAGTTTGCTTTAATTTGCAGCGCGTGGGTCACACTGTGGTCACCACCATTCGGCAAGACACACGTGTGCCGGTGATGCCGGGTCAAAGTTGGTAATTGACCCAGAAGCATCGGGCTTAAGCTTGAACAAGGTTTGGGCGGTTATGGAACAATACTCAAGGCAACGGGTAAATGGGCTGGGGTCATGCCTTCTTTGTGACCCTCCTAGCGGTATCGTTGCCCTATTGTTGTATATTCATTAGTGGTCTGAAGGGTGCGGACGGAAAAAAACCCAATTTAAATGGATAACGGTTTCTTTGATTTTACCTTATTTGACTTACGAGTAGGGGAACTAACTAAGAGCCCCGCGGGTGTGTTGGGCAGTGTTGGGCGACGTGTAGTTGCTTGGCAGTGGCGCCAAAAAAAGGCACTGCTGATCTAACAGCTGTGTGTTGCCAAGATGCTCATGATGCAACGAAACGACACTTTTGCCCCCATGATGTTGTACGTCGGATTAGCATTACGAGACGATCACAATTTATGCACCAATCTCAAAAGCGTTTTCATGGAAAACCCAGGAACAATTAGCATACCGCTTTTGCCAACGTAATTTGTTTTGCTCGTGCTTGGTACAAGTTGGTGGACTCATCGTGGAATGGGCAGGTCTCTCGTTAATCTTAGGGCTTTATGTTCTCAACAGAAGAAAGAACTTTTAATTTTTGGCAAGATCCGATTCCTCGCAACAATACATGAATGGTGACGGAACAAGATATTTGCGGTTCTTAAAGAGAAGCTGTGCGGAATTCTGGGTTTTGTCTGGTCTCTCAGTTGGTTATCGACGGCTTGGGGCATCCGCTTCCACTTACCGTTGGTGTGGCCGGTTCTGATATGCGCGGTGGCGGGGCAAATGGTGGCGCACGTCTTTCGCTCTTGCGCCACAAAAGGAATTGGGAGGTGTTGTGAAGGGTGATTGATCAGCCAGAGCTGTTTGGCGAGTGTTTGAGTTACCTTGACGCGATTTTTAAGGTTTTGAGTTCATCGTTGGTTCTACAAACGCAAGTGTCTCTTGCTGATTTATCGTATTTATTGTATTAGCAGGTCTGTAGTTATTTGAAAAAAGTCGGCGAAAGCGGCGGTGGTACCGCCATCCGGTTTCCTTTCACGCTGGGCCGAAACCCGGAATGCGACTACAGAACAAACAGACGTTTTTTTTAGATTTAGATTAAGATAGATCGGTTATGTGCCTTGAAAAGCCTATAGCGGTATTGCGGTTTCCGTAATTATCAAAAAGTAAGTACACGGATCAGCACAGAAGAAATATTGATTGGATTCGAGCGCCAGTACTGACGTTGTCAGCGCCGAGAGATGACGGTACTGGTACTTGTTGGTGGTTTTACGTGTTATTAGGTTGCTAACGTTTCGGACAGTCACAACAGGGTGTTTTGACGAATCAACCAGAAGAAACATTATCGAATGACTTCTTTGTAAACTTGCTCGATATGGATACCAAGGTGGAAATTCTGTTTTCAAGTTGATTGAATTGAAGACGCGTTTGAAGGCAGAGACCGGAGTTACGGGGGGCTTATTAAATGGAAACAGCTACTCGTGTCGATTTTGGTCTTTTGGCGTCGAATTCGCAACTTCGTGGCTATTGCGGAAAGTGTACGCTTGTTTCCGATTTCACAAGGAACGCTTGTGAAGGATTTCTGTGCAAGCATGGACAAAAGTAATGGAGCGGATCCGCTTTGATTTCTAGTTAACCTCCGAGTGTGACCAACAACCCAACCGTATCCCAAAGGCGATTGCGGGTTTTTTTTTTTATGAAAATAAGGCCGCTACAAAAAACAACGCGTTAAAGGATTAGCGCTTTGTACCTAGGTGTTATAAATTCGCACGAATTGGGTTTAAGTTACACTTTTTAGTGGTAGTAAAAAAATCAGGACTAACATTAATGAGTGAAGTCGGACGCACGTTTTTTAAAAATTTTTAAATAGGGTATTGGAACAATTGAAGGTATCTCATAAAGATGTTATTGCGGATTCTGTTGGTAGTTGCTTTAGCATTTACTGCCATTATCATGGCTTGCAGTTACAGCCAACCTTAGAACAGCCACTCTTATGAAAAACGGATATCAGTACACAAGAAACGAGTAAGGCGTTTTGGCTTACAAGGGATCATTGGCTTAAAGGTCAAAATGGATTGATTGAAGACCAGTCTCTCAAACGGTTGATGCTTAATTACTAGTATGGAAAACAATTCAAAAGCGTTTGATCTGCCGCCTTTATAAAAATGGAGTTTTTTTGTTTGCTTTTTGGTGGACTAGATGCAGGTGGGTCTCCGAATTACCATATGATCCAAGTTTGGAATCCAAACGGATGGGATGCTCGTAAGCGGCCTTGGTATGGCTAGCTCAACAGCATAAAACAAACCGTATATTAAACGGACCCTTATCCTGACTCGACAACCGGAGAAATTCCTCATTTCTGTTGTGGCTACTTTCAGAGATTTAAAGGCCACTTTTAAAGGGGCGTTTGGCGCGAGACTTAAGCCTTGAAACGGTTATCCAATGCTGTTAACACTTTGAAACTTTAATGACATGGCTATGCGTTCTTTATTAAAATAAAATCTGGCAAATTCATTAGCCAACCCTAATGCAGATTTTAAACGGAAGTCTGTATCGAACTTGCTTCAAGGCAAGTGTTGTCTGCTTGAAAACGAGTTAGTTAAACCAAACTTAAAGGATGGCCACATCTGTATTTGTGTTCCTTCAGCCCATGCCAAATTTTGTATGGTGTCTGACTGGTTATTGGTGTTGTTATTGACGAAGGCAATTATTTGCAAGTTGTTACGCTGAGTTTGCTGGATTGCGTTTTGGGGGCACATTAATTGCGACCCTGTTGGTATCGGTTGTCTTGCTATTTCATTGGTGACTCGTTTGCTGCAACCGCCCTGCGTGCATTGCATGAATCTTTACAAGAAATTAATGGGCGGTTGAAGGTTGACTTAACAAAACGACTAGGACCATTACAGTAACGATGATTTTGCGTTGCTGTTGTCTTGGTGAGTTTAATCAGTTGTTTGCGTTACCTTACAGCATTTAATTCAGTGAATGTGAAGGGATCGCTTCTTGAGTGTTTCGTGTAATACCAGGATAAAACTGCGGCGTCTTTCTGCCCGTTCTTCTGCCAGAGTTATATACTCAACTAAATGAACTGGTATCAATTAGCAACGGCGATGGCCATTCAAATGTCTGCAACGGCTCATTGATGTGGCGGACAAATGCCAACTGCGGCGAGCCGTTGCGAACCAGGCGGATTTACTGCAAGCAAAAAGAAGGCGAAGCGGTTGTGGAGCGTACTACCGCCATCCATTGCTCAGTTAAAACTGATCAAATGAGGCAATTTGGCAACACCATTAAACGACTTAGTGGGCGTTACCAGTGACAATATAGATCCATTCTTGACGGTTATTACGGCCATTCGCGGATTCAAACGAACTTGTTAGCATTGAACGCTGCCATTGAAGCGCTCGTGCCGCGTTGAACAAGGTCGAGGCTTTGCGGTTGTTGCCGATTGAAGTGAGAACACTTGCTCGACAGACACAAGAGTCGACAGAGCAATTTTTTTAAAAAAATGATTCAAGCAACTCAAACGCGACGAGGTGCGAAAAAATTATTTCCTTGAAAGTCGAGAAAATGCGAATTTCAACGCCAAGCTTATCGCCAACAGCAACGGAAAGATTCATGCATTGCCTATTTCGATGCAAGTATCAATGAATTAATGATATGACAGTACAAATTGCTGCAAACGCCGCCGAAAGAGCTCAAAGTGCGACGTTCTAATGAGATTCAATCGCAATTACCACGAACATACGTGATATAAGCAGGTCGGTTTCAGATGCCGCTACGGAGGCAATCTGCATTGTGTGAAAACCATGGTGGAAATCACCCCAACTCAACAAGCGAAATTCTTTTGGATAAATTTAGGTGTAACGTTTGTTCTTAGCGTTTAAAAGACAAGTCAGACTATGGTTTGGCCTGACTTGTCTTTTTTATGCCTGATTTTCATATCACATATCAAATAAAATTGAACAATCGCGCTTTTTTTGTTCATCTTGCTTGTATTACTCTGACTGATTTAAACAGGAAAGCTGGGTGTTATTGAAGTTTGAAGGTCCTGAATGCCAATCTGCTTTTATTGGAGGGGGGTTAAAGGCGTGTATGGCGTTGCTGTGGCCGTTGGCGTTAATGCATTAGTGCAGGCACAGAATCTTATCAAATTAACCGAACAGATGATACGTCAATTGGTCACTTTTCTACCCAGTAATCATTACCTTGCTTTGTTTCTGAATCTGCCTCAGAGAAGTTGGACTCGTCCAAAGCTAACATGGGTTGACCTTGCTTTTGCGTTTCTATTACGCCAGCTTTTTCGCTTTGTTATTGGCCTATGGGTTATTGGAATAAAATTACGCTGGACGGGAATTGGTTTGCCTTCATCAGTGGCCTCGCTCTATATTCCCTTCGAACCTCTACGCCATTTCTCAAACGCCTAGTCTTCGTCCAATTTTTCTCAATACTAGCCTTTAACGCTCATTGTCGTTACTACTATTTGTTTATTTGGCGTGCCTTCAAACGTGGAGCACGGCCTTAACGATTTAAAGCCTATGTTTCCATTCTATTTTTTTTGTATCGCCCATTTTTCCGTCATTGTTTGAGCCTATTGCCAAGGCGACGAGTTAAGGTTTTGTTTTGCTAATGTCCATTGCAAGAGGCTGACGGAGGCGGAAACCCATGACTTCGGCCTTCTTTTATAATCAAAACATACATCAGAAGTGCCGCTAATGGGCTTATTTTTTACTGTCAGTAATGGCAATTTGACTTTTCGCACCCGCCTTGAATGCGTACTCGCTTACGTTAACTGTTTTCTTTGGCGTAAAGGGCTAAAGGTGTGTGGCAATAATGACATCGTTTTCACGTATGTTACTGGCTTGCTCTACCAGCATTGCACACCACCATCGATTGAGGTGATTGTTTTGTTAAGGTGTTCTTAAACATGTAAGCGAAGTAGCTGGAAATTAGGGTAGGCGCGACGCAGACCGATTAGAGTTAAATATTTTGAGCATTTTCGAGTAAATTCTACGGCTTTAGGAAGAGCATTTCTTTGAGAGAAATGGTGGTTCATGTGATTCATTGGAAAAGCATGCTACTGCTGAATTCTTTCTTAAATTATGAGACGCATTCTTATTATTCGTGCCAGCGGTTACTTTTGCTGAGCTTTATCGTTCACTGTTAGCTGGACGTTTGCTCTAAAGAGCTTGTTCGGAAGAGATTCTTGCATTTCGCTAAAACCGTTGCTACTCCAAAGGCGGCAGCAAAACGACCAAGTGTTGAAGGAGGTACATTTCGCACTGTCGGCAAGACTGGCAACGGTTTTCTAGGGCGACATATTCGGGTGTTCTTAGCAAAAAGCGCGCGGACTTGTTGAAGTCGTTTACTAAGTCGTCGTAGTTCCGACTAATTGTTGTTTGTAGTAGTTTCAAGTGACGTTGGTTGCAGCCAAGAAAGTTGACTCCTAAAGTAGTGACCTAATACCAATTTTAAACAAGCATTTATAGCGATAATTGACCCTAAATACTTACTGCGTTTTTTATACGGTCAAGGCGGGCAAGCATAATTAAGCCCATTGCCGCTGACGTGATAGATCATAGATTGAGGTTTGTTCCTTAACCTCTTTTTCTTGTTTTTCAAAGTGAATTAAACCTGAATTTCCCCAGCGTATTTTTCAACCAATGCGATTGTTGTTCTTTTGGTAATAAACCAGGGCCCAGGAGTTAACATCGTTACTCTGGAAATTCAAACCGTAAGCGGAGAAAAAAGCTTAGGAAAGCCTGATAGGTTAGGTTAACCTTGTAGATTACGAGTTGTTCGGTCTATTCGCGAGTCAATTTTGCCATCTTTAATTGGCGCAGAAATTTCACCACTAATCAAACGTACCGAAATAAATGCTCTTTCAAGTTTCGGTTTTTAGACCAAAGCTCGCCAACGTTGATTGTGCAAGAGGTTGGTCCTAACGTTAGATTCGCCTGAGTATCTGAGATGGCTTACGCAAGTAAGCCGGATACTTTAGTTTCTACGTTTGGTTGGATTCTTGATCCGAGAGTCGATCATTGGCTACCAAGCTCTACGCCTAAGCCTTTTCGCGAAGCCATACAGCGCTCAACAGAAGCTGGATTGGTAATATAATGGTTAACACAAAGGAAGACTTTACGCCTATTTTCTTCGCACGGTTCGACCTGCGCCGAAGCCAGCTGCAAACTCAGGTTTGGCCTACATGTAATTTAAGCGCCCAATGCAATTTGATTGTTGCTGAGTACCCAGAGTTTCATCGTAATAAAAGGGAATACCTTTGAGAGAGGCTTTATTTAAAGGGCCTTCCAGTTGTGTCGAAGTCGCAATTTAGAAAGTACGATACCATCAGGGTTTGTTGCGACGGCTTGCTCAACGATACGCGCCATATCGGCTAGATCGCCGGTTTGGAGGGTTGCGATATTATCGACGGTAACATTTTCATGTATCAGAAGCGGCATGTTTAACGACATTCTTAATGACGTTCCACCATGAATAGGAGTCTGCGGGCATGGGATTATAAACACGTAGCGGTTCGCCTTCGGCGTGGACTGTTGATGACATTAGACATAACGCCTAAAGTCCGCCGCACCTGCTACCAGTATGGCTGTGCTTTTTCTTTAAGTTTAAGGTTTCTTCATTCCAACTTATCTCCGCTTTGTTTAATTATTTTTGTTTTTACGTATTTTTGGATTAGCAAACACCGTGCCGATTTCATTTTTAATTCAGACGGTCGAAATAATTATATTAGATGAAACTTTCATAATTGCAACACTTTGGAATTTTTGTTTTTATTGATTTTGTTTTATTATATTGCAATTGTTTTTTTAAACGTTTTTAATTAAAATTCATGTCTCTTATATAGACTTTTTTGTAAGTCTTTTAATGTAAATTTAATAAAAATATTTATTTTGGCCTATTGAAAAAAAATGAAATAAATATTCTATTTCCATGGTTTCATTGTGAAACGAAAAGGACATAAGTTTATCACGTTCTTAGATGCACTACTTAGTTCCCTATGCGATTGTTTTGTTAGGTTTTAAAGTAGTAAATGGTTAAAGAGGCATGATTAGAATGCACAAAAAAAAATATAAAAATAGGTGAAACGCTATGACTGATCCAAACTCAACCTGTTGAGGTATCTAAAATAGAAGAAGATAAATCAACTGGTGGCAACGCAGCAGCAGATGAACGGCGTTTCGTTAATGTATCTGCTTGGAAGCGACTCTTGCATCGACCTGAATTTGGCGCCATTTCGGTGCGGCTCTCGTATTTGTCTTTTTCTTCATCTTACCGCGGGCGGATTCTGGCTGTTTGCCTCTGACGCCAATCATGAAGACCTGGGCAACCGTTTCGGGCGCAATTAGGTTTTTGATCGCGATCAGTGACGGTTTTTGTTGATGATTCGCCGGCGAGTTGATTTATCCATTTGGTTCATGATCGGTTTTGCTGGGATTGATGATGGACCATTCTGCTGTGTATTGGGGGTGGCCAATTTGGGGAGCCATGCTTTGTTGCTTTCGCTGGCGCCATGCTGATTGGCTTCTTGAATGGCTATATTCTGGTTTTAAAAAACGGTCTGCCTTTCTTTTATTGTGAGTCTGTGGCGTTTCTTTTTATTCTGCGCGGTTTGTTGACTATTGCGCTGTTCTATTCTATTGCACTATCGCACATCGTAGGGGTATTGATAAATACGCTGAAGGAGATTGGCTGGCAGTTATTTTTTGGCGAAAGAATAGGTCAGGGCGTGTTTTATTTGGGCTTGACTGATAGGGAATTTTGGTAGTACCTATGAACGATGGTTAGTCCCGTTCGTGATGGAGTCCCTATGGTGATTGTCATGGTGATTTAGATTGGCGATATGCGAGTTAGGGTTTCTGTACGCACGCCGTTTTGGTATTGGATCTTTGCCACTGGTGGAGATAACAAAGCGGCGCGTAACGTCGTGTTCCCGTCGAAAAGTAAAATCTCTTTGTTCATGTTTTACTTGCTTTTCGGCCACTGTTTCATGCGTTGTCAGGTAATTTGAGTTTGGCTTCTTGGCGTCGGCAGATCGAGCGTATTAAAAGAGTTTTGAAGCCATTATCGGCGGTGGTTGATCGTTGGTTTGCTTTGCTCACCCGGTGGTTACGGTTCTGTTATCGGTGCTTTGTTTGGTGCATTGATCTTTTTGTGTGGTCCAAATGCGGTATTTTTCTTCACTGGTATTTGATCTCAGCGATGGTTCCGAGTTTTCTTAGGTGGCCATGCTGTTAATTCGCTGTTTTGTTCAACAACTATATCCGCTTTTAAAAAGGTGACAGAAGCCCGACATTAGATCGGTGTCCGTTATCGAGTTTTACTTTTTGGATTTGAAGGAATTTAGGAGACAAAAAATGAGTGATTTTTATAATTGAATTGAAGAATGTCGAGCGCTACTTCGTTCTGTCATCGCCTTAAAGACATTAATATTGCAAGTGAGATTTGGGTGAAGTTCACTGTTTGTTAGGGCCGACAACGAGCGCGGGTAAATCACGCTCATCAAAACATAGCAGGGGTGCATGCACCAAGCCGAAGGCGAATACTATTTAGATGGTAAAGCGGGTCGTGTTAAGTCCCCAGTAGAGGCGCGGTGCGGGTGATCGCAACGGTTTTATCAAATCGTTGACCGCTTGGTGCCCTGATGAGCGTATACGCGTAACTTTTTTCATGCGGCCGAGGTTAACCACAGGGCGCGGTATCTTTTAAGCGTTTTGATTATGAGAACGCTTAATTAAGATTGCGCAATCTGGCATGTTCAGAAATGGGCATCCAATGTTTCGTGAACCCTTCGCAAGCTTAATTGGCACCATGTCTGGGAGGTGAAAAACAATGTTTGGCGATCGCTCGTTGCCGATTCCACTTTGGTGCCAAGGTTCTTATATTAGACGAGCCAACAGCGGCCTTAGGTGTGAAGCAGTCTGCAATGATAAAAGTGGTTGCAAAGCCAAAGCCAGAGGATTAGCGGTGATCTTGATTTACCCCACAATGTACTTCATGCTTATCCCATTGCGATCGTTTTACGCCTACTAAACCGTGGGTCAAAGCCTTAGGTTCCTTTTCTTGAGTCAGAAGTAAGTCGAGAAGATGTTTTTAGAAATGATGGCGGGCGGTCAAGAGTTAGACGAATTGACGCTGAATTTTAGAAGAGATCAGCCGATTAGATGCCACAGCCTAAAGGAAAGTCATTATGACAACTAATAAAATGGACGTGTAGCGGTTTGCGTTGTTCAGGTTACATGGGAAAGCCACATGCCATTGCTTATCGTAATGCAAATTAGCGGCTTTGCGAATTCCACTAATGGCAATTGCAGTGTGAAAATGCTAGCCGATGCAACACCAGAACTGGCTGAGATGAAAGGCTCAAGAGCGGGCTTTAATCGGGCTCAACAGGGGATATTGGCGAAACGCTTTAATTAATGACCCTGATATGATGTGGTGGATATTTTGTGCCCCCAATTTTTTTACACAAAGGACTTGCGCTGGCCGCCATTGCCGCTTGGAAAACATGTTTCAGTTGAAAAAGCCTCTAGCGCTGAACGCTTTGATGACGCCTAAGGAAATGACCGAAGCGGCCTGAGTTAGCAGGTTGTAAAAACCTGTTGCTTTAATTACATCAAGAATTCCTACAGTGCAATTTCCAAGCAATTGAATTGACGTGGCGAAATCGGTGACGTGGTGCATCTTTTTCGCGTGGCTGTGTTTAACGAAGATTATTTGGCCGATTCGATTTTGCCCTTTAGCTGGCGTTTGCAAAAAACAGTTTGTTGGTACGGGGGCGCTAAAACGGATTTTGGCCTTCGCATTCTTGTGCAATTTTTGGCGATTTCATTTGTGCACCGATCAGTCCTTGTGCGCGCGATCTTTAAAGTGGTCGATAACAGCGTCCGTTAGCTAAGGCGAAAATGGCGTTGGTCATGTTGAAAACCGACGATCAAAGCTCACATTGCATGGGTGCGTTTGTTTAATGGTGCGCACAGGGTACGTAGAAGCCGTCACGTATTGCTTGGGACGCAAAAACGGGTCTTTCGTTGAAATTACGGGGACTAAGGGAACCTTGATTCTTGATCAAGAAACTTTTCGGAGCTGTCTTGTACATCAATGAAGGGGAACCCGCAACGCAAGGTTTTAAGCAACGTATTTTGGTTGCGCCCTGAGCACCCTGATTATCAAGCCTTTTGTGTTTTTCAGCGGGTTCCGGTCTGGGTTTCAATGACATTTGAAAGGCGGGTTGAAATTCCGAGATTTTATTTACCAAGGCATAGTACATTAACGCTGCCATTGTGGGCCTGATTTTCGAGCGGCGACACAGGTAAATATCATCTCGATAGCGTGGGTTGAATCCGTTTTGATAAACGAGCGTGCGGTGAGGTTTGAGACAGTTTACGATGGGGAACAAAAATGAATAATAAAAAAATTGGATGTTATTTGCTTAGGGCGTGCCGCTGTTTGACCTGTTTATTCGGAACCAAATTGGCGCGCCATTAGAAGACGTTTGAGTAAGCTTTAAGAAAACCTTGGCGGGCTCGTCTTGCAATTTTGCGTTTGGGAACCTCTCGCTGGGCGTTGGAAGTTCGGCCCCATGATTAACGCGGGTACGGCGATGCAACCACATGGGCGATTTTGTTTCCGTAAAGAACTGGCCACGAAGCCGGTGTGGATGTTTTCCCATTGTTGTTACCGATTTGAAGAGCGTTTAAACCGGTTTGGATGTTATTTGGGTATCAAGGACCAAAGATTACCTTTCCATTAATCTTTTTACCGTGAAAAACTGGCCCGCTTGACATTGGCGCATCAGCGAAGACGATTTTGACGAAGCTTACATCGCTCTTCAGGCAAAAAAGCCTTTTGATCACCGGAACGCATTTTTTCCACAAAGCACAGGGGGACCAAGCCCGCCTAGTTAGAACGGCGGATTCTTCAATTACCGCGAAAAAGCCCAATAATACTTAAAGTCGTTGGTTCCGACATCGATTATTCGTATCCTGTGTTGTGGGGGTTTTAACTGGTCGTGGTGAAGGTTCGAAAAATCGGTTTTGTGTCGGAAAACGACTTGTGACTCAAGCCATCTTTTAAATCTTATGGCATTTTGCCCATTGGTTTTGTGATTTGGGTGGTCGGAACAGAGAAGAGTTTTCATATTCGCAAGGTTGGCAGTTGGAAGGACACCATTTCGAATGTTTAAAGCGGATTTCCCGCCATTTTCGTCTGCTGAGCTGGTAGCTAAAACGCGGATCTCTCTCT
>Ga0163217_1106130_pt1 | contig 11502 bp, 5 predicted proteins | sample SynspAceP_FD_185933 | JGI IMG/M metagenome (GOLD analysis project Ga0163217, IMG submission 185933) | Saline lake microbial communities from Ace Lake in Antarctica - Synechococcus sp. Ace-P (PacBio error correction) | ecosystem: Environmental > Aquatic > Non-marine Saline and Alkaline > Saline ... | reverse complement strand
CAAAAAACTGTACAATTATTATGAACAATTCCAGCCCTGCGCGGTTCTGATTAAACCTGCAAAATGTGCTAAATGATATTCCCGTTGCCAGGCATATTTCTATTTTCCATAAGGCTTACGGCTACATGCCATCGGGATGAATAAATACTCCTTTGCAGATCCTCCTTGGACCAAGCCCTTTAATAGTAGATATACCATATTTTGCATTAGTGCCTTAGATAAATTCAATGAAAAGGGAAAATTGGTGCCATGATTGGCAAATCAAATAAATGCTCCATTCCTTTCTCGTTATATGCTTTTATTAATAGGCCTATCTCTGTCAAACGGGCCCATTTAAACCTGGTATAACTATTGATGTGACTATCCGCAATATGAGTTGTACACACTTGTCTAATAGTCCACCCACCGACGGGTAAGGGAGTATTTCAACTGCTTCCTCATCAGATTAACACCAAGTCTTCCAAACGAGTTAGGCAAGCTTCCAGTCAGAGATCCATCGGACAACATTATATCGCCTACATTTTCAGTAAAAAAAACAAAAATGGCCAATGGGATATTTAATTCTTCTAGGCGTTCTTTCTTCCCATAGAAAAAAAATTAAAAAAGGTTTAATTAATTTAGTAGATATGCCGATTAAATTATTTTGGTCTGATGCCATTGAATCTCCACTATCCAAAATAAGCCAATCTGTATTATGGTTAATTGAATAAGATAAATCTTGAAATGATTTATAAACACAAATTTGAAGCATTATTCCTACCGTAAATCTTTTAAAAAAAAATAGTCTACATATTGCTTTTCAAAGGGTTATAAGTAAAAAAACAAAGAAATGGAATTGAAATTAATTATAAAGGTTATTTATTTTTCGTTAAATTTTAATACTTTTTACCTTTTAAAAAAAAGTCGAATTACAATTGTAATCTAATTGAATTAGTATGGTATGAATTTTTATCTAAATCACTATTAATATGGCAACTTACGATTGGGCGACGCGGGCCCCTGATTTACAGCAGACAGTTCAATGGGAATGATCAATTATATGATTATTTAGGCGAGGCGATGGGGCATTTTGTTTTTCGCCACCCAAGCGAGATTTTACTCCTGTTGTACACTGAGTTGGAACTGCTGCAAATTTAAAAACCAGGTTTGACAAACGTAATGTAAAAAATGCTTGGCACTTAGCGTTGACGGTGTGGCTCGCACGGAGAATGATCAAGGATATTAAATGAAAAAACACAGCACACCCACTGTTAACTTTCCCATTATTTGCTGAGAGGACAAAAAGGTTTCCACCTTATATGATATGATACATCTAACGAAATGACAGTTAACAGTGCGTTCCGTTGTATATTATAGACCGGACAAACGGTGTTAAACTTGATATCACTTATCCGCATCTAACAGGAGGTAATTTTCACGAATTGCTAAAGGGTTATTATTCCGCTCAAATTAACTGCTATCAACAAGGTAGCTACTCCGCAAAAACTGGGAAAATGGAGAATAGGGTTGTTAAGTAGTCCAGCCATAAACACTGAAGATGGCTAAAAAAAATATTTACCAAAGGGGTAGAAGAAAGTAACTTATTTATTTAAGGATGACCACCGCAGCCTAATAATTTAATATTGTTTATCTAAAAACACTCGTCAAACTTTAAAGTCTTTCGTATTTCTAGGAGGACTTTATTGTTTAGAAAGGCCCACATACTTCGCCATCTTGTTGTAGAACTACTGGGGAACGACCATACCCCCACCCTAGAGCTATAATCTTACTTTTTTTTTATTTAGGAGCATATAGGCCACAACAATGAAATTTGATGGTTTAAGGAAAGGATAACGGACCAAGAACCCTTAATCAACAGAGAATTAGCGGTTTAAATTTGATACCTTGATAAATTTGCGACCCTGTCTAAAAAAAATATAACTATCAAAAATTATAGTTAAATAATTAAACCTTATATTCGCACCTAATTTAATTTTAATTTTTTATAATGAAATAAAGGAACAGTAAAATTCTTCAATGATTCCAAAAGGTTTCGGTATATTATCACGAAGAGTGGCTCAAGCTAAAGAATACTTTGTACAATTTCTGTTATAATCGACGGAAATTCGCGAAGGTGATGTTGTAGGAATTTGAAACTTACAACAAGGTTAAAAAAAGGAGATTGAAACGCAGTAAATTGTAAAAGGTGATGTAAAATATACGCTTACAATTTTTTTTAGACAGAATAGAAGGCCATCCCACTAGGATGGGTTTTTATTGGCCCTAACCAAAAAAACAAATAGGAAAACCACAAGCACTCACTTTTCCTATTCATTTCAACTACACCCCCTTGCAGCTTTTAACATTCTTCATAGGGAATCTATTATATTTTAAACGCAACCTTTTACCATTTTATCATCTTCAGCTTACAAACACTGAGTTTACACCATTATAAATAAATAATACATGACCCACCTTTTTCACCATTCTTTTAACCTTTATTGGTAATAAAATAAGCGGCTACTGGTATTAAGTCTTAATAGACCAAAGATTAAAATCGATTTTCACAAAAATCGATTAGCTTTACCCATTAATTATCTCTGGGGCTCAATATGCCATATAGACTTATAAATATGACCCTGGGCAAAAAAAAGGTTCTATTTCTTAGAACCTTATAATTTTAAAAATGTATCGGGCTATTCAACCTACCCCATTAATTCAACGTCAAATATAAGGGGTAGCATTTGGTTGGATTACTCCTCGCGTGCACCGCGCTTACCGTAGCCCAAAGTTAGATTGGAATAACCAAACCTGCTTATCCCCTACTTTCAATAGGAGCCTACTCCTTCCGTCCCATCCTGGATACCTGCCAACACCTAACTGAAAGCTAATAGGCTCTTTTCTCTTATCAAGAAGCAATCAAAACCTGACGTCTAGACAAAGATCCCTCATAATGAACGGAAACAGTTTTTCCGCTGCACAGCTTTGGCTCCTTTTCCCTTCTTGAAACCCAATTTTATTACCTAATCAACTGTGCCGTTTCATCAAAACCAGCAGCTACCTTATCCAGTTCGCCAGGAATTTATTCTTTTCTTCTGCCAATCTCTTTCCCGTGAGCCCTTTTCAAAAGTTCTAAATGCCTCAACCGCAGTACCATGCATCAGTTCGGTCACCAATTCCTTTCAATGGTTAAAACTTTCAACTGTTTATCAACCCTTGCTTAATTGGCGTCCCTATATCTTGGCCTTCACTACTACCAAAAACGTTATGTTTTGTTATCCAACCAAGTGGAGTGCCACGCATGGGTATGAAAAATTGGAGTCCCGTTGTTTCCTGCGGCAGCATTGAGCCATAATAGTACTCCAGGCGCATCATGTGTAAGATCTGGATGGAATTCATCACAAATTTATAACCCCCATCTCCGGTTCCTTACCAAGTGGACATCCACTGGTACCATTTTAGAAATCTAGGAATAAACCCTATGAAATTTTAAACCGTCATAATATGGCTACCTTGTGCTTTGACACTATTTTCCAAATTACCTTCGCCAAGGCTACAAAGTTTCCTACGGTCCCAGGTGTTTTATATGGGTAAGTTTTACCACTATTTCTCTTTCGAAGTATTGAATTTTGCGTACAATTCCGTCTTGCATATCACTGTTTTATTTAGTCTGCAAAGTAAGGATAAGTTTTCTTTTAGAGAAAAAACTTGGAATCATAGAACGTACCTATTGAGCCCTATCTAAAATTAATAAAAAGCACGTTTCTATGGTGTACTAAGTTAATGGGTCGCAGACAGCAAATTACTTAATTCCATATGGTCAAAGAGAAGATCAACTGTCATAGCAGCCGCCCAAGTTCCAATTCACGTTCTAAATGACATGTGCAAAGGTGTCGTTCTTCAGATGGTGGTGATCAAATTAACGTTGGGATCAGTCTCAAGTCTGCCAAAACATTGTTATCGCTTTTTAAAGGTCCATATCTGACCCACTCCTCCTTTAATGAAGAGGATGAACCAAATAGGGTTCAAACATACTTTTCCAAACCTCTACCCTGAGAAAATTGCCTTCACTGCAATCGAAGGAAAATCCACGGGGCGTAAAAATCCCCTGAATCACCTTTCAAGGGCAAAAAATGTGTTTTTCATCCATTGGAGGCTTGCTTCTGCATTTAGTGGTACCGCCGCCTTAGTCCGTTCCTCGTTCATAAAGAGCACCACCCGGATTTGCGTTGGCTATTATACCCTGTATCTTAGCAATTCTTATACTTCCCATACTCTTACACATCCTGCAAACCGTTATCATGGGGAACCATCTCCCAGAATCCCACGAATCCAAATGGCCGCCCACTATTATAAAACTTCATTAGGATAAGACTCCCTTTTATTTTCCCCAAATTACATTAAAGAATCCGCGTCGTAATATTTTACAATTTGCTCTAAAGAAAAAAATTATACTAGATTAAGCGTTGAGGGTAGTATGAGAATTCTTGCACCATTAGTACTTATTGCGCTGCTGGGAAATCCTGTCGTCTATCTTTAGTATCCCATAACTCATTGCCCAGTATGGGGAAATCATCCAACCGAGATTTAGTCTAACAATTACCCTCGGGCACCATATTAAGCCGCTTCGCCGCATCCGGAATACCGTTGGCTCCGAGCAACCTCTATAAGACGGAAGGTGTTTTATGTTTGCAGGATCCATAGGTTTATTAGAAAAACCACGATCTTGCCTTGAATTTTTTCTTTCCCAATGCTGCTTTAATCCCTCAATACCGTTTACCTAAATCACCCCTGCCTTTATACCATGCAAAAGGAGTGATCGACAGGGACCCTTCCCAATGCACAAAATGGGGAACATATGGTTAATCCCGGGTCACTTTCATATATAGGCAAAATTCCGAGTACCTCGCACCCATTTGGGCACAGTAAACGGCTGGAAGCCATTACCCGATTAGACCCATGGAATCCAAAACTTTTGGTGTATTCGACGCCTGCTGCGCTTATGACCCTGAAAAGTCGAACCTCCTATTTGGTCGATAGATAATTTAGCCCAAGCATATCCTTACCATGCGGTAGTTGCCGAATTATAAATTTCCTTTAATCTGTCTTTGATCACTATTTTGAGGCCTTGACTTGTGTTGCTATGAGTAGAAATACTACTAAATAGATATCTCATTCGTTTTCAGTTGCTTTTAAATTTCTAAATTAGCCTTTATTTATCATTTCAGTTCTAGGTTCCCTATAGATCTTTGTATTTTTTTACTCTTCAAACAAAATAGAGGCCACAATTTACGCGGGCGGCCATTTATTGTCGGATGGAATTACAAAACACGGGGCATGAGGCTTTTGAGTGTTATTTAGCGCTCTTTGTAACAGTTTTGGTTATTTCATCCCATATAACCTTGGCCTTTAAATCGCCGGAGAAAAACTTCCAAATTTTTCTTCTTAGTCCAATCTGCGGGCAAAACGAAGCGTTGCACGGTGTTCTTTTTGACAAATGCAGAAGAATTTAATATTATAGTTCCGTTTTCGCAATGTGCGTTCAAATTGTTTATTTGTTCAAAAACGCTGTCCCAAAAACCTTTGGTCATATCCGATACACTATGATACCTGGATATGTTCGGGTTCATAATGGTATTCGGATGCCCTGTCACCAAAACGTTTTCATAATGTGTGCGGATTAAAAACACCAAATTTTCCTTTTGCCGAAGGGCTATATAGTGTCGCCAATATAGTCGTGCGTTAACTCAATTCTGTCGGCAACCTTAAAACTATGGCAGCTACAACGCCCTCATTAAAATCTCTGAACATTCCCTATTAGCTATCCCTACCAGCGCGTATCCGTTACCTGCAAACAAATTCAGACACTGTATTTGGAATGGCATACAAGGTACCTGAACCTCCCAGCTCTATTCAATATTTCCAGTGCTTTTCTTAATTTTTTATCTGACGTTTCAAAATCTTCCTAGTATTTAAGTCTTGCCAATCAAATTTCGCTATCACTCTATATGTAGCTGCCTCTATGTTTTCATGGTAATGCTTAAGCGCTCCATATAGAGCAATAGAAACAAAAAAATAATGAAATTATTCAACTACCTAAAAAGTTAAGGCCCGAATTATAAGAAACCGATTTCGTATGGTATTTGAACGCAGGATACAATCCAATCCAGACCTCACGGTAAACACATGGAACAATTGCCTTATAAACCAATTCTTAAGGATTGAAGGTAATATTATAGAAAATTGAATCTGACAGAGGAAACTAATCGATATTTCCTATTAAAAACCCTATAAAAGACTCACCATTATGTCCGAAAGAAGAAAGCCTCTGTTCGTCTAAAAACAAATTCAAAACGTACTTGTCGGAAAAAACATGGAGGAAATACGGCGTAGGATTATCTTTACAAGGTTATATTCCCAGCTATAACAAGAAATAAATCCTTACTTTATTGAGACTTTACGTTATAACTGTTTGCTCCTTGGCAATGTTTATTTTCTCATCTTTCAAGAATAACAAAAGCTGTGAATATGCTGGTTCCAATTTAGCCTACATACAACACAAACTGAAAAAGCCATATCCACGAAACATTAATATGTCCAAGTATTTTTTATTATTAAGCTTTGAATGCCATAGTTAAATCAAAAATGCCCAAGTAGAGATTGTGGCTGTGAACATGCTTATGGAACTATCCATTGAAAGCTCTTCTTAATTTAACCAATTCCACTAAGGCATTTCCATGCAAGTGCTAAATATTACTTGAAAAGCGTTGGACCAAACGCACAGGAAGCTCGAGGCCTAGATGAGCACGACTCCCATGGACAGTAGGTATAACAATGACGTTTTGGCACATGAATTCCAAGGACAGCCATAGGCAGGCGAAAAAGCCGAAAAAATTATGGACAATAAAACCTGAGAATAGGTTGATATTGCCTTGCGCGAAGTAAATATCCTTGGACAAGGGTAGAGTCGTTGGGATTGTTGCGGGCTTTGGCATATACAACAAAACATTATTAATATTGCGAACAGCAACTTTAAAATCCCGCCTTTCCAGGCAAAAAAATACTATAACTTAAACCAAGGAAATTGCCACAAAAACCCTGAGCGCCTTGGAGACTGCAAAAAAAGAATTAGGTTAGAAAACCCCATTCCTAAAGGCCAAAATTTCCTAGGGCATAGTGGTCGCCTGACGATAGGGCCCGAAATCAAATATCCTTCTAGAATTCACCAATGCCTGGTGCTTGCCCCAAACCTTAAATTAGGGCAACAAAAAAGGACACTTATTTATTGCAAAGGATTTCACATCCTCTTCAGTTACTTCGTCGCTACAAGGAATGATAAGACGTTCTAACAACGTCCTTAATCCCTTAATATTTCCCGTCCAATCATACCCCTTTAACAAGAAATGCCTTTTGAGAAATGATTTAGGTGCGCTTCCCATGTTCTGAAAGCAATTTTCTCGAGAAAAATGTTTATGAGTAACGGAATATCTTCTCGTCTATCATTTAATGAGGGTACCTTTATCAATATCACTGCCAGCCTGTGGTACACAATCCTCCCGAAACCTTCCACTTATTTCCGTCTTGAGATCCTGTGGTCGCGAGAACCACCCTAAACTCTACTTGAATGTCCTTACAATCCTACCCTGCTTATTTTATTTTCTGGAGTGCACGAAGAACTTTTGCGCTTGTCGACAGGCTCAATCTCTTCTCGTCTCTAAAAATATTGGTTTACCACTATTGGCTGCTTCGAAACTTACCGGCCCTTCCCTTTGACGGCTGAAGTAAAAAGCCCTTGACATGTCCAAAAGTCACTTTCGATCAAATTCGATGGGATTGGCCGCACGTTTTGACCTCTAATCATAGGATTGCCATTTCTCTCACTCTTTTCATGAATCCAATGTGCCACAAGTTCGCATTTCCCGGACCATTAGAACCGCTAATAAGTACTCTGGACATTCGGCTAGGAGCTACCTCCGATCATTTCTTGATTACGAAAATCTCTTTACTCTCTCCTATCATCTTCATAATTTTTACTGACTTTTTTCTTTAAAATTTTGTTTCCACCCACCAATTCCGTTCTATCCAAAGCATTGCGAAACGTAGTCAAAACCTATTAAATCTGGCGGCTTGCTATTATAATCCAAAGGCCCCTATTCTCATGGTATTAAACGGCCGTTATCCAGATCCCCATGCTCCGAAAATGCATGATAAGAGGATTTCAGGTTTTTATTTTTACGTAAACAAGCTTCCAGCACCTCCAACCACGCATCCCATTTTGGCATCTTTATATCACATAAAACAAGATCAAAAATCATATCTTTTTTTATGGTTTCCAACCTATCCAACCATTTCAGGCCTCCTCACTTTATAGTTTTCATTCTCTTCAGAAAAAAATGTTCACCAAAAACCCTTCTAATAGCCGATTCATCTCAATAACTAAATATTCTGACATAAACTAAGTATTTTAAATTCCAATTCTAAAACTGTTCTAAAATAGAAAAACTAGCGTTGATCGTTTCAACGTAAACTATTATTATTCGAATCATCATTCCCTCACACCCCAGCTTGAAAACAGGTATGCCCTGCAAACCATAAGGAAAATATTTTGGCCACAGCAATTGACTATCCCAATGTAAATAATGCAGACAGATGTGAAATGGAAGAAGCAATCCCAGAATCCGAGCTAATCACCGTATTCTGAATTTAATTAAATATCCGTCCAACTAGTAAATTCTGTTGAAGCAATATGTGTTGTCATAAAAAAAGTATTTTCATACCACTCTTGGGGCGCTCCAATAACAATATGCCCTAATTAGGATGAAAACCTCTTTTCAAAATTTTAACCAAAGGCAATGGTATTCTTACCGCCACCGTTTTGAGTATAAGCCACTCCCAATACAATCGCGTTGGTTTTTCATATTCGCCTACAAGTTGCCCCGATCGTACATGTAAAAGATACATTCACATCACCTATATCGATTGTCTATTGCGAAAGATAATCGAGGAGTAACGACTCCACAAAAAAACGCCAATCTTGATTGTATTGCAATATGTAGGCCATATTAAAATCGGCTACATTAAACGTTTCCTTATCACATCGTCATATGGTGCTCCACGATTAAGATCAAAAGGCTATCCGATTGTATCGCACCAACAATAATATTATCGTTCTTCCCACTTTAATGGCAGTATGGCTACCAATTCTGATTCTAATTAATTTTGCCTCAGCCGTTATTCCTTGCATTAGGCATATACTCCAACCTTAAAAACATCAGGTGGTCTGGGCATGGACAGGTAAAATTCAACTGCAAAATGAATCCAAAAAGAAATGCAAGCCTTCCCTATTTTAATCCCATACCCAGCACTATTATTATCGACCGTTGAAGGTTTTTAGATGGTCGGGATTGAAACAAATGAATATCCCCTTTGTGGAAAGGTATACTATTATATGTTCCCTGAATTCGCCATTCTATCCTATACCGCATAGCCACTTAATTTTGGATCTCCATAATGTCGGAAATTAAAAATTGATTGGAAACAAACGGCAGAATCACCCAAAGTCGTTCAAATAGCACAAAAGGTTAGGATTTTTTAAAAACCCCTTTTTGATCACTTGTTATATTTCCAATATTTTGGGGGTCACTAAATAAACATCGCTCCCAATAAGCAACCCCAATCTTAACCGTCTTCTCTGGTACTTTTATGAGTTTGGGATATAATATAAATACTATCTGTTTAACATGTTGGTGTAGGAATGATTGATTACGCTTGTCATCCCTGTGAGTGGCCTTGTTGTCTTAAGCGCAATTTCAAAGACCTGGAACTTTGTGATTTACCTCAAATTAATATTCGCCTACACGCAAGACTGATCCAAAATGATTAAGATTCCCGAAAAAGTATCTGGAACATATTGAAGTGCAAATCCCAAACCTAAAACCAACGGGCAGATGCAGGTCAACAGGGACAGTGAGATTAACCCGGAGGTATGAAAGAATAACCAATACCACCATATTATATAGAACAGGATCTAAAAACCCAAAAAGCTTATAAACTTATTGCTTATCCTTCCTCTGGTAAAACTTTGCCGTAACCAATCTGTAACCAATTTTTAAGCATAGTTACTACAATACAGAAATAATAATAATAAGAGACCGGCCGTTATGACCACCCTATCTCCAGGCCAAATTTGTAAGCAAGGAATTCATTTCAACTTTAACAAATATCTTTATTCTTCCATTCCGAAATATTTCAGCCATGTGAAAATAAGGTCTTAGAGGGATGGTCTTTTTACCGTACAATCAATATTCCGACCCTATAAAATTTTTGCAGCCCAACATACGAATTACCGATAAAAAGTAAAGTCAATAGTTGAAAATAGAGCTACCACCTCCCAAATAGGACACCTCCCTTCCCCTATGCCACCTGGCAAACCGCATCATCATCACAAATGGCGAGGTCAAAAGGAAATAAGAAAAACGCCACGGTATAGGGCCTGTGGGTTGATTAAAAACAGAAAAGGAACCCCACATAAATGGCCAACATTATGTAGTAGCATTATAAATAGGAAATAATTAAACTGTTGTGTGTCTGTTTCATTACCACAGGAGCAGCCCCTATTGCAGGCATTATTAAACTATAAATTAAAATAACCAGGATAAATGATTTACAAAAACCAAAATAAGCATAATCCATGTTATCCAAATTCATTTGATTTACAATTGAATTGCGGAATCCGATGTTTGCCAATATTACGCTGCTCCCCCCATCAGGCTGGGGCGTTAGAGCTTGCCGAATAAAGCCTTTGAAGATTCAATATCGAAAACCAGAATTCAACCCACTCCAAACATTAGAAAGGCCGAAATGATCCAAATAGGCAAAACTGGTGGTAACTCCAGCAAAGAAAGTCCCTTTAATTTTCCCTAGCATAGCTGAAAAGGTTTTTACAGAAAAAATAATAACCTCTATTACTTCCTAGATGGTTTTTTCCTTCAATTACACTGTCCGCATAAAACAAATCCACCATTATAATAATTAGATGAAACGATTTCATTATTAGGTTACCCAAATCCCCCCTCCTATAAAGGGCCTTTAATTTTTCGTATTTTTACCTTTTCAGTTTCTGAATCTCCGGAAATAGGTAGCTGTATTATTTGAAAAATTTTTTTCGACCACTTTCAAAAATCGGATTACCGAAAAACCCTGAATTCTGTTTAATCTTCGCCAATTTCGTTTAGGACGGTCTGCAAATACAATATTTCCCAAAATTGTCACAAAAAAAACCCAATTTAGTTACCAGGAGGCTTCCTTAGTTTTTAAAAAGAAGGGACCTACTTAGCCACCTTTTTCCAAGTTCCAATTTCGTTTGGGGGGATTATTTTTTTTTTTAAAGGCAATTCCATAAAAAAGAATCCCCAAATTTAATTTTTGAAAACCAGAAATCCTTTTGCAGCGGGGCCTCCAAAAAAAAAAATCTTTTATTTATTCCTTTAAAAAAAAAAATTTCCTTGGGTCTTTCCCTTTCTC
>Ga0163217_1030715_pt1 | contig 11502 bp, 12 predicted proteins | sample SynspAceP_FD_185933 | JGI IMG/M metagenome (GOLD analysis project Ga0163217, IMG submission 185933) | Saline lake microbial communities from Ace Lake in Antarctica - Synechococcus sp. Ace-P (PacBio error correction) | ecosystem: Environmental > Aquatic > Non-marine Saline and Alkaline > Saline ... | reverse complement strand
CTCTCAGTATCGATCACGTCGGAATGTTCGATTAAACTATCGCCTTCCAGCGTCAAAAAAAATTGCCAACGTCGGACCATGCCGCCGACTTAGGCTCTCACGACTCGGTCTTAGTCGGCAATTCGCCCTGACTTTCTTCGGAAGACAAGCGCCTGTCATCGCCCCAGCGATAACCTATTTTGAATTCAACGACATAAAAGTGGAATTAGTATGAAAACCTCCTGGCTTCGACAAAGAAATCATGTTTCAAACTCGGCGGCGAATACGCCAAGGCCCAGACTCGACCTACGCTCCCACGTAAACGCCAAGAACACCATAACCTTTGCGTCGATTGAATCGCTATTGTTATTCGACACCAGACCCCACAAGGCATGTTGATAATTGCAGAGAGGTTTGAGGTTTGAGAAAACTTGAAGTGACAAGCCTTTTGACTAAAAGCTGCTTGGCTTTATATCAGTTCAACCATTTCGACATAAGCTTATTGGCTCATATTTGATAGAACTCGACGCTTCCTGGTTATAGCAGTTTCACCGCGGGCACAATGCCTTCTAACTTTCCATTGCACTCAAGCCACAAAACTCTTCAATTTTGAATTATCTGTGACGGTAAAATATTACGGCCTGAGCATTTTCAAATCCCCCCCAAAATTAGCTGTATCCGGCAGCATCAACTTCAGTTATCCATGGCCAATTAGTTTAGATAATATTATCCTCTGGACAGAGGTTCATATCGGCATCATTCTTAAATGAAATTAGCATATGATTTGATATTTTAAGAAAATCGTGCTGTTAACTGTTCATTAATTTCCACCAAGGAGTTCTTCCCGCAATATCTTGTAATACAGGCATTTTCAAGATAGTTTACCTTCACACCAAACTTGGTGAAAAACGCCACATATTTAAATAACCTATGGCCAAAAGGACCTTCCATCTTATCGTTTTCTAATTCAGATGCATGATTCCTGAATGTTCATAAATCCGCCATATTTTTTGAGGCCCACCAGTACAGGGTCAATAAGGTGTGATTAATTTTTTCAATAAAACCATTGATGTTGCAGAATGCCTTCTCTTAAAAAAGAGCTTACTTCTCCTACTCTAGTTGCATGAACCATACGGCCTCGTATTCACCTGACTGGATTTCCAAATTGATGCCATACTAAATCAAAAATATAAATCATTCCTTCTCCTGCCTATTTTTTTCATCAGGAATTTGGATTTCCTTTACCCATGACACTAAATCTGGTATTATTGTTGAACGACCGAAGAAACTGAGGTCTTCTATAGAACTTTGTATTTGAGGAAGTCCAAAGAGTACTTTTGTGCTCAATAAGAAAACCTATGTTGTGGATGACTAAAACTTTATATCGGAAAATCATTATAAAAAACCATTCTATGATATCTATTGCATCCACCGCACCAAACCGTCCATTCGACCTTGAATACCTTCGATATCAAACTTTCTGGCAACACATATCGATACCGAAGAAGTCGGGCAAGACCGCGTTTTCTATGAAGGGAATAAATACCTAGGTTTTGCAGAATAAAGGGTTCGCGTGATTTTTGGTATGACATTAATATTCGATTAAGGCTGTCGTTCATACTTTGATGAGTACAAATTTGAATAGAATGAGTGGAAGACCTCAGCTTCGGCCTTTCGCTGATTTCCTTTAACCTTTATCTTTACTCGGCTTTTATTCAGGATCTGCCAATAGGGTGCTTTGTTTTGTTAAGCCAATTCTCGTACACCGCTTTTATTCTCATCACTTTGGTTTTGGCTGATTTGGAATTTACCTTGTATGTCCGTCACCTTCTATTTCTACTCCAACAACAGCAGCTTGTAAGTCTATCTAGTATTTCCTGCGGTGCCATCGGACATTGACCAAGGACAGACTGGTTTGGGCTCATGTGTGTGGGAGTTTTTCTAACAGTGCCAACTTCCACTGACTTCATAAATGAATTCGATTTTGAAAAGGGGGGGCCCCCTTTGACATGAACGGCATTGATAGTTCCCACGTAGGGACGGCTTTGCCATCACGTTGTTTCGATGGGTACCAGTTGGGATGAAATATAGGCGTTCCACCTTGAAAAATGACCAATACATCCGCTTTGTTCGCGACTTTTTGCCAAAGTGTATTCGCTTTCGCGATGTGCCCATGTAGAACACTTTGTTTCAGCAATCGACGTTGAAACCAGGCATGGGAATATAATCGGCTTTTTTAAACCCTCTTTGCCGTTGCGTCCATAGGGAAGCGAAAGGAAATGCTTTAATGAATTTCAAGCAACTCCAGCTTTGATCTTTCACTTCGAAATGTTTTGGTGCGTACATTTGATGGCTCATCCTTCTATTAGCAAGTACAAAATAAATCAATCACTCAAAACGCCGTCGGGCAGCTTGCACAACACCGTCATCACAAAAAGGAAACCATTTTTAGGTTGATTTGGGTTGCTTTGATGGCCATTTTTTACGGCAAGGTAAGAACCCAACATGGTGCCAGAAGCGAGAATTAAACCAGGAAGTCCAGAGGATTTGGTTCGTTCCAGATAAAACACGCCCAAACGCCCAACGCGGTGTGAAAGGCCAAGCGTACAGACCATTTTAATGCATTGGTACGGGACAAGGTCATAACGCAATGTGCCAAGCCAATGCCGCCAATCAAGATGAAGCCCACGCCTGCGTTGAACAAAAATCCACCGTAAAATCCCAGCCCAAATGAATAAGGCGATCCATGCGCTTGGCTTTTTCACTTACTTTAAACGGCACAGTGCCTTCAGGTGGCGCAATAACGGTAGGCGGAATGATCATGATTAACGTCATGCCGATATCGCGCTTTAGCAACAGCGGCTAAGCCATGTTTTCGGTGCGCGTAACTTGCTTGCAAAAAGCCCCCACTACACCACCAAGTAAAGACGGAATCATCACTGGCATTAATGATCAACGGTGTCGGAGTTTTTAGCTGTGAAAACGGAAAAAACCAAACGTAACGCGGTGACATTTTGTAAAAATACACCCACACGATTGGTCGCATTGGCGATGTCAGCTTGGCATACCCATAACCATTTAACGGCCGGAACGTTAAATTAGGGAACCGCCACCCGCAGCGTGTTTAATTAATACCGGCGGAAAACCCAGCCGATCAAAAGGCTAACCGTAAACAGGCTGTAATCCATAACATCGTCCTTTAAAAAGACTCGTATGCGAGTTCAGAAAAAGTATTCAAAAGAGGAAACGGATAATAAGGAGAATCGACAGATGGCACAAAAGCGATTCTCTTCACGCTCATTCAAACTAAACGTCGCCTCTTCCGAATAAAAAAATTAAAAAGCTCGTCCAGTTTTTCGTGTTGTTGCGCACACGGATAATCACGCTAACCTGTTTGAGTGAAAAAATACTGGGCCGATCTACAACGGACAGGCAGCATGTAATAACAAATGAAAAGCAAGCCGATGAGGCTATTACCAAAGGCCTTGATCAACCGAGCAGCCTAGCTTTGTTCGGGGGTGTTTTTTGTCCGTGTCAAAACCACGTCGATTTTTTTGATTGCGACGGGCGACGCAGCGCCAAACCCAAACGTGAAAACGTACTGTTTATATAGTCATTTTAAAGACGCAATGGACGCGGGGTTTCGTCCTTGTAAAGTCTGTCGTCCAAACAGAGGACAATGCGGCATGAAGCGCCTCACGAAGTGAAAGTGGCGAATGGGGATTTGGTACGAGGACAGGCACCAACGCAAAAAAATCACCGATCAGCCAATTAAGAGAAGCCCAACATACGACCTATCTATGTTCGGACGCTAGGTTTAATCAACCATTTACGGGCATGACGTTTCAAACCTTTCAGCGTAGGTTATCCGCATAATTTAGCGTTCTAGGAATTGAAAACAGGAAAAAGTGCTACTTAACGCTGCGTTGGATTCGGCTACGACTCTTTGAAGTGCGTTTTCGCTTTACACTTTTTAAAAAACTACTCGCGCCATTCGCTGACCCTTAATTTGGAGAATCTGCAGTGATTCGTAATCGACCGACTTACCACGCCCATTGGCCCCTATGTTGTTTGTGCGCTACGGACGACGGTATTTGCTTGCATTGAATTTGTTGATCGGACGCATGTTAGAAACCGAGTTTGAAGATTTACAGCGTCGTTTAAAAGCGCCATTGTCGCGGGCGAAAAACGCACATACGAAGCAACTTAAACAAGAATTAGAAGAATACTTCTTAGGCAGACCGACCAAGACTTTACCGTGCCCGCTTTCAAACGCCAGGCCACCGAATTTTTCAAAATGGCGTCTGGCAAAGCGCTCTGGCCACGATTCCTTTATGGCGAAACGCAAGCTATCAAGAAAACAGGCCCACGCCGTTTGAATAACCCCAAACGCGGTTCGCAGCCCGTCGCCGCCGCTAAATGGTATGAAACCGCATTGCCATCGTGATTCCTGTCATCCGCGGTAATTGGTTATAAAAACGGCAGTTTGTAACCGGATAACGCAGCGGATTGAGGAACGAAAAACGCTGGTTACTTGACCATGAAAAAGCGCACTGCTGATGCAACCAGTTTGCTACAAAACTGTCTCTCAAGGTACTAGTTTTCATGAAATACATCAAGGATGTGGTCATGGCAAATGTAATTCCCTCTACAGCGCTTGAATACACTCTCAGGAAGGTCCATCGTTACACTTTGATTAGCTATAAGATGGAATTCCAACATGCCCTACCAACATCTGTCGCTGTATATGGAACACTTCGCGAAGGTTTAAATTAATCACACCTTAATTTCGGAATGGCCAAACGCCATCGGTCTTGGCTGGTTAACGGGCTTTCGCATGCACAAATTTTTTTTTTTTTTAAGGCGATTACCCAGGTATGTGTCGACCCATGACGACGGTTGGTCGGATTTTAGGGTGAATGGTATGACGTATCGGAGAAATTTTTTTAGAAGAATTAGACCGCTCTGAAGGCGTTACGACCCAAATGCGGTGGACGCTTCCATGTACATTCGAAAACGTATTTTTCCCCGTATGGCCGAGGCTTGGATTTAATCTATAACAACAAATCTTTAGACAAACGCTCCCTATATGGAGCTGGCGATTGGGAAACGAATTTTTCTAGAAAACGGACTATGACTCACCAAAGCGCACAATCGGCGTAGGACAGTACTTTAGTGCCCGCTTGGGCGTACTTTTGCAGTTGTGTGATATTCGCCACACTTGCTTTGACTTGGCCTCATTCGGTTAACAAAGCCAAATCGCACCACAAAGTGTTTTAGATTCACCTGCGTCAAATTGTCGGCACCAAGCCTAACCGCGCTGATAAGAACGGTTATACCGCAAAGCTGCGTGCCCGCGTATCGATGGCCGAAACAACATAACCTTGCTCTACCGTGTCCGTATTTTTCCACAAAGGTCAGCACGGGCAAGGTGTCCGTTTGCATTAACTCACTTCTATGCCGCAGCGTTCCCGCTGGCCATTGTGTAATAAAAGCAATGAGAAAAAACCCAATTCTCGTCGCTCAGTGGTTTCGAATATTAAACCACCATTTCATCAAGGTCTTTGTTGGGCGCTGGCATTTGGTTCCAGTCACTCAAACCGGCCTTACAGCGTATAGTCATTAAAAGGGCGACAGGTTCCGCAATAGGAAACATGCAGCTGCGCGCCCCTTTTCAAGAATCGGTTGCGCCAAAATTATTGTTTGATAAATCGCTTGGTATTCGCCGGGTAACTTGCCTTTGTTGGTCAGCGTGTCTTCGACAAACAAATAGGGTTCGTCTGGCGTCAAAGAACAAGGCCGTTTTGCAATTCAAAGTTAGTGAATTAAAAGCGTTTTTCGGTTCGACTCGACGGCGTAAACGTCACACCGATTTAAGGCGGGCTCTTGGCTCGACTTTCTAAAATCACCTCGTCAGCGGGCGTGTTTTGATTCGTCCATGCAAGGTCAAAAAAAAACTCATCGCCGTCTTGGCGGATGGCCCTGGCCCATGATAACCACAGCGCACAATCATTTCATTAAAACCATCCAACCAACCGATGCCGCCAAGGGACGCTTCTTGGCATGAATTAAAGCTCGGGTGAACGCACTTCCTTTACAGGAGAATCCCAACCAAATCGAAATGCTTCTCCAGCCACATTTTTCCTAACGACATCCAGAACCGCCATGCCGCGTGTCGGCACAATCCGCACGACAGGAATCGCAACGGTTAACGTAATCAATCGGAGAAACCTGTTTTGCTTCCCGCCCACAAACAAGTTTGTTCGAATGCTAATCGGAATGTCTTTAGCGCAAGCCCATTAATTTCTGCGGACAGCGACAAATTACCAACATAATATGTTTTGATTACTAAGAAGAACAGTTGAAACATGGACACGACTCCAAAGAAACAATCCATCATGCTAGCGCGAGCATGAACACCATGGCTACAACACTAGAATACATTGCTCTATTTACCCAATGTCCCTCTCGCTTATGGGTTTAGTCCTCGTACGAGTCATTGTATTGAACTCATTGCAATCATCGTATTGATTCGACTTAATCGCTTGACAAGAATGCGCAATGGTTGTTTTGTAGATTGCTGTTATAACTCTTTTTTAACTACAGCCAACCACCCGCCACAATAAGCAAAATTGGGAATAGAATTTTCATGTACGAAGTGAACCTTTCCGATTATGAATTTAGAAAGGTTTAGCACTCAAAAAAACGCTTACCGCACGCAGCGGTTAACGAAAAGTCCCCCGGGCGCGCACTGTAAGCAAGTCAGTCCCAAAATTACGCCAACCTTTAACGACAGCGTCGCGATCAATCCAACACAACCAAGGCGGAAAAACCCATCCACCATGAATTTGCTCTAACAAGGCTTTTTTTCACTTCTCATCAGGCACGCATCGGCTGCCTTCTGGGCGGAAGATAAATGCCATCGCACGAATATTGTTTTTTGAATCCATTCAAGCGATTGCTGTTTATGAGATTCTGGGCGACCACTGCAAATCAAAATATTGTTGACCTTGTTGCTTGAGAATATTCACCAAAAACCGCAATATTATTCTTCCAATCACTGGCGCATGTTTCATGTTGTTCGAAGAACGGATTCCCAAGGTTTTCAGCACCAATTACCCAATGGGGCAACTTGAGTGTGATCAAATTCAGCAAGGGGCCATCTAATCAACAATAACGGCGTTTAGGCATCATGAATTTTTCCTTTTAAATGGGGGGTAATTAGTTCCAGCCGCTTTTTCATTTTGGCTGGGAACGAAAGAAATCGGGGGCACATTGCCAATTCTGGGGCAATACGGGTGTGCCATTAATCACATTGTTCAACCACACGATTACCACGCCGATGCGCAATGATAACTGGCCAATCATGTTTCACTTAAAAATAGTGTCTTAGCGTGCTGATAACACGGGGCTTCAAAGTCAATGCCAAGATTCGCCATTGGGCGGCGTAATTTCATAGGCGAAGTATGCTGCTCAATCGGACAACCTTCTTAAAAATCGCCCCAATTGCGCTTCTTTCAACTGTCGTAAGCACTATAGTTTGCTGCTGCACTGGCCATTAAAGCGGCGGTTGTTGTGTCGTTGTAGTGTGCTGGTAATCACCGCGCTCCACTCAATAACACTCAGAAATCGGCGCCGCTTGTTGGGCTTGTTGAACGCCTTTTTCACTGCAACGGACTATCAGTAAACCACCCCAATAAGATAGTCCGCATTAAAACGTGCTCTGAGCGTGGCGTGCGAACACAAAGCGCGTTTAGGTAACGGTCATTAAATGTTGCTCAATTTGGTCTGTGAAAGATTAAGTCTTGTGTAATTATTGCCTGCGACGTCACACTAGAACCAAGGGCGGTTTTCCATTCATTTAGGTCTTTCAGTGATGAAAGAGCGGCGAGCACCACATCGGCACTCAAGATGATCGACAAGGCGCTTCAAAATCTCGCTTGCGCGGATGCACATTCCAACGGCCAAAAATGCGCCTTGTCTTCGTCTGAGGCTTGTCGGGCGTGTTCAGGAAGATGTTCCGGTATTAAACGGGTAAATAACGCTCGGGCTGCTGTAAATAACACCGCCGCTTCGCCGTCATGCCATCGGGATCACCGGCATAAAACAACCACCTTGGCATCTGGGGTTAAACGGCGCGACTCTTAATGCGTTGCTAAGATAGGACGAACCTCGGTGCCAAATACCTTCTATTGCGGCCGCCAAAGCGACTCTGCGACAAAACAATCTTCGCCTAAAGTCCAATCATCGAAACAAAGATGTGAGCCAACAGGCAGATTTTCTAACGCGCGTCCACTTGTGTACCGGCATCAACAACGCTCGTTCATCGCCCAAGAAAATTCACTAAGGGCGCTTTTTGCATTGCTCTAACGAATTGTCATATTAAAACCATAGGATGCATCGAGCAAGGCATGCTGGCTTCGGCGGCATTAGTTGATGTGAAAGGATATAAAGTGGATTCCAGACTGAAATCACCCGTCGTAAAACACCCCTTCCCCAATATTAAGGTGCAGGCCAAACACCGCCAAACGATTGCCCAGCGGAACAGTTGGTGACTTCAACGCCTTCAACCAACGTTGTGCCGCAAAACCGGCAAGGTCTGTAAGATTCAGATGGGACTCCGCAGCTGTTGCTGCACCACAAGGTCGCTAAACCGTTTTACCTTGCTATCTACCGTCGTCTAATCGCCCATGTTATCTTGGTATCGGTGGGAAAATTAAAAATTTAGCATCGAAGATTATCGGGTTGCGTCAGCCTTTGGCTTCGCCTGCCTCCAATGCACCACCAGCATCGAGCAAAAACGCAGCGTTCGAGCCTGAGGTCTGACGCCTTTGATAAGTGACCAAAATCGCCCGCCCGCCGTTTTTCGACCTGCGCCGCCTGAGAATCTCAACGCAGGACCCTTCATGATTCACTCTTCCAGCGACCAAGCTTGACCAAAGACGCACATAATGCTGCTTTCAAGTGTCATCGGCCACATCGCTGTAAGCCAATAACGTCTGGCCATTGTGAGTATTAACTCGATGTCGTAACGCCTCTCCACGGAAAATACAGTGGCGCACGGTCCACGCAAGCGGTTTGAAACTCGCAACATTCGGCCACTCGCCTCGAAAAAACGCAAATAAGTCTTGCGGGGCGAAACCCAAACACATTGCTGAGTGATTTTTGTTGTGGTGAATAGCCATCAAATCAAAACGATGTAAATCGGCGCTATTAATGTATTGCTGTTTGGCAGCAATCGCTTCCACGTTCAATACGGAACCTCGACCAATAAAGTCGCCAGCAATGTTCTCGCGTGGCGTTACAATTCCTGTTGGCGTTCCCCATGCACAAGGGGGGGGGGGGTTGGCCTTTGTTTATACCGCGATGTGATCCGCCACGACATGGCTTCGGATTGATCATGAGTCACATAAACGATGGTTCGCTCCGTGCGCTTGTTGAAACGCTCGAAAGGTTTCTTCCATGGTGGCACGTAAATTTTGACGATCGTAAATTCGCCAGCGGCTCGTTCAAACAACACCACATCCGGTTCAGTCACCAAACCTTCGCGCCCCAATGCCACACGCTGGACGCTGACGCACTGAGCTGTGCCGGTAATCGGATCGGGCATAGTCCTCCAAGCTGAACAATTTCCAAGGCTCTTGAATACGTCGATTGCGCTCGCGGCAGGGATTTTTTGCACCTGTAAGCGGATTAACCAAACATGTCTTTTACGCTCATGTGCGGCCAAAGGCATAGGACTGAAAAACCATGCCAAAGTTCTATCTTCGGTAGGAACATTCGCTTTACGCTCGAAAAGACAGTCGGTTCCGTGAATAATTTTGTCCGTCAGAAACCGCTTCAAAATCCCCGCTAACATTTCTTAAAATTCGTCTCGGATTTACCACAGCCACTCGGACCAAGCAAACTCGACAAATCGCCGGTCAATGTCAAACTCAAGCCTTTAACAACGGGATTCACCATGGAAAAGATTTATGTAGGTTGTCTAATATTAATCGTGCCATGGAATCCACTCCTTGGCAGACGGGAAGCCAAACAAGCTCAATAGGCTCCATCAACCCTGCAACCAGCAACACCACCAGCACAAGCAAATGCGGAAGCCAGTACGCTGTCGCACTTTCATCTAGGTTAAAAATCAGTACGCTAAGTTTCGTTTCCCGCGCTCCACAACAAAGCTGGACACCGTCAGTTCATTAATCGAGATGAGATACACCAATAATCCACCCGCAAAAAAAAAGCCGGTTGCTGTAAGAGGTTAAATAATGTCGATCAAACGCTGTATTGGTCTGCCACCAGCCAGCTGCGCCGCTTCTTCTAACGCAGGGGTTCTAGCTGTGACATCGCAAACTTAACACTGGCTTCAAGCACACGCTCAAAAAGCAAAAAGTTACGCCAAGAAATAATCCCCCACGTGGCCGTACACAAACTCACTTATCGATAAAAGGCAATGGCTTGGCAAAACAAACAAGATAAAAGGCGATCGCCAGACAATTACCGGGAATGCATAAGCACTTCGATTCAAGCTGGCAATCACGGCTCTGGTGCGCATTGGTAAACCATCAAACCAAATAGCCCAAAAGGTAAGGACACTAGCATCAACACCAAAGCAACAGGAAAAGGCCAAGAAGCACTGTTTTCAAACGCTCTTGAAGTAACGCCTGGCGGCTGCATCATCTCGAAAATGCAGACAAGAAATGGCCTGTGGACGTCAGCGACATGCCCAAAAGCAGGCACGAGCGAAACTGACGACCAACAGCAAAACAAAGGCGCCACCAAAATTAAAGCCAAAGTACCAAGGCCAACAGTACTTCCAATGCGCAAACGCCCAGCGCTGTAAACCGAAACGAAATCGACTGGGCCGTTTGAACCCAACAAGGCATAACTGCTACGTTTGCTGCTAACCATTGCGTAACAACATTGCCGCCAACACCAACAAAGCAATAATCATCGACAGGCCCAGCCACTTGGCTCAGCATAATCGTTTACGGAATCCCGCCATTTGCTGATATATCAAGGTAGGCAAAACAATGTAAACCGGCGGAATACCCAGCATCGCAGGAATACCAAAAATTACCCAAGCGATGAAACAAACGCCAACCGCGGCACCCGCCGATAATCGCACTACGACCACAGCGGCACGATGATGTCGAAACAAACTCACACTGGGACGCTTTCGCCAGCTGTGCGGCTTCCATTAAGTCTTGCGCGTAATGCAATGAGTTGCGTCGAAGCGCGAGATACACCAAGGGCGCACTTTGGATGCCCAACAACAAGGCAATGCCTTCTGCTGGAATACATCGGTGCGGCTGCCTAACGGCTGGCGCAATGCCCAAGGTGTTTAAAAAAGGACTCGGCAGGACCAAAACAGTTGCAAACCAGCTCAAACGCCGTGACTTGAGGATGGAATTCATTCATCGGGCAACGATTGAAAACAGAACAACCCAGATCGCGCGCCACGAATTGTTCGTCCAAAGTGACAATAAAAACCAAATTACCGCAACCCAAAAATCACCCGCCAATCAA
>Ga0163217_1118040_pt1 | contig 11503 bp, 13 predicted proteins | sample SynspAceP_FD_185933 | JGI IMG/M metagenome (GOLD analysis project Ga0163217, IMG submission 185933) | Saline lake microbial communities from Ace Lake in Antarctica - Synechococcus sp. Ace-P (PacBio error correction) | ecosystem: Environmental > Aquatic > Non-marine Saline and Alkaline > Saline ... | reverse complement strand
GGAGGCAGCTCCCTGGCGGGCTCTCTACAAATCCAAGCTCCTGCGCTGCAGCTCTCCATCAGATGCGGCACGGCAGGCCTTTGGAGAAAAAGCCCACTTCTCGTCGAGCCAGTTGATGAAACGGGCACCGTTGCCGCCCAGATACACCGGTCATTGCAGCCTTGCTTGCGAAGGCGCCCCTCCCTGGCCAAGGCTTTGAGAACCAGCCGAGTTAGTGGTAAATCCCGCCCAAAGCCTCACGCCATCAGGCTGATAAAAGCCCAATAGTTGCTTGTCCTGCCTCGGCTCGTGAATGGGCATGCGATCCCTGCAGGCAGTTCATCGGAGGCATAGCGCAGACAATTATTCCAGGCCAGCTGTTGAAAGTTTTGGATCCTGGTCTGAGCTTGGCATCATCTTTCGCGATCTCTCCAGTTGACCCCAGGTGCAAACAGAAATTAATGAGACGGAGGGTTTTTGATTGAGAATGCTGGTGCAGATGTTGCGCCCAGCAAAGGGAATAGGAAACCTGGTGCAGAAGCCATTGTCCTGCCAGATGCTGATGTCGGGTGTGCCGCCACTACATCCAGGCAGGCAGTTATGAATCATCTGCCCGGCCCAGATAGTTGCCGGAAATAGCTGGCAAAAGCCACGGCTTCGGTCTTGCAGACCTCCTTTCCCCGCCATCCTCCACGAGCTGATGGCTCAGGCCTGTCAGAGCAGTGAGCTCCTGGCAGAGAATCTCCCCACTGGGCGCCTGTAGTTTACGTGCTTCATAGGCCGAAAAGGCACTGGATTAAGAAACAGCCCATTGCACTTCTGCCAGCACCACCAGCTTGCAGCATTGCTGCTGGATCAAACGAAGGGCCAACTCTTTGAGGAATGGCTTCTGAAATTCATTGGCGCCACTGAACCCTGTATGAACGCCGTTTACCGGCGCATCGCCCAGGCATTGGTGCTGGGCCACGGGACCCGAGCCTTGATTGATAGAGATCTGGAACTTTTCCCTTTGACCTTCCTGCCAGCCTAGGTGTTCAGGGCGCAGGTGACGTTGGGCGGATTTGGAATTTTGGAAGTAACAGCTCTGGATTGAAGAATTTATATAAGAGATTTAGCTTGGTTTCCTTTGGGGCCAGCGTCAAAGGAATTGACCGGCGTGTTTCCAGAGGCTTACGAGCTGGACCGTTCCGTCTTGGATGAAGAAATTGGTGAAGGAGGTGCCGAAATCAAACACCCCACTTCGCCAGGGTGGCGGACATGTTTCCAGGCGGCTGCGGTGGTGGATTAAACTGGAATCAGCCCACACACCTCTCCTCTTTCAATCACTTTATCAGGTCTGGAAATCGCTTCAGAGGTGAAATACTTGACGTTTTCTGGCCGTCTCGACCCGTGTGCAGTTTCATAAGTCGCTGGAAGCCATCAACCGTCAGGGCCTGTGCGCTGTCCTACAGAAAATATAGTAGTTCTTCCACTTTTGATCGGGAATGTTGGCCAGATGGATCCCACTGGCAGGTCTTTCATCGATCAGGTCTGCTCCTTGATCGGAAATTACTCTGGTTGATCGGGATAAGGATCCCTCTGCCCATTTTAAATCTCAGGCATCAGGGTCAGCTTCGATCGCCATGCCGCCACCGGTCTGCACAATGCCTGAGGGAGCAGCTTTTGGCGAGTTCGGCGCTGCTGAAAACACCACGCATCCGTGGCTGAAGTGGCAGCAGAGCGTGACGGGTTGCCGTTCCACCATCGGTTGGCCCATCTAGGATTTGGCACCAGGAATTCAACCAATGCCGGCTGGCCCTGGGCAGCAGGAATAGCTCTGCAAGGAAAGATAATCGGTCCGGGCAGAACTTCAATCAGTGTCGCCATAGAGCCGCAGCAAGCTGGTTTCTTGTCATACCCCACTGATTCCAGGGTTGCTGCTGCATTTGCAGGGTGATCTCGTTGGCGGGAAGACCAAGGCCGATTGGGCAATCTCCCGATCAAACCAGAATCACCGGCCGATTTTCGGCTGGAGTCTTCGCAAGGGGCGTGGCGGCGATCCTCCACACGGAGTTCTGCGTTGCTCGGCTGGTGCCACCCTTGGCAGCCCTCGGCGAGGAGTGCCACTGCTGTTGGTCGTGGTGGCAGGCTGACATGCGGTTGTCGAGAGAAGAATGGGATCGAGAGTCGGGCTTATCGCTCAATCGTTGAATGAAACCGCTTAACACCTGGGGCCATTCTGGTTGGCCATCAAACTATTGTTGCGACGGGAGCCGTGAAATGCCCTCGGCTGATTATGACTGAAGCCAAGCTGGCGAGTGACTGCCGAGTGGGGCTCCCACGGCAGCTGGGTCGGGCAACTGGAAACAGCCTTTCAGCCGTCCACTTCATTCCCCTGGATCGCAGCAGGCAGATGGACCGCTGGGCAGAGCACGTTGACCGGTTTATGTGGAAGCCAAACCACCACCCCGTTCAACCTTCAGCACATGCAGGCGTTTGCCCAGGGGTTGCTGCCATCGGTCCAGGGTGTAAAGCGCGTTTTGCCACCGCTTTGGTTTTGATCCGAACAGGCTGCGGGCAAAGGGGCCAACGGCTTCATCTGCTGTTCGATGTAACTCCGCCAGGACTGACCTGCTCTGCTTCTAGTTTCAAGCCGTAGATTTCCACAGGCCAACGGTTGGCGAAAACAGCGAAAGTTTCTCGAGCGGGCCTTGCCTGTGGAGGTACCGAGGATTGAGCACCGGCCTGACTCAAAACTGCAGCGCCCTCGACCAGGAGAGGCAGTGAATTCAACCCGGTGCTTGGCAACTTCGTACACGAGGCTGTCGGCAATGGGGTGCCTAAGTTCTGCTGGTCACGGCTTTGCCATTCGCCCGAGCGCGAAAACCTCCGCCAGGGGGGGATCTGTTTTCGGGAAACAGGATATTGAAGGATGGTCTCGGCGGTGTTGCAGGGGCCATGGCGTCAGTGATGGTTTGGAGCGAGTCAGAAACTTTAGTGTCCAGAGGGTGTCGGCCAGACCTGCCACACCGTTATGGGGGATGTCTCGGTGGTGAGCTTGTCCATCGGACCTTGATGGGTCTTCCCACCATGTCTTGGCGCCTCTTTCCCTTTGGTTGGGGCGGCGGGGGCTGAAACCTTTCACGAACGCGATCCAGGGCATTGTCATAGTTGGATTGTCGCTGGCACAAAACTCTGGGTGAACAGCTCCCTGGTTGAAGCCGGAACCGGTGTGGCTGCTGAACTTTGGTTGAGCCACGCAGCCAGGGTTTCGGACATTAGGCGTCGATGGCTGACTTGAGGTTCAGTTCTTCCGTATACTGCGGGATCTGGGACGGCCTCCCTGGCGTTCCTGTGGGCCTTACCGCTTGGGCCTGAAAGAACTTGGCCGCGCCCAGGGGGCACGCTGAGGAAACGAACCCATCGAGAGTTTCGGTGGCTGCATCGAGTTCAAGATGAAGTTTGTTCAGCCAGGCCACCGCCAAAACCGGGCTTCCGCGGGAGAGGGCCCTCACCAACGAGTCCAGTGTGATCGGAATGTTCGTTCAGCTGATCTGATTCGGCTGTGGCACGGCTGGCACATAGGCGTAGCCAGGCTGGGAGCTTGGTGGAGGACTATGACGTAATCCCAGCCCCGCCAGCAACCCCACCAGAATGGCAGCGTGGCTTTGGGGGCGGCCGCCGATGCTGAAGCCATAGCGGGCTTTGATGGTCGCCTGCCGATCAGGTAGACATGATCGAAGCAGCTGGTTTCCGCTTACTGCGGCAGGTACTGCAGGCGGCATCTGTATTGAGCTGAAAGTTGCGGGCTTCGGCATGGACCCCGTGGCCCTCCTGTTCCCTGGCCTCGAAGTCGAAATAGGCAGGCAGCAGTGAGGCATTGGACGCGGACTTCTTGCGTCCAAGCCAAGCTCAGGCGAGCCATGTCTTGAGCAGGCTGCCCCTGAGGGGTGGGCACTCCTTGAGGCTCCAGTTCCCTCCGAAAAACGCTGCCGAAGAGTGGATTGATTGAGTATTCCACCAGCACGTCGCCAGCACCGGCTGCCGCTGGAATTTATCACTGAGCATCTGTTTGCCACTGCCCCGTTCTGGGCTCCGCTCGCCAGGCTGATTCCGGCTCATGACCGGCTGAAACGATTGGCGCGCCGTCCCCGGAAGCCCCACATCGAGCTCAAGCGCTTTGCCTCCGGGTCGGGAACAGGCAGTCGAACAGGGCGGCCAGGCCACTGGCCTGGGTCCGCAGCACGGCTTTGGGGAACAACCTATCCAAAGCTTGATGGGCTCCCGATGCATTGCTCAGCGGGCTCCAGGTGCCCGTAGTTGCGCAAGCTCTCCGCGAGCGAAGTGTTCAGCCTTGTTTCCCAGCAAGGAGCGCATCTTGTCGTAGCGATCCATGGCGGTCAGAGCACCGGGCCCGCAGGGGTTGCTCTGCTTTGATCGGGTTCCACCAGGAAGTGCCGAGCCGCGGAGGCTGATCGCTTGCCCCGTTTTGCGGAGCAAGGACCGCAGGCCATGGAGATGGCAGAGGCTTTTTTTTCCGAGGGCCCCCCCAACCCCCCTTGGCCCCCGCTTGCCCCCCACACCGATGGCGAAAAAGACTCATCTTCAGCGCCCGTCCCAGCAGACGGACGGCCACCTGACCAACGAACCTGTAGTGCGCGGAGAGGCCAGCAGTGTGGGGCAACCAGAACAGAAGCAGAAACGTTTGAGCCCACGAACACCATCACCAACAACCCAACCTCCGGGCCGGTAAGGGGTAGTATTCACCCCGCTCCTTCGACAGGAGAAGCGGATTTGAATCTGCCAGATCAGCACAGTTAAAGAAACAGCTTGAGAGAAGCCAACCCAGAACACCAAGCAGAATTAGTGGAGTCCACCACCTTGGCTGCATGCTCTGGTCACTTCATGCAGCATTGCCGGGGGCTTGCCATTCAAACGTCGTAAAATCCAGAAAAGCAAGGGCAATAGGGCAGCTGATCCAGAGGTATTGTGAAAGGATGGGCTACTGATCTGAGGTAAGAATAACATTCAGATTTTTTTGGCCCAACAGAGCTGAAAAAAGGTTGAGAAAAAATCCAGTTCTGAATGATGAAAAAAACCCAGAGAATGCCGATCAGAACGGTGAGCCCAAGCCAGATGTAGCTGACGTGGATCGCACTCGAAGGGCAGATTTTCAGGGTGTATCGTTGGTAGGCAACGCATAAGCGCAGGCAGCAGGGGTGTTGGCTTGCATTCATGCCAATTGTTGTCCCAGGGTGGTCTAATGAGCAGGAGCAGGCCTTCAGTCTCTCCCTGGCGGCCGCAGCTTTCGGGTCTGCGCGATCCCACTCGAGCCACCACTGCTCTGGTTAGGCTGCGCGGGGAATCGTGGCCCGCAGCAGGACCGCGGGACGGAGCTGGGAATGTCGAATTCCAGGCGCAGGTTCGAGCCCCGCCACGCTCCATGGCTCTTGAGGCGAAACCCCCACCCAGTTTTGGAACTGTTTGGCGAGTAGGAATCCCGCTCAAGGCGGGACCAGGCCCCAGATCAGGGCGGGTGGGTGCCTCCACTCCAAGGGCGTGGTTTGGTGGCCACACAAGGCCGGTGGCTTCCCTGGATTCAGCCGAACGAATCCATAGTACCGTTATTACGGCGAGTAAGTGATGTTCTGTAGCCGCACAGGACTTGCCTGACGCTCCCTGTGTTGGGGATTGCCCCGCTGCTGACTTTGACTGTCAATGTTGCAGTTCCTGTTATTTGCCGTTCGAGGAATCGAAAAGTTTTCCTGGGATCGTGACAACCTTTTTGGGCCATATTTCTCTGGATGTCCTGGAAGCAGGGAGCTCACTTGATCGGGTTTGCCTTGTGGCCAGAGATAGAGAGGGCGATTGAGTTTTTCCGGTATGGATAGTTGACACCTTGCGCATCGAAGACCTGCCCCTGGAATGGCAAGCTTCAGGGCCAGAACCCTGCGGGAAGCCCCCTTGAGTAAGATTCCTTTCGGGAAACAGCGCCGATCAGGCTGGAGATGTCACTCTGATTGACCTCAAGGTTCACTCACCAAGAAGCCGCAGCGGGCGTGCTGCCTCCCTGGGGCTGCACGTCCCAGAGGGTCTGTAGGCTGGAAGCCACTGCGGAGTAACCGCCCGCAGCCTTGAAAAAAAGCAGGATCAGTGGCCAGCGTCCACCCGCTGTCGCCGCTGAGCTCCTGGGCGCGTGCCGCCGCCGATACGGAAAGCTTTTGCTGGGTAAGAGCCCCTGAGTTTGGGCCGGAAAAGTTCACGCCTGGAGCAGGTTTGCGCCACCGGGAGGGGCATCGGGCTGCTTGAGCATGGCGAGCATCGAGCCACTGCCATCGATGCCGATCAACAGCTGGTTGGCTTGTGTGCCAACGGTGGCTGGAGTTGGATTGGGCCGTGGCGTCGGCAGTTTTAATTGACGCAGTCAGTAGTTTGGGTGTACAGCCCAGAAGCATCAACGATGACAGGAAACATCATGCTGAGCCAGTGCTGTTGAGAATCTCCAATCGGACCTGGCATAAGGAAGGCGCCTGTTGGCGTTTCCTGAGATTTTTGATATCATATTCTTCACCTATCGATACCTAGTTAACACTATTGGCGCATAGGCTCGAGTCTGGGCGAGTTTGAGGGCGATTGAAATTATCTCTTGATTGTCTGGACCCATCTGGGCCCGGGGCATTCCGTCCCATTCTCCGGCGAGGGTTGAGTGGTCGAAGGATCCTCTGCATCAAAAGAAACCGATGAAGCTATTTTTACTGAACAGGTTTGTTAAGGCGCACTTTTTTGTTGCCTCTTGGCCTCTCTTTACGGAGTAGTTAAAGGCCTAAGCAGCGGAGTCTTTGTTAGTCGTTTCACTTCAGGTCATGGACTATCATTTAGACAACTTCCCGGACTGGTCGCTCCCTTAATTATAGTCACCAGTTTCTGTTTTTGCTGTATTTGTAGCTCCTGCTCTCTCTCCTTCGCTCAAAGGTTGCTTCAAAGTGTGTCAGAGGCGGGGGCTCTGCCCCCCCCCCCCCCCCCCCCGCCCCCCCCCCCCCCCCCCCCCCCCCCCCCCCCCCCCCCCCCCCTTTTTTTTTTTTTTTGGGGGGGGGGGGGCAAGTTTGAAGTGTTGCAGCTCGGACCCACTTTCGCTGCCAAGTGGCTCATGGATTAGATTTCATGTTGTCGATTACAGCGAGCGATGCCGTCTAGCTGTGTTTCCTCGGCCAGGTTGTACAGGGTCTAGGATCCGATTGATCACTTCTGAGGCATGAGACAACTTGAGAGCATGTGTTCACCTGCATGTCCGTTTATGGAATACCAGATAGCAAAGTGGCCAGTGAGAGCCATTGCTTCTCATGCCTTGGTAGGTAATGACATGGACTCATCCGGCAGGGTAGCTGAGTTAGGTGAAGTCGACCAAAGGCCATAATGCTAGGCTTTTCGTTTGGATAGTGGGGGTAAAGATTGGAGTTCCACGGGATATATTGAGACTGCTTGAAGGCTTCTCTGCATGAGTGCAGAACTTGGGGAATAAAGCTTTTGCTCGTAATCGATCGGTCTGAGGTTTGTCGATTGTTGAATGGCGACGCTTGCGGTTGTAGGTTAGCACTCGCATCTAGAAGGCCAGATCGCGCTGCAGATGCTGGGGAGTGGACCAAACCCGCGTCTCATCAAGATCAAGGCCTGAGTTTGATGAGTTAAAAAAAATTCCTCCCCCACGGCTTTGCTCCAACAGCAAGCCCTTGGCGGACCATCCTGTATTTGCAGATCATGGTCTCCTCGTAGAATGTGGTAGTCAGTGGCCTCGGTAAGCGACCCGCCTAATCCCTGTGGATGTGAGTAGGCAGTTCCATTTGGCGATGATTGAGGGCTCGGGTGAGCGCCTCCAACCCACAATGGAAGTCCCCTTCCGGCTGTTGACTACCGGCCGGACGAATGGGGGCGACTGGAACTTGATCGATCCAACCGTCCAGAACTGCCCGTCTTGCTGTAGTACGGGATGGTGGAGATGTCGCCGGCCCAGCAGTAGTTATGAACCTTGGGCTTGTAGTTCATGCAGTAGCGGGGTTTCCCTGCGGCCCCGACGCACGCTGCTGGCCATGCTGCAAGAAAAAAAATGCAGAATGCCTTGCGGGTCTTGCCCTGCAGCTGTGCACGTTTTCAACCGCTGCGCGGGAAGCTTGCGGCCTGAAGCCTGGCCATACGGTGGCTCCCGACCTGGCGGCTGGCAGCTACCAACTTTTGGTGGGACATGCGGGAGCTGTTAGAAAGCAGCCTGGCTGCTGGAAATGACCGCCTGCTAACTCAGCCTGTGAGCCCGCGTTTCGGACCCTGCTTCCCGTGGCCTCCTGGCGACGGCTCCAGATGTAGTAGCCACTTCCGGGCGCACCCCCAGCTACCAAGCAGCAAGAGAGACTAAAGCGGCCTGCAGGTGGTGGATCAGACGAAACCTCTCGCGGCAGATGCTCTTTATGTGGATGCGAGGGCAGCGTGGCCAAAGGATACGGGAGGCGCCCGCCCTTTTTGCTCGTCTTGGGGTGGCGGGGCTCAATCAGATCGATTACATGACTGGCCAAGGCACCACTTCTTCCATCTCAGCCAGGAACTTTTTCCCCGCTAGTGGCTCCGCCCTGCTCGCCTTTGCCTCTGTAACGCGTGCCGCTTTCTTAGCGCGTCGTCTGCTAGTAAATACGTTAGCCAAAGCTGATTGATTGCCATCAACTCAGGACTGAACGGTATCAACAGGGCCATTGTCCCGCGTAATGGTTGAGTTTTGCAGAGTCCTCCTTATACTGAAGCGTGGATCATAGGTTGATTGTTTCGCAAATTGGATTGTTTTCAAAAGTTTTCCGGCGGCAAGGAGGACGGGGTTCTTGAGCAATTCGATGGACAAGCTGGTCTTCAGAACTTTTTCGGATGCAGCAGATTTATTCTGCGGTAATCAACGCTCCCGCCTCTGTTGCTGTAGGAGAAAACGTTCAGGCTTTTTCCTAGGATGTTGGAGGGCGCCCAATCTGGTGATTGATTTCGTCCGCTGGCTGTGCTTTGCTCTTCCATTTTTTACAACTCCTTGATGGTTTGCCGGAGTTGAGGAATATCCCCAAGCTGGCCGGGGCGCGAGATTTCAGGGCCCTCTTGTTGGAACCCCCATGGCTCTCGATCGTTTCAGGCAGGGCGGCTGGCGGACGTGATGGAGCAGGCCCCCAACGATCCACTGGAGCGGCGACGAGTTCGTTTGAGGTGAACCCTCTGCCTGCTGAGGACGGCCCGTTTCGAGCTGGTTTGGTGGTGATGAGGAGAACGCATTCTTCGGCGCCTTCTATTCTCGACTGTTTGTTTCGAGGAAGGACCCGGGTCCAGGAGGCGATTCGCCGCCCTGGTTGCCGGCCTATCTGCAGAGCGGCCCTTTGGACCTGGAGCAAAAAGGCCCGGAATGGTGGGAGCCACCGCGCACCGTTCGACCGTGGCTTGGCGCTCCCGGGACTTTCTCTGGTTTCTTGGGAATTCACCCGCCCGGGCTCCAACCCCCGTTGTCACCAGCGACGGCTGAACCGGCCTGTTGAAAGGCGCTGGAATCCGGGCCTACCTCGCTTACCCAAAGGCTCAGCGGCGGGCGTTGACGATCACCGGAGCTGCCGCTGCCTGAAACCGTGCCAGGCAGGGCCGGCACCACCCGAGGTTCTGCCCGTCCCACTTTGGTCGAGGAAGAGCTTTGTAGAGCACCTGGTCATCGAGGCTGGAGTTGAGGATCTGGTAGTCGCTTGGCCTCCTGATCAGCAATCTGGAACCTCGGTCTGGGCCCGCGCAGCAGCCTCTGCGTTCAGCGATCTGTTCTGTTCGATTGCGGCCCGGGTATTCCTCTGGGCGATCTGGAGGCCGGATGAGATCAAGGACCCTGGACGATTAACGTAATTGAACTTGGTCAGTTCTTCGGCCACTTCTCTTGAACCAGTTCAGAAATGCTGTTCCATCGGTGGCGATCGTTCACCAGCTCCGTTTATTGGGGAAAACACGATTTCAGCGCTTTGGAGCAGCGAAGGGCTGAATGACGCGGCATAGATCTGGGAGTTGTCGTAGCGATTGTTTCGTAGATTGCGGAGTTCCGTGGGCCTTCACGGCCGTACTTCACCGTGGCGGTTGGCCTCGATCCACCTGCAGATCCTTTGGTGAGGGTGGAGAAAACTGCTCCGCCGCACTCTGTGGCGCACATCGAACAGCGAGGTTGGACTGAATCAACGGGGCCTTTGATGTTCGGCCCCGGGCTGCGGCTGGCCGCCGTGACCTGGTGCGAGAGTTGGTGACCCACTGCCAGTTGGCCGGCCGGCACGATGAAGATCGTCTGGGTCAGCAGGATCAGCAGCGCCACCGCTGCCGCTGCGATCACTGGAACGTGGTTCCAGGCCCATCCCCACCGGCTGGGCGCCATTGAGAAACTCATGATATGGGTCACGAATCCTGTGTTAGCCACGACCCTAGCATTAGGACCAGAATGGGGTTGACCAGCAAAGCGTCGCAATGACCGGCAATCTTCAGCGATCGGCTTCATCGCCAGCTGGGGCTGGGCTGGGGGATCGGCGGCGCTCCCTTGATCGATGCCGCCTGATCAACGCCGGCGTCTATGGAAATCGCGCCGCGAACCAGCTCGGTACCCTGACCACCTTTCTCGTCTGGGAGCCTCTCTGCGGGCTGGCTCGGTTACTGGGCTCTTTCAGGCGCATCACCGGCTCAAAAGGCCAGCTCCCGTTAGGGAACGCAGGCAAGGGCTGCGGCGGGATAGTTCTCTCTGGCCCACGCCGGCCGGCAAAAACAGGAACATGAACGCGGCAGCAGCCGCCAGGGCTTGCCCAGGGTGCCAGCCTGGAATCCTCGAAGGCCCAGCAGTCTATGGGGCTTATGGCCCAGGCGCAGGGCCGCTAACCTGGAAAGCGTCCGGGCGGCTGCCGCTGCCCAGGTCGGGATTCATCGCCGTAGACACGGGTTTCCACAGCTCCAGCCAGGGGCGTGGGGCGCGCCTCTTTCAACGCCCACCGAGCTGCTGGTTGCTGCTCGTGACCAAGGCCATCGGCGATCGCCCAGTCCTGACAGCGGGCCAGTAACTCGTGAGGCCCCTTCCATCGGTTTGCCATCGGTAGCAGGATGGCGGGCAATTTCGGCTGCTGCCACCCGCCAGCCAATTCTTTCCGTGCTGGGCGGTTTCCGCCTTCCGCCTTCGATCCAGGCGATTTTCACCTGGCGGGCGTTGTCCAGGGGCGCGGACGTCCCCTTAGCCCCAAGGCAGCTGGCCTTCGGCTCAGCTGCACCCAAAGGCAGGGCCGGCTTCGGCTCCAGGGCCCGGGCCGCTGCAGTTTGTTCGGTGTCGAGCAGGGAGCCCGTTCGGAGGGTCGAACAGGGCAGGCGGGCTGGGCCGGAAGCCATGGCCCGCCATTCTTTCAGTTCCCGGTGCCCGCGAATTCCCGCTTTGAAAAAATGGGCGCCCCACCCATTTGGGGGGACTAGGGCGGATGAACGAGGGAAGGGGACGGATTTTTTTTTTTTCCCATCCCTTCTTTCTTGTATTGTG
>Ga0163217_1086355_pt1 | contig 11503 bp, 10 predicted proteins | sample SynspAceP_FD_185933 | JGI IMG/M metagenome (GOLD analysis project Ga0163217, IMG submission 185933) | Saline lake microbial communities from Ace Lake in Antarctica - Synechococcus sp. Ace-P (PacBio error correction) | ecosystem: Environmental > Aquatic > Non-marine Saline and Alkaline > Saline ... | reverse complement strand
CAGCTGGGAAATTCACCGTATGTGCCCATCCCAAATTTTCAATTAACCCATGAAAAATCATTGGCTCCTCCAGGAAATAAACCCTCCAATAATATTCCAACCTTCCTCCGGAGTGGAAATGTGCCTCATTTACCAGCCACTGACCATTCGAGCGTTGATGGGGAATGATGGCTAGGAAATTTCCCCAGAATCAGTTTCGAGAAGAGTGAACTGCGATGGCGATTTGGGCCCTTTGGGATTGGTGTCAATTTGGAAGGTTATCTACTTTGCCTGAAACGATTCTGCTGCTATAGCTTGAAATCTGCTCCAGGACATTTGTGCCAGTGGAGAATGTATGCGGCTGCCATCTCTTGGTGGTAACCGGAAAGCAGATTGAGCAAAAATTCTTCCGGCATGTGGCTAGCGCAAAGTCATTCATTATCCCAGGCAGCATAGCCTCCAACACAGCTTTGATTCAAACAGAGTAGGCCGATTCATACTTCGCTTCTGCGATTCTATCGTTTGAGTAGTGGCCGAAAAAAATCCCACTGCGGCACCATCTTAGTCCGTAGACTCTACCGACCATTCGCTTTCCGGCGAGCAATTGTTTTTTGAATCGTTTCGAAATCATTCCTCCGCTGGGCCAAGCTAGACCATATGCGGACATCAGCATCAGTTTTCCGAATCATGAGGTATGCCAAATTCCATCTCTTGGCGATTCTACCTTGCTGGATATTCCCAAACCAGATTCCGGAAAGTGGAATTGCAACTGAAAATAAAAGGGAATGACTACTAATAGTAGCGGAAGGAGAGTCTTTTGGGTGTCATGGTCATGAAGGTAAAAAATGGCCCAAAAGTTAGAAAAACAGATTTAGCCAAGCAAGGTTTTTTTATTGAAAGGAGTTGCTAGGAAAGGTAGGACAGTCTTAATTCTTGAAAAAGGTATGCAATTATGAATTAGGATAAAAAAAACTGATTCCAAAAATGATCAGTGCTTCCGGGGTGAAAAACAACTATTCTATTTTAATTTTTTGGTCTACCGAATTTAATGGAGAAGGGAGCTCACTTTTAGTTTAATATTATTTGAAGTGTATAGTGGGATATCCCATTTATAATAATGATCATTACTTTGAGAATAGTCAACCTATTGAGTGTATTCAAAAATTTTCCAATAGGGTCTATCCTGGGCACTTTTTTGGCGGGCCAAAATAGTAACCAAAAAGCGCTGAGCCTAGGTTCTTTTCTTTCGCTGGGAAGCTTTTTTTATTAATCATTTGAAATTCTGTAAAGCGGAATTTTGGGACTGCCTTGCCCCCCTAAATGACTGGATTCTCCCTCGTACCTCGGGGCTAAGTCATTTTTTAACGGGCGTTCAAAGCAGTCCAAAACGAATCCAAGGTCTCACCATCCGGATTACTAACCCCATGAAATACTATCACAAATGACAGTTGGACGATTCCATTAAAATTTTCGTGGTAGAACCAATTTCAATTTTTTAAGTAAACTCATAGGCTACACCAGAACTTGAGTCAGTAATGTGTTCTGGAGCATCTAGGCGACGGCTGATTTTGAGGCAATGGTGTTCGGGTGAATTGTTCGCCAAGTTAATTTATTATTCGCTTCATGAAGGGTGTATTTAGTGTTTTTGGCATTTTACCCCAACGAATCTACAAAGGGTTTCATCGGATCACCTTTCTCGCTCACAGAGCAGAATGGTATAGGTTTTTCTTTTAATCGATTGGCTTTTCCAGCTATTTTAAGCTCTTTGACTCGTCCCTTCTTCTCAAAGCATTGAACTCCACATGCATTCCTTTGATTTGACCAACCCAGCCACCGAAGCGTTTTGATGCCTCTTTAGGCAAAATACATTTAATTTAGCTCTTTTTCTTAGCCATGCCACGATTTCTTTCACTAACTTCTCCCGTTCGGATATTAGAATTCACAGGGAAGATATCATAGATGAATCCATTTGGTGATTAGGAATATTCCCCACGTATGATTCAGGTGTGGTCGGGAGGACAGAAACGAAAGCCGTGGAAGGTATAATATCACATCGGGTTTTGCCATCTTCGCATCGAGGACATGGCGATGGTGTTTTCGATCACGAAATATCGATTAAAAAGTGGAATGGTACTATAGCCATTACTTTCGAATATCTGCTAAATAAGGTCCCTCATTACTTTCCGATAAGTTCTTGTCATTCTGCGAGCAGCAGGGATATTTTTCTGCATTGACCTCCATTAATTATAGGTGTCTGCAACAAGCTTTCCCTCATCAAATTCCAGCTCAAGTTTTCCCACAAAGGCCAAAGGCACCAGGCGCGACCCACTTTAGTGTTGTTTGCTTGAAATAGGGGTCCTGACTCGCTCGCTGGGTTCGCCACCGAGATATAATTCAACGCCCTCAAGGCAGGTTAAATATTCCTAAATGAATCTGCTGGATAAAAACCCAAATGAGCGGACGATCGCTACAAATGCACATTCTTTCCTGATTACGAAGTACAATCTACGTAATGAGCCAAAATTCTCCCGGGCTTCTGTGTGGACAATCCTATGCTATATTTGGAGGACTTGTCGCTTTGGTACCAGATGATCTGTTATAGCCTAGATCCTTATTTTACCTCCTTCCTGCCCAAGATATAATAGGGAGGAAAGATTAATTCTTCCTTTGCGGCCATCTCGGATCCATGGTACATATTCACAAACCTTTGGGCAAGTCACGAGCCCAAACAGGTGCTGCTCGTTTCTCTTTAGTAAACTACCTCCAGTTGCAGGAAGGTACAGATCATAGGCCTAGTGAATTCAAGATCTGGGAAGCATGGCTTCGCCCGTCGTTTTCACAGAGAGTTCTGATCCTGAAACATATCGCCTGTGTCAATTCAAGAAGCTTTTTCAGTTTCTTGCGCTCCTGATCTAGAAAAGTTTTTGAGATTTGTGCATAGCCATCCTGTTACGAAATACCGCTTTGAATTTTTTTCCCAGATAAAACTCGTCGTGTGCATGAATTTGACAGTGCGTCGGTTTGTTTTGGGAAAATTGTAAGCTTGAATTTTCCGGGTTTAATCTGGAAGGTTTGGTATTCGAGTCAGGCGCAGTTAGTCCTAAAGGAACAGGTTGCTTGCTCAATAGCTCCCTATTGAGTTGAGAAACGTTCTTCTTGATTTTTTCATTTCGGTTTTTGGGCTATTTCAAAGTCAATCCTTTTTCGGGATCTAAATTTCAAAATTTAGGAGAGTCCATAATTACCTAAAATTTTAGGACTTGTTTCCTCTTGATTTTGGTGGACATGTCCTCACATTGCCAAATTCAATCAATTTGAAAAAAAAAAACCAAGTGTTTAATTGTGAAAATTACTTTTTACTTGGATTTACTAGGTAGTTTTTCTCAATGGAAGTGCATCCAAATTGTTCTACCACTGAATAATCAATTATTCATTTTGCGAAGGCTTCTTTTCAAAAAATTTCCACTTTTGGTGCATTAAAACTCACACAAAATGAAAAATATATATTTAATACTGGTCTTTTTGATTCATTGCTATCCCTTCTTTCGCACAGGAGAAGTTTTGAGAGCTTATTCAAAGGAGATTTTTACGGAGATCTAGCCTATGACAAAATCTGCGTTCTAATCCAGAGCTTGGGTACTCGAAACTTTCTGAGATCGGCTTTGCTCAAGCAAACCTAAAAGATGCTGCTTTGTCGTAAAGGCGGGCGTAGCAGGAGTTCCTACAGCTTTGTGGCTGAGTATGTTCAGGCAAACCTTGTAATTGGGAATAATGCAGAATTTGACCGCGCTTCCGGGCTTCCCAAAAAAAGCCGTTCCTTTCCGTGATCCTGTGATTAAGGAGGAGCAGGTCATGCATGTATGTGGCCATCATTATTTGGAACAGCATCTACTGCGGCAGGGATTCTTGTATGGAGTGGATGAAGGAAAAACATATCAAAGCGAACGCTACGTGTCTATGGTAACTCCAGCGAAGAGGCGGAGGAGGCAAAGTCTATTATGGCAAAACAGGTCTGATGGATTGATGTAGATCATGCTGCAATTGGCATTCCAGGATCAACAATGAGGCAGGTTTGCTACTTCTTCACTTGCAATTTTTCCACCAAATTCGATTCTATGGTGTAGCCTCTCATGCCGCTGCCGCTCCAGAGCGCGGTAAGTCTGAATTGGATGGTGTAGAAGCGATGAACTATATGGTCATGATGCGTGGAGCACGTGCCATGGAGACTCGAATGCATTATGTAATCACCCCGTGGTGGTGAAGCTCCAAATGTGGTTCCTGCCTTGCAGATCCTTCATTATGTTGAGAACACCTGTGCAAGATTGGTAAAAGAGATTTTTCAGCGGAATGATCAACTGCGAAGTGCAGCTTTGGTACGCAGGACACGAATGGAATATGAGATTATTAACGGGAGTCATATAACCTGCCTTCCAAATGAAAAACTCTTCGCAAATTATGTTAAAAAACTTGGACGAAAGTGGGCGGATGGAATTACCAGCGGGATGAGAAAAAGTTTTGCTGAAGAATCATAAAAACTTTTCCTGAGGGCGTATAGCATCTCCTGCGGACGCAGCAATAATCACTCCTTTTGAAGTTGAAAGGGAAAAAGGCGCAGGTGGGGTCACAGGATGTTGGAGATGTGAGTGGTTAGTTCCAACCGCTGGATTATGGAACTGCAACTTGGGTTCCGGGAACCTCTGCCTCCTACTTGGCAAGCTGTAGCCGCTGGAGGTTACTTAGTATGGAAAAGGGGGATGTGGTAGCTGCAAAACTTTGACCTTAACCGCAATGGATATCTTCAAAGATCCATCTGTAACCGTAAAAGCAAAGCTGAGGCTTGACCGAAGAAGAGGTGCGGATTTGCAAGGTATGAAGCTTTGACTGGAATCGAAAGCCTCCTTAGATTATAGAAAGTAAGAATTTTAATAGCTGAATATTTCTAATGTTTCCCTCAAACTCACTTGTTTTATAGCGCAAAGTGAGTTTTTTATCCGGACCGTGTCAATGATTCATGCAAAGACTAGGTTTATTGCTAAATACCGAAATTAAGAGAGATCGGATAGAGTTATTTGGATCACGTTGAGATTTTAAACCTTCTTGATTCATTCATTTTTCCGGCTGACGGAGAATATTATTTTTGACGGATTTCAGGACTCAATACCTTATTATTCAAGCAGTATTATTCTTGAAAATTAAGCGATGCATAGAGAAAATCACTACAATTAATGGAAGGCTCAGCTGTAGGAATGCCGGATTGGTATTTTTGCCGATTGGAAATGGCAGTTCTGGATCAACCTCCACTCATAAAAGGGTTTTTACCTTCAAGAGGAGCAGAGATCAGTGCAATCGCTGATACAATATTCCCGAGGGTCTTCCGCAATCCTTCAACCAGATTCAAAACCAATTGGAGCTTTGAGTACGGCACGGTAAGTATTGAAAAAGTATTTGAAACATTGTACGAAAAAGGAAGATCAGGATCTGCATCAAATCTCAGTTAATTGCTTTTGGAGCAAAAGGGTTTTCCTAAAAGCCGAAAAGCAAGATCGAGAGACGATGCTTTGGCACTTTCAGATCTGAAAAGGAAGAAGAAAAATGAAATTTGTTTACAGGTCATGAAATCTGAGAACAAATCACTGGTTTTTACCACGGTAAAAGAGGTCATGGTCGACTACCGTAACTATTCAAGCGTTGCACAGGATTTATAACGGTTGTGTAGATTCAACCTCAAACGCTTAATCAAATGCTACAAAGACTCTAAAGAAACAAAAGAACCTACGATGCTATCGTGATTGGCTCTGGTTGCCTCAGGTGGCTGGGCCGCAAAAGAATTCTGCGATGCCGGACTCAAATACACTCGTTTTGGATAGGGGAAGAATTGGTCAGAATATCAGGATTATCCTACAGCTTCATAAAGCGCCGTGGAATTTGGAATTTCGGGGAAGAAATATTTTTCCCTCTGAAAAACGTGCAGGTTTTATCTGATTGGTCCTGGAAGCGGAGGAGACAGTGCAGTGGGGCCATGTCGAAGATGAGGGCCAACCAGTGATTTTTGGAAAGCTTTTCGCTGTGGAAGAAGCTACCATGTCGGAAGGCAAGTCATTTTGTGGGCAAGAAGCAACGGCAGCGTTTGGCGGACTTGATTTTGGAGGACCAGCGAGAGATGGCTTTTGCGTGGAGTTGGCCTATCGGGCAAAGATTTTGAACCCTTTGGTACGATATGTAGAGGAAATTTTTGCGGAATAGCGGGTGCAAAAGATGGGCTTGGCGAGTGCCAGATTCCGAGGCTAGATGCCAGGATTCGAATTAGCTGCATTGAGAATTACTACAAAAGCAGTTGTGAAGACCAATTTATGTTGGTCGACATTTGATCCAGGGCCGCTTGTGCAACATTTGACTGATCCGCAGGAAAATTTCATAAGCAGCAGGACGGATGAATGCCCAGATCAGGCGATGTGTAATCGAGGTTGCGTTCTATGGGGGATTATTTCTTCCTCCTAATGCGCTTCCACTTTACCTTTGGGCGGGAAGACATGGGAAATTTTGACTATTCGTCCAAACTCGATTGTTACATTCAGTGATTTACGATTGATGCAAAAAGAGAAGGCGACAGGAGTCTAAATCATCGATCGGAGAGACTGGGTTATGAGATGGATTTTTATGCTAAAATCGTTTTTGTGAATGCTTCAACGATAGCTTCCAATGCATATTCTACTCAATTCAAAATCCTCGAGAATTCCCGAATGGAATGGAATGAATTTCGGGCTGATGGGGTAAAATTCTCGCTTCGCATAATTACCGTGGCAAGGGCTAGCGACTTATTGAAGGCTTTTTGATAACAAAGCAGAGGGTAAACAATGCAGCCACGCCTAGTGTACAAGATTTTAGAATAGAAAATGTATTCCAGCAAGACACCGACTTCCTCGAGGGCTTATTCCATCGCGGATGTCAGGAGGTCGTCGGGATTGAGTTCGGATACAGATATGATAGGGACGAACTGCCGAGACAAAATCTGCTCAATCAAAAATTTGAATGACGGCTTGGGGAATGGCCGCTTGGAGATGCAAGGGGGAAACTGTAACCGTGGAGGATAAATTCACTCCGACTCAGCACGGACCAGGTGGATTAAATGTACGGTATTCCAAAAAAATTATTCCTTTCGCGTAGAATGGAAGGAGAATGATGGATAAAATGGTAGGCGGACTTTATCGAGCAGCAAACAATATGTATTGAAAAAGCAAGGTTTCCCCATTTTATCAAAGTGGAGGACAGCGGCGCACTGCCAGGAACCGGATATCCACGAAAATGGGTGGCGTTACGCGAATGGGAAAAGATCCAAAAACGTCCTTGCTTTCAACGGCTGGAATTCATTGGGCATCACTGTAAGAATGTCTTTGTACGGACGGTTTGCATGCTGACCAGTACTTCCACTCAAAATCCTACTATGACCTTTAATGGCGATCACGGCCCGAGCTTGCGAACTTATGCGATTTGAGGAGTTGAAGAAGCAGATTTGGGATAGGGAAATTAAAAATGATGAATTGAGAATTTTAAAATTTTTGACAACAGGAGAGAGGGATATGAGAATAGAGAATGAGAGTGGAGAATTAGAGAATAGAGAATTAGAGAGTGGGAGAATAGAGATAGAAGAATAGAGAATTAACGAGAATGGGTAAATCAATTTTTCGAAAGGAATACGGTTTATAGAAACGGGACTTTATTTTGTAATTGGATCAATACTACCCCTTCAAAAGGGGGGCGGGGGATTAAAAAAACTTGATCTGACATCAAACTTTTAATGTAAAGGAAACATATTAGAATTATAATCATGAGGAAAAATAAGTATAATGATGCTATTTACTGTTGCAGTTTCGGCTAACAGAAATGGCTTGTGCTCAGAAAAAAGGCGAGATCCGCTTGATGAAGCTCCGTTGGAATTGCAGCCTTCACTTTCGAGAATCAATGAAAATGGTGTTCCGGAAAACGGCTCGATATCACCAAGAGCTAGGCTTTACGGAATATGAAGGTGAGTCCCAAAGGGGTCGACTCCAGCAGTTTAAGCAAATGCTAACTGATCGGGGAATCACTTCCCTTGCCACTGGGAAACTGGGTTTTGAAGACTTGGAAAAAGACCCACAAGCAGTGGCGGATCGGGCCAAAGCCTTGGGTGTCATCTTACGTAATGTGTGCGTGGATTCCGCACAAGCGAGGGGAATTCAGCAAAGCTGATGCAGGAGCGAGCGATCAAAGTCTTCAATTGAACGGGGAAAAGCTTTTGAAGGAAACGGAATTACCACTAAAATATGCATGTTCATGGTACGAATTTTCAACGTTATGGGCATGGTACATTGTTTCGATACTGGGTTGAGAATTACCCACTCCTAATGATGTAAACTTCAAATGGATGTGTTGGGTGGGACGTATTTTGGAGGGGGAGATCCAGTTGCCATTGTTTAAAAAAAGTATGGGGGAAATCGTTGTGTTGTTCGCTACATGTTCTTAAGATTTCCGAAAAGCGAAGGCGCCCGCAAGATAAAAACTTGACTGGACTGGACAGGGCCTGAGAATGATGTGCCCTAGGAACTGGCCAAATTGGATATTCCGGGAATCCTTACGTGAGTCCAATAAAATCGGAATCAAGCACATGGTTTATCGAAGATGAAGCGAAAGGGAGTTAGAAAAATCTCCCGAGAGTTATCGCTTATCATCGAAGGTTTGAAGTATGATTCAGAGTCCGGTTTTACGGACTTTTTTATTTCAACTCTTATTTCAACTGCAAAGGGCGAGGGACAATCCCAAAAGTGTCATTCTCCCCAACGGGCTTTAATCCCAATCGTAAATACAATTTTTTCGCACGGGGTTCGCTTAGTCCACAAGTAGGCCATAATCTGCCTTGGAAATCAGCTTTTCCTGATATGACCAACTGAAGCAATTGTGACCCAACTCCTTTGGCCTTGGATGCGAGGGTGATACGCCAATAAGAGCAATGTAATATTCCCCAGCTTGGGTCTCTCATTCTTCGACGTATAGATTCGGATCGAAATTGGCATGGATATGATCCAAGACTGGTTTTCGTTTAATTCGGTCCAATCTCGCCCCATCATAGATCAAAATCGTACTATAATCACATCTCTTCACGGCGACATAGCAGTTTAGTATAAGAGTATTGGTTTCTGTTCGCTTTTCACGAAGTGTATAAAATTCTTTCAGCCTTGGTTAGGATTTGTTCTCAATAACTTACAACCATTTACTTCTCCTGGGCTAGGCATCAAAAGAGGTGAAATGGATTTGCCATCTTTCTTTTAAGCTTTTTCTGATGATTCATTTTGAGAGTAGATTTGATCATTAAAAGTACAATGGAGTATGGCAATTTATGTTTTGGTTTTCTAAAATAATCACTTCCAATTTTACCCAAAAGACATTTTCCCCACGTAAAAAATACTTTTGATAGGAACCTCATTTTTGGAATTACTTTTTTACAGATTTGCCTTTCAGCTCTCTTAGAAACAGTGAATTTTCTGGTTGACCCAGAATTTTCATTATGGGCTTTTACGGGAACTTGCCAATACAGCAATTTTGGTTTCCAAGGTAAGTCATCTCCTTATGTCTTCAAGTGTCTGAAATTCCAAAAAAGGGGCTGTTGGCGCGTTCTATATCCATCCTTTTAGTAGTTTTCAATGAGTATTTAAACATGCTTAGTTCACAACCCGATTACATATCTTCAAATAGAAAGTCCGCCTATACTCCACTTCAAAAAGTCGGAGCAAAAGCATTGGGTTTTTGGACTTTCCCTTAGATGGGTAAGGCTGATTATGCTTGGATTAACTTTCACATCAGCCAGCACAGCTCGTTTTTCCTGAGAGTGACTGCCACGTAGTCAATTTCCATTCAAATTGCCCCCGCTCCCAATAGGTGCCAATCTGGAGAAAAATTTTGAGGTCTCCTTATATCTTTCTACGAAAAATCGTTCAAGCCTCTTTCCTGGAGAAAGAAGGTAATCTTTCTTTACTTGAGCTTTCAGGTAAGTCAAAATCCCCTATCTCGACTGCACTTGAATTAGTAAACTCAAAGCGAACCAAAAGCTTCAAAAGTTGTCCACACCTCGTATTTTAATAGTTCTGCTTGTTGGTCTGGCTTAAAAAAGTTTGACATTTCGGATAACACTGTAGCATTCTCCAACTTATCAAGAATGGTCCCACGGCTTATTTCAGAATTGATTTCGATTTCGGTGGGACATTTTGAGAAGTGGGGCGATCCAGCGACAGGAAGGGAGAAATAAGTAGTGTAATCCCTTCCAAATTCTTCAATTAGGGTATTTTTTCGCTTCTTCTAGGAGAGTGAATTTTAGAAAAGATCTCGTCTATCATAGTTTCCCAAAGTCAAGCTCCTGCCGTAAAAAAGTTTTTCTACATATTTGGTTACTCCTCCAGTCAAGGCATAGAAGGCTAATCAAATCTGGCTTGGGTATAATCAGGGCCGCACTTCACAAAGAAGGTTCTACCCGAGATTTAATGAGTAGCAAGTTGGCTTTAGAATTAATCTTAATACAGAAAATGTAGGAGATCTATTTTTACTAAAGTTTCATTAATACGGCGAAGATTCAAGTTTTGAGCACTTCAATCCGTTTTCTATAGGTTTAATCCTTGTCACTTTTTTGGCGGCCAAAAAAAGTAACCAAAAAACCCTGTGCTCAGGTCTTCTTCTTTTCCCGCTTGGGAGGCTCTTTTCATTGATTTGAGATGAAGGAGACAGCGGAAATTTTGTTGCTGCCTTTCCCACCTAAAAATCGACTGGATCTCCCTCGAACCTTCGGGAGCTAAGTGCATTATTCTTTACGGCGTGCAAAGCAGCCCAAAACCGAAAATCCCGCAAGCCTCAGCCATTCGGACGCTACCTCCAGATGATTCTTGCCATCAAATAATCAGTATCGTTTCCATTAAATTCGTGGGTAGTACCACAAGAATCTTCCTTTACACGCGTTACTTCAAAAGGTTTTTTTTGCATGATCAGTTTGGCTGTTCGCTTTCGGGCAAAAAGGGTTCTTTATAGAATTTCTCAAAAACATCCTTTATCATAGGAATACACCTTGGATCAAGCAGGGAAAAAATCAAAATTTCCAAATTTGCTGTCTGAATTTTCCGGGAATTCCCAAAAATATTTGAATTTTTCACTGAAATGGGACGCGGTTAAAATTCAAGCTTGAAAACTCCTGAAACTCGGTCTATAACTAAGGTTTTGAAGTTTCCCTGGGTCTTGGGGGGGACAAAGGTTCCATTATCTAAAACAAAAAGAAACGCAGCTTTTAAATCGAGTGAATCTTCTCCGGGAAAAATTAGTAACCGGGCCAAAACCTTGTTTTTCACACGATAAGATACCCCAAAAACCTTGGCAAGTCAGTAATTCGCCTTTTTTTTGGGATTACCAAAAAAAAGATAGATAGGGCAAGGCTTGCCCCTCCATATTCTTTTTTCAAGAGACTTTAGTATTTTACCAATTCTCTGCGACCAATGATCAAATCTCTCTCTTT
>Ga0163217_1081405_pt1 | contig 11503 bp, 16 predicted proteins | sample SynspAceP_FD_185933 | JGI IMG/M metagenome (GOLD analysis project Ga0163217, IMG submission 185933) | Saline lake microbial communities from Ace Lake in Antarctica - Synechococcus sp. Ace-P (PacBio error correction) | ecosystem: Environmental > Aquatic > Non-marine Saline and Alkaline > Saline ... | reverse complement strand
GTTTGCGCCAAAAGAACAGGACAGGGTGACCCCACCAGATAATCCGCGCACGCCGTGCCAAGATAGCCTTCGGACCAGCGGCATATCCACCTGACGCGGGTTCAGCCATCGCTTCGGTCACGGCCTTTTGGTGATCTGGTTGAACCACCCACGCGGCTGACCGGCGGTCCTTCTGATGACTTGCGCTTGGTCAACGTCTCTGCAGGTGCCAGCGATCGCTTCGCTCGCGGTCTCCTCAGGGTCATCGCGAGGATCAATTTGCGTTGTCGTCTTTCAGCGCCATCCAGCGATGGCTTTGACGGTTTTTCTTGGCTGCGGCGGCGGACTTCCCAAGTCATGTCGAACCCCGTTGTCGGGGTCGACCGATCCGTCCTTCGGGGGCAGTTCGCGGGACGTTGGCCGTAAGACGCAAGCACGATGTAATCACTGCCAGATACGAGTTGATCGTTTTGGCTTTTGCAGGTGATTCGACGACGACAAACTGGCATAAAATTCGGCCACCTGGATCAAATTAAATTCGGTGCTTACTGCATGTGACATGTGGGCGTTGAAGCGAAGTTGTCAATCCGCAGAACAGCGCGACCCCTTGAATACGGGTTTGAAGCAGCGCCTGAGCCGATTTGATGACCTGAACGCGCCTCTTCGCCACCTTCCAAATGTCCAAAATCCCGGGGAGCTTTGGATGAAATCCAACAGCGGGCTGCGCCCCCAAGCGGCGGTTGCGCGGTGGTTCAGTTCAGCCGAGTACCAAGACCGCCCCGCATTGGCGAAGAATGCGGCCGTTCACTCAAGTTCTACATAAAACAGGTGTGCAATAGCCGGTGGCCACGGCCAAATCGCCGCAACAGTTGACTTCGGCGACGGGGCTGGGCCGAGGCGCCGACAATATCTCCATGTTGCAGAGATGCGTGTTACGTCTGGTGACGGTGGTGCGGCTGTGGAGGGCGCGGCGCAACGGGCTGCTCTTGCCGAGCCGGGCCAAAAGCTCGATCAATCTGCGGCATTGCGCACCGAGCGTGGCCCGTCACGGATCACATGTGCAGCCCGCGGCAACGTGCATCGACGGGTGGCCGGGCACGCCAGCACATTTCGCGCCCCTGGTCCAGCGGCATCGCGGGCGGTGATCAGGCTGCCCGACTTCGCGCCGCCGCCTTCGACCACGACGGTTGCGCGGGCCAGCCCTGCGATTGGATCCTGTTGCGCTGGGAAAATGCCGCGCCATCGTTGCAAAGCCGATGGGGCTGTTCCGAAAGGCGCAGGCCTTGGGTGGCAGTATTCGTGGGCAAGTCGTATTCTCGACAGGATAGATCACGTTCGACGCCACCCGCCTGAACGGCGATGGTGCCGTCGGCTTGAGGCGCCGCGGCGTCGATTAGCCCCGTGCCAGCCTGAATACAGGACAGTAAACCCCGCCCACTCCCAAGTCGCGCGCCAAGGCGCGTGTTCATTGCGCGTCCGAGGGAGGAGGCATTCCGCGCGCCACAATCGACACCAAGGGGCGGTGCAGCGGTCGGATAAATCTCCGATGGCCCATAGAAACCGGGGGGGCGTCGTCGAGTTCTGCTAAATGAGGGGGGTAGGCTACGCTGTCGTGGGTGACCAGCCGCGCGCCAGCGCCTTTTGGCCCCGCGCGCCAACTCATGCCTGCACGATGTTTCTCGGGGCAGATGCGATAGTCTTTCACGCTGCGGCGCGTGCAAACCTCGGGCCAAAAGCCTCCAGCGCGGGCGCGGGCTGTGCCGATTCACGCAGCATCGGTAATATGTCACGACGCCGACGCCGGCGCGAGGCAACAAGACGAAGCGGGAAGAGGGAAAGAAGAAAGAAGGGGAGAAGGGGGTGGCAAAGCTGTCGTCTTCCAAGGTGGCTGCCGGGACCATGGGCGGGCGTGGAAGAGGAAGGAGCGTTGTTCCTGTCCAGTCATCCCGCTGTCTCCGGTCGTTGCTTCCAACCAGTTTCGTAGGCCAAAGCTGCCTTAAACAGAGTATTCGAACGGCGTCGAACTAATTTGACTTGAATAGGAGTTTGTGGACTTCACGCCCCTGATCTCACGCCGCTGATGTTCACGCGCCATGTTGGATCAACCGGATAGTGCGCGTCACCCCGCCCATCCGGTTGCCCCTAGCCCATTATGCGCGGCGGCACCGCCGACGGTCAACCCGCGATCATCAATGTCGGCTGTCCACACCAACGGGCCACCCATTGGCCCGCTTTGCCGCAATTGCCCATCCCTGCGCGAGCGCGGGGTCTTTGCCGATGGCGCGAAATCTGCTGCAGCGCGTTGCACCACTCGCCAATTCAAGAGGTGGCCCCTTTGACCGGTCGCCCACAGGACCCCGTTGCGGCACGCGGTAGGCTTTCGGTGCAGGGAGAACACGCGAAACTTCCGTGGTGATATCCACCTGGACCGCGCCAAAAGCGGCCAGCATAATTACCGGTCCTTCAGGTCCGGCGACTATATCACGGGGCCACGTCACGCCCAGCTATAGTGTGGTCATGCGGACGCATCGGCCTGCTGCATAGGATTCGCGGCGCCATTGCGGCGGCAAACCCCTAAGTCGCGCGTTCTGCCGCCGTTCACTGCAAAGCCGACAGCACGCCGTCCTCGATCAGCACATTCTTGGCGAGGGCGTGCCTTTCGTCATCAAGAGATAGACCGACGCCGATCAGCAGCGTGCCGATCATCCAGCACCGTCACGCCTTTGGCCGCGTGCCGCTGCCCCATGAGGCCTGCAAACGCGCTTGATTCCCTTCCGGTCTAAAGTGTCGCCTTCCAGCCCCGTGGCCAATGGCCTCGCTGCAAAACAAGATACCGGCCAGCCGGGGACCAAGCAAACCACATCCATCATCCCCGTGGGGCAGGCCACGGCGCGCAGGTTCACGCAGGGCGTGCGCAAAGCCTCGCGAATTTGCCTGCCAGTCGGCGGGGCTCCGAGCAGCCCGTCCAGCCCGACACGGCCACCCCGCCGCCCGCGGTTCCGCTTCTGGGCCGTCCGTTCTTGTTCTTACGATCACCGACACGTGACCCGCGTCATGGGGCGCACATCGCGGACGGATGTTCCCTTCGGGCGCAGATTCGATCTTGGATGGAGGCAGAAGATTAGAGGCAGAGACCTGCACGACACGCGGAATCCAGGCTGCGGCGAAATCGTTCGATCTCGCGCAGGGTGCGACCTTGACGGGGAAGGCCGCGGCCAGCGATCGGGTCTGTCGTATAAGGCTTTGATGGTCGCTGCGGGCGCGTCCGCCCCAAGTGCCACCTCCGCACCCCGGCAAGACCGCGCAACCGTTCTCGCTTGCGCGGCGCAAAAGCGGCCTCTGTGATCTTCGCGTCGAGTGGGCATACCCAGACAACATCGCGCGCACGGCGCGCAGCCCGAACCTTCGGAAGCGTCGTAGCTCGCTGGTTTTCAGTCGCCCGTCGTCAAACACAACCCTCGGGCGGCGGCGGCTCGAAAAAACATGTTCCCCGTCATCGGCACCTGCAAACAGCGTCACGCAGGCATGCGACAGTGCGGCGTCACGGTCAAGCTGCGCCTCAAAGGGTTGGTGAAAGGCGGCTGGCTCATAAAAATGTTCCTCTGAATCGTGTCCATAAAAAATCGCTTCGCGCCGTTTGACGCAAGCAGAAGTCTTTATCTTGTGAAAGTTAGGGAATATGATTGTAAGCGTAAGATTACAACGGGACAGCTGAACTCCATTTGCGGGGTGGTTGCTGGGACTTCCGCTATCAATGTCACAAGATAAGACGACATATGAAACATCTTCTCTCTTTTTTCGGTCTCATGGGCCGCTTTTTCCGCCGTGCCAGCAATGCGCAGGAACCTTCGCATCGACGGGTGGAATCATTGGTGAGCCGATGTGACGGCAAGATTGGGCTTTCACCAGCCACGTCACCCCGCGTGGCGCAGACACCACGATCTGACTATCTTATGCCTGTCATCAATCACCTTTGATCCACCATCTTTCGTCACCGGTTGCATCCTTCTGGGGGCGTTCCGCTACAAAAGGAAGCGCAACCCTTTTGGCCGCTTCCTTTACGCACCACACGCCGGTCGAGATCCTTGGACCGTTGCACCTTTATCCTGATTCTTGTACTGATCGGCCTTTCGCTGCCAATTCCTGTTCCGCCACAGGGAAATTCCCCAGGCTTTGATCTGACGATCAAGGCAACGGGCAAACCAGTGGGTACTGGTCCTATGATTATGTTGACGAAGGCATTTGGCTTTGACAAGCTACATGATCGGTTGCGGCTGCTGTTGGGTGGTGAAACCGCCAAAACACCGAGTCATCGACCCAGCTCGAAAGGCCGCCGGCCTATACCGAGCGGCAGGTTCCTTGCTAGGCGACCGATACGCTGTTCGTGCATTCCCCGTGGGCAAAACGATCGTGGTCAGGTCACGGGGTTCGACGTAGATCCATTCGTGGGCAATGCCTGCCTTCGGCGTAAAGCAAGACGCTGCTACCTGGCCGTCTGCGCGGAAACATGCTTCACCGCGAGAAGAAGGCGATGTACTTTGGGCCAGTGCTCGAATTGTGCGGCAAACGCCCACGCCTATATTGCCGATCACTGGTGAAAAGGTCGTTCTCGGATAGAGGTTTACGCATCAGTGACTGGGTTTAACGCGAAAGAAGAGTATGCGGCATTCGCAAGCCTCTGACCGTTTGCGTCCAAGTAAGGCACAAATTGCTGATGCGGGCGTGCGCGACGTGCGCGCCGGGTCCTTTTGTATGAGGATCGCATGACTGAACCAGCACGGACAGCCTGCGGCGAGTACGAAGCGCAGTCGCGGGGATTACTTTGCCCTGATAAGGCGCGCACGTCATTGCAGTTGGTGGTTTGTCCACCCGCGCTTGTCGGCATGTTGGGCCGCCGCCGAACTCTGTGCATTCGGTTGTTGGCTTTGCGTCGATCCTGTTCGTCCTAATTGGGGCAGGGGCCCTCTGGTTTGCGTGAACATTCTGGTGGGACGCTGACATCGGACGCGATCGATGCGCGGACCCCAAGGCCGCCGATTCCCGTCGGCCCGCGTCCAGCCGGGCGAAGCGTTGGCGATTGGCGTAACGCTGATCCGGGGATGTCGGTTGTGATGCTGGGGTGGCCGCAAACCGGCTGGCCGCAGGCAGGCTGCTGTCACGGGATCTTCTTTTACGCTGTTTTCTGATCCATCTGTGGCTCAACGCGCGCGAACACCGCAGAACATCGTATCGGTGGGGGCTGCGGGGTGCGTTCCCGCCTCGTGATCGCTGGCGGATTATCGCCACCGCAGCTTCTCTGCTCGAGCATGGCTGATGTTCGCGCTGTCTGCATGTGGACACCGCCCGCACTTCTGGGCCTTGGCGCTGTTTACTGCGCAATGCACTATGGACGACGCGAAGGTGCCGATTGCTGACCGTGACCCACGGCGCCGCTCATACCCCGTCGTCACATTCTGGCTTTATTACTGTTCTGCCTGGTCATTCTGGCTGTCGTACCGGCTTTACCCACTATCGGTGGGCCGATCTAGCTGGTCACCGAGCCGGCGTTTTGAACCTGCTGTTCCTGATTGGCGCGTTCCGTATCTGGAAGCGTGACGCAAGATGACAGCGAGCTGATGATTTCCGCGTAGAGCGCAAGTTCTTCCGTCTGTCCCTTGTCGGTATGCTTTCCTTTTCACTCGGGGCCATTCTTGGTAGAGGCGACCCTGCGCGGGCTTATGGACTGGGAGGCTGGTAATGGGCATTCGGAGCAGAACACCGAAATTCACACCGTCGTTCGCGGCGCAAACCTGGGCCGTTGTCTGCTTTTGGCTGGCTTTGTTGTCTTAGGGTCTCATGGCGGCTGACTTTTAGTTAATCACCAACATCGATTTCAACGATCTGCCGGGTGGAGACATCCAAACGCTGCAGAGAGAAACTGATGGGCTTTTGTCCGCGACCCGCCAAGGACTGTCATGCAGACCGTCACTGTCGTGGTACTGATGGGCGGGCTCCGCGTGGGCGTCTGTCCCGTTTTACGACTGGTTCTGCCGGCGTCACCGGCTTTGGCGGACGCCGGGTCAGGTCGCAAGCGCAGACCGGCGGACGTTCTTGACAGACGATCCCGTACGTTTTGACGGTAGCCGTGAACGACAAACATTGCCGTTGGCGAATTCAAAACCGTTGCACCGGAGATGACGCTGCGCATCGGGTGAAAAACAGGGCTAGCCTTTTACGAGGCTATAACCCCACCGGATCACCCGGTTGCGGGGCCAGGCGTCTTATAACGTGACGCCCTTATGCCGCCCGGGGCGTTTTTTTGAAAAGATCGAAGCTTTCTGCTTTACTGAACAGGTTGCTCGCCCCCGGTGAGCGCGTTTTCAAATCCCGTCAGCTTCTTTGTATGACCCGAAATCGTCGAAGACCGTGCGCATGGCAAGAATGTACGATACGACACACTGTCTATACGTTCTATGAAATTGACCCTGCGATGGCTATTGAAGCCCCCGTTCAGGACAGCGCGATAAACCTGAATTAGAAAAAGGTGAGGGACTGAACCAATGGCCCATGAAAAGAAACCATTACTACCACATTCTGCGCCGTCCACCATGGCCATGCTTCAGCTCCATTGCCGGTCTGCGTCATGCTGGTTGGTGCGTGTTTTCTGGATGCACGATGTAACCCCTTCGTTTTCTTGCGGTGGTCTGGTTGCTGTGCTGTATTGCCATGTTTCGGAATGGTGCCGTGCGAGGTTTGTTGCCCGAAAAGCAACGTCGGCGACACACCAATTCGTGCGTATCGGTCTGCGCTATTGGGCTTCAATCCTGTTCATTCATGTCGAAGTGATGTTCTTTGTCGCGGGTTCTGGGACCTTCTTCAAAAGAAGCCCTGTACCCGATGGACGAATTTCGGCTCCACCATGTGCAGCCGGATATCATCCCGGTTGACGCCTTCCAACCTGCCGCTGATCAACACGCTGCATCCTGCTGCTGTCGGGCTGTGCGTGACTTGGGCGCACACGCGCTGGTCCACGAGAACAAACCGCCAAAGACCTGATCGCCGGCCTGTCCATCGCGATCGTTCTGGGCATGCTGGTCACCCCGTTCCAAGCCTATGAGTATATACGAATGCTGCGTCCACGACGATTGGACCTCGGGGGAGAACCTGTTCTTCTCCAGCTTCTTTATGGCGGACGGGTTCACGGTTTCCACGTTTTGCAATCGGTACGATCTTCTTGGCGGTCTGTTGGTCCGCGCGCGGATCAAAGGCCCACTTTACCCAAGAGCAGCACGTCGGCTTTTGAGGCCGCGCTTGTACTTGGCACTTGTGGATTGGGTCTGGCTGTTCCTTTTCTCGCCGTCTAATGTGGGCATCTAAGCCCGCAGTCGGCTTGCAAATCGCGGCCGGTAAATTCACTAAAACAAAGGCGCGCGAGGGGACCTTGCCGCGCCTTTTGCATGCCGCACCCGACCACGGGTGCCACCTCAAGAGAGCTTTATGCGTCGCACGCTATTCCTGCTGATTGTCGGCCCTTGGCGCGCCGCTATCCTGATATGCTTGGTGCGTGGCAGTTTCAGCGGTGGCCTGGAAAAGAGGGCGATCATTCGCCGACATCAACACCCGCATCGCTGCCGCACCTTTGACTTGCCTGCGTCGGTGAAACGCGGACCTTGACGCCTATCTGCCCGTGACCGTGTCGGGCGCGTTCGAAGCAGGGCGAGTGCACGTGCTCGTGTTCCCAAAAAGGGACGTCGGTGCAGGCTACCGGGATCATCACACCCTTCGTGCTTGAGGAATGGTCGCGGATCATGGTGGATCGCCGGTTTCGCGGTGGCCCCCCCCCAAATAAGGGCCAAAAGTGGCCCCCGGGGGGGGCCCAAAAAAAGACGCGCGCCGCGCTCCGATGCCCGCAACCATCACGGGCAATCTGCAATGGCCGCAGGAAACGATAGCCACGCCCGAGGCCGACTGAAGGGCAACATCTGGTTTGCCCGCGATGTTGCCAGCCATTGGCCCAAACCCTGGCACGCAGGCCTGTGCTGCTTGGTCACACGCAGCAGCACCCGCCGGCGCGGGGATTCAGGCCGTTGCCTGTTAGATACCGGCCCGATTCCAAGCGATCACTGCAAATATGCGATCACTTGGTTCTCTTCCTGCCGCGATCTGGCTTGGATGAAGCCTTTTCTTCCTGCGCCGCCGGCGCCACCCCAAAACCGAAAGCTGACCAACCCTATGCGTTATGTCTCTTACCCGGTGGTTCGCCCCCTTTGTCTTAGTTTTGAAAGAGGCGCTGCTGACGGCCTTGCCCGTTGACGGCGGCTGTATGTGGCCCGAAACGATCCCGACACGTCAGCCACCGATGAACTGCGCCGAGATGGCCACGATGTTTCCTACGAGGATGTCGCCTTGCGTGATTGAAACCTTTGGTTGGTGACACGTCAGCGACGAGGAATTCAGGCGCAGATCGCCAAGGCTCTATGCCGGGTTTCAATCACACCGTTTCGTTGCCCCTTTGGTACAAGCTTGAACAGGGCCACTTCCTGGCTAGAAGCTGTTCTCACGGCCCACGCTGGCGTTCAAGATTTTCGCCATTGCAGCTGATCGGCCACATCTTTTGTTCAGGCCGTGCTGTCACGCAAGGGGCGAACGGGGTGACCATCGTTTGTGCGACTTCTTTGCGGATACCGGCTCTGCCGCATCGAGGCGTTTCGCGGGCTGGACAACGTCGATGTGTTTATCCTCTTCCCCCGATTGGCGGGTGTCCGACAGTGCAGCGTCGCCAGATGACCACGCCATCCGAAGCAACGTTCACGCGCTGGCGCTGGACCGGTGATTTCGACGATTGTCAGCGCGCGTCTGAAGGATATGTTCAACGATCACGCCTTCGCGACGGGGTGCAAACTGGCAGGGGTTCAAACAGCATTAACTGGGGCCCGCGTGCTGGCGCAGATAGTCTATTACTTTACCGCAGGCGTCTGGCCATGGGCGGCGTTGGACCGCAAAGTCAGCTTTTACCGTGCTAACAGGCAACTTTGGCGATATCTTCGCGGGCTGAATATTCGCGCGTGAAAGTGGGCTGCGAATTGCCGATTCTGGTCGTCGCCACAAACCAGAACGACATTTTGCACCGCTGCCTGACACGGGCGGATACCCACAAGGAGCGAGTCCATGCCTCGATCAGCCGGTCGATGGATATTCAGGTGAGCCCCAAAACTTTTTGAACGCGCGTTGTATTTTTGCCTAATGGGGACAGGACAGTGACGCGATCAAACACCCTGCATGGGACGATCTGGCCAAGGGCGGGTTTGACGTAGGCGACAATGCCCTGCGCGATCTACAGAAAAACCACCTATTAAATCGGCCGCGTTTCCGAAGACGGAAACCAGCGAAACGATCAAGGCTTTCTACGCCGACCACCCAAACGAGCTAGCTAGTGCCGCATTCCGCCCATCGGTTGCGCGTGGGGGCCGCATGCGCGATCCCGCGACGCCGATGATCACGCTGGCCACTGCGCATCCGGCCAAGTTCCCTGATGCCGTGAAGCCGCCACTGGCGGTGCGCCCGCCGCTGCCGGGAACACATGGCGATCTGTTTGACCGCGAAAGAACGCGTGACCCGCGCGTTGCCGAACGATTCTTGAGGCGCCTTTAAAGATATTATCAAAGGGGGCATTTGCTCATGAGCTTGCCAACAACACCGCCTGTCCCAACGGCTTTCGCATTGTAACCGAACATATTGCCTGGGGCTCGCGTCGGCGTCTAATCGGGGGTTGGGTCTCAGCGGGTGCGCGCATGAACGGGCACGCAAAACGGTATTCGCGCATTCTCCTTGGAGCCATTTATGGCGTTTAAAGGCACGGCCAAAGCGCACATCGCTGCAAATCGCCGAGGCGGATAGAAGACGTAGGCGGCTATATCAACGCCCTATTACTCGCGCGAAGTGCGGCCCGTACTACGTGCGCGTGCTGGAAACGACGTGTCGCTCGGGGCTGGATGTGATCGCTGGAAACTTCCTGCGCAAATCGTGCTTGATAACGGTGAGATAGAGGTGAGCGCGGCGGTTGATCCTGCAAGAGATCGCCAAGCGCTAGGACACGCCGGCGACCGTGATTTTCGATTGGTTTGCAGGAAAAGGCCTATCCCAACCAGGCCCATCGGGACGCAACCATTCTTGGGCCGTTCCGGAGGCGCGTGTCGAAAACTTCACCGCAGGACTGTAGGTTTATCGGCGAGCACTACGTCCCGGCACCAGAATGATCCTCGCCGCAGCCGTGCCGTCGATCCGATGAGATTCGTGGCGTCTGCCGAACAGCTGTTGTTGATATGCCCAACCCAAACCCTTGTGTCGATGTCGCATGCGGCCAAGTTCAAGCGGCGGCGAAGTGCGCCAATTGAAACCGCTAGAAGCAAGCCCATTTCGCGCTCGGCTTTCGAATCCCCCGGGCTACCGCGCTGGATGATATCTATGTCGCGCAAATCTATGCCTCCGCGCTTGGGGCGGCATGTTCGAGCCGCCTGTTCCAGAGGTCCGCGAGAACCGTGGACGTGCTATACGATCTTTGCCGCAGGGCAGGGGCCGTATTTGCGATTAACAGGCATGATGACGGTTCTATTGCCGCACCAAGTGGCGAAAAAAGCTGCCCGAATTGCAGCAATCACCTTACGAGATTGAGCGCGCTGCCTCTGACATCTGTCCCCGGCGAGGGGTCGCGCGGGCACGGGCGCAGATTGAAAGCAGGGGCTGCTGATGGGCTGGAAAGCCCGTCAAAACCGTCCCGAACGACTGCGGCGTCTGATGCCAGATCTGGGGAACCCGCGTGCCTCCGCTGAAAGAAAACCATCGCGCAGATTGATTGCCGTGACCACCGGTGGACGTGCTTATGATTTTTGCCAAGAACATGGCCGCAAGTGCACCTGCCGCGCTGGCACTTTTATGGTCCGGTCGATGGGGCCCCCACTATTAGGGAAGAAGCTGGCAGGAGCGGTCGCGCTGCCATGATGCAACTGCTTGACAACGAAAGCTGGCCATTGAAAACCGAAAGGTGACCTTCGCGCCCGGCCGGTTGCATGGCTTGGATTTCCGCCCTTGGGCGCAACTTTTGCGGTCGGACAGCAGCCACTATCTTTCCCCGTTTGGGAGCCGTCTTGGGCCACCGGAAACCTCTTGGTCGCGCAAGGGCGTTTACCAAATCGGGTTCTATTTGGCGGAAACGCTCTGCTCTCTGCGGGGCACGCGGCTGCCGGTTTGTTCCTGATTTCCCGGGCGCCCCAAAAAAGGGACAACATGCTGATCGGTCTGCGACCTTCACCGCTTGAATTAAACATTTCCCGGCCGGGGGTTCCCGCAAACAGCGGCGGACCCATGGGCTACCTTGGGGAAAAAACCGGCGAAAAAAAAACAAATTTCCCGCTACGCCCGGTGGGGGGGGGTTTTTTATATGCGGCGAAAAAAAAAGGGCCGGATCGAAAAAACCCGGGGGGGGGACGCCAAGTTTTTTTGGGGGGGGGCAACCACCCGGCCCCCATTCCCACCAGATCTCTCTCTG
>Ga0163217_1078904_pt1 | contig 11503 bp, 11 predicted proteins | sample SynspAceP_FD_185933 | JGI IMG/M metagenome (GOLD analysis project Ga0163217, IMG submission 185933) | Saline lake microbial communities from Ace Lake in Antarctica - Synechococcus sp. Ace-P (PacBio error correction) | ecosystem: Environmental > Aquatic > Non-marine Saline and Alkaline > Saline ... | reverse complement strand
TGTTGTTCCTCTTTTTTTTTTTTTTACTCTACGAATGTTCGTGTGGTTTGTTCTCTTCGGTTTTTCACCAGTCTTCGAGCGATTGTCGGGCGATATCATACTCTCTTATCGACGTACCGTCGCGTCCCGCCCCCGGTCAATCACCAATTAAATGCTGGGAGCTTAGGCCCCATGACGTGTAATTGCGCCTTTGATTCCCCAAGATTATACGTCCTTATCCGCAGGGTGGCCGATCTGCACCCCGTAGAGTTTTGGTCCTGGTTCGGTGCTACCGTCAAGGTTTGATAGCCATTTCAATCCCGTGATTGTTAGTTGTTCTATGTCCTCCTAGAGGACCAAGCCGCCAAGCGCTGGCCTGTTTGCGCTGGGGTGATGATGACTCATCTCTCGAGTGATATTTGGTCATGAATGTTGTATTGGCAACTATCAAGCCGTGTCGCGACGTAAATGGTGGCGCGGGTTGATGAGGTCGTCGCGGCGGCGGTCAAAGGCTTTATGCTGGAGTGAGGCGTCGGTGATGGTGTTAAGTTGGGGGAGGGCTTTGTAGATAGCCCGACTAGGAGCGGCAGTTGTTTCCAATCGCGCGAGGATGGGCTATTGAACAAACCAAATTGCACAACCCATTGAACAAACGTGAAAAGTGGTCGGTTCGGAACGCTTCTTTCGGCTCTGCTGGCGTCAGTCAACAGGCGGTAAGCAGAACCTCAAATTCGCGAAATTGGCGCGGTTGTGGACTGTTGCTTAAAGCCTTGGTGCGATATCGGTCGCCGGTGGCCGCTGGCGGCAGAAGCACCTCAGCGGTTCTGTAGATAGCCTGCGGCGATCTACGACGAGGCGTTTTGGTTATCTGCTGCGTGCGTCATTGTGCTGCACGAAAGCTAGTGATACCCGGTTATGACAAGACAGTTGCTGGTTGCTCAGTGTCTCATATCTCGTTTTCAGCCTGACGTATTTTAAATCATATCAGCGATTCCTCTCTTCAATCGGGCAATTGGCGCATGGACGTGATCCGGCCTGCGTTGGGTATCCCAAGGGGATCGGCTGAGCGCGGCGCCGTTGTTATGTGACATGCTCTCAGAAATAACCGTGCGGCGTTTCCCCAATGGCAAGCGGCAAGGGCAGTCATTCGTTCTCAGACCCTGTTATAATTGGGTCAGGGCTCATCGAGAATGAGGGTCCTGTGATGTGATTCTGGTGCGTCTCTCTCTCTTAAAACGCGCACTGATGGTCGGGGCCAAGCGCCAAGGAAAAGGTCAGCCGCGCATGGAATGCGTTTTTCCAAAGCGCATATCGACGCGGACACTTATACCCGACGTGAATTCCTATTGTACTGACCATAATAATTCGGTCCGCTTTGGGGCGCGGGCGAAGCGTTGGCTGGCGCGCATTACCGAGAAGTCACACCAGCTGATCGAGATGAGGCCGCGATTTTGAAACGTGGTCGCGTTGATGACGCTGGAGCTGGCCGATCCGGCGACACCACCCAATACTCCACAACCCTTGCGTCTGTGCGTCAGTCGATCGCCTTGTCCGAGCGCGAGCGCGCCTACAAGCTTTTGCTGATCTTAAGGACAAGGACAACGCTTTGGTATTTCGGTTACTATTACTTTGCCGTCTCGATTTCCGCCTGATTATTCCTACCCTGCTGCCTTCTCTGTGCTAGGTTGCTCGTGGTTGACTGTGATCCCGTTCTGTTGTTCTATGATTTGTATAAGCTTCTCTGTCTGAGGACGGCACCACCGGTTTCTAATCCCTAAGTGCCATCGCCTGGTATGACGTGTTTTTTTTTCTCACCATATGAAATCCATAATTTGAACGTTTGTTTTCTGTGCGTGCTCCCGGTGAGGGGCATCCGCCGCGAGCGTCACCGTCGCCCAGAGTTTTGAGCTCGATGTCGATGAATGGGCCATTCCGAGTGCTTGTATCTGGATAATGGTGCCGAGCTATTCTGGGCATTGAGATTTGGATCAGCGGCTATTACCGAGCTGTTCGAAAGATTTCCATAGTGTGGCATCAATGTATTCGATCTGGAAGGCGATCCAGAGGTGAACAAGCGCGTGCATGCACGGGTCGCGAGGCCATCGTGCGGTCATGCCCTACACGCCCAAGGGGCAAGGCCCGTATCGAGGGGCGCGTTCTGGTAACAGTTCGAGCATTGTTCTTGCTACGATCCGCGCTGGTGTACCGCTGGCTGTAGCGCATGAACAAGAAAAATCCCCTCGCATAAGTGGTATAAGTGATCCCGATTGCGTTCAAGGGTGATGCGCAGGCGTTTCTGAGGACCGCTGCAAGGCGCTTGGAGTGCGTTATCACCAAAGCGCCCCCAGCATGGCCGGTTTTGAAGGGCAAAAGCCTGAATCGAGGCAATTTGAGCTGGTGTTATTTATTGTATCAGGATTTGGGGCAAAAAACTACGCTGTCTGCGCCCCTGATGGTGACTGCGCTGGCCTTGCCGAGGAGATCAGTATTCGGGTGCGGATTCGCGGCGTGTCAGCTTTACCGCGCCGTGGCGAGAGTATCTATTTATTATTGCTCGATCTCGAGGTTTGTGGGATTACGACATGCAAGTATCACCTGCGGTGTGCCCGCGTTCAACCCCGAGTTCGTGTTCTGTTTTTCGCCGATGGTTGAGGCTTGATCTGCTCAAAGCCTTCCCCCGAGGCAGACCTACGGTTCCTTCGACAGTGCGGGTGCGCATGAGGTCAATTCTTCGTGGTCTAATATGTCGTTTCTGTTCGATTCAATCGCCGAGTATAAGCGCCGGCCACGTCTCTGGTTTGCTGTTAGTCCTGATCCGATTGAGTCTTGTACGTCTTCCACATTCCTCACATGCTCAGTATGCGCCTAGTACTTGCTCTCGTCCGACTCGTGCTCCTCGTGGTATCTCGATGCCGGGATCATTACCGCATGGCCCGCATGCAAGGTTTGTGTGTGCGTGTCGCAAGGTGCTCTCGCTTTTGTGCTGCGAGGTCAGTTAGTGTGGATAAAACAAACCAAAGCTCCCGCCAAACAGTGGAAAACCGGCCCGAACGCCTGTTCGTGGCCGGCTCGTGTTTTAAGTTCGCAGATGATAGTAGGAGTGGATGTTCCTTTGTGTGGAAGGTGTCTTTATATTTAATATACTCGGTGCGCTCAGGCCGACTCGAGTGCGTTTGTCATAATGGCAGATTCCTGTCTTAGCGCGCGTCATATATTAACAGCCGAGTCGGGCCAGAATCACGGCGACCCCGCACTCGTGCAATATAGGACACTGACTAACCTGGTTGGCCTCGAAGAGTGCTGTGTGCCTGTGTGTGTGTGCGCGTCGAGTGCTGGGATGGATATGGGGTGCAAGGCCCTGCCTGGAAGGAGATCGCGCTGGGCTGAACGCCCCAAGTGCCAGCCTGGACTACCGGCACCGCACCCACGCTGTTCGCAGATCAAGGCTGAGTGCGCTGGCAAGCTTGATCCTGATCGATGGGCAAACCAACTTGAAATGGGGAACGGCTGGAAAGCTGCGCGGCCTGTCGGACATGGCGGAGCGGTTATCGTTTCTGGCGGCACAGACATTTGCCAAGGCGGTTTTGGTCGAGGCGCGTGTGCGGAGTTTATCTGACCCAGCTGCGCCAAGCGGCATCGGTGCCAAGAAGGTTGCTTAATGCGGGGCCGATCACTGATGACGCTGAGCTTCCGCTTATGTGATCGCACACGTTCGGTCAGGTCACCAAGCCACGCAAAGCTGGTTCCCGCATCCTGAGCCGTGGCGTTTGTGGCGGTTCGGCGCTTGAGCTGGCTGATTGCCTTGCCCGTCTATGGATAACAGGACATCTCTCTATATAAGTATTCGTTTCTCGTATAACGCGTTGTTTCTTGTATAATCGCCGCCGGCATTGTATGGCTCGTGGTCATGATGTTGTAGAAATTCATAAGCGATGCCTCGAGATCGAGTGTGGTCTATTGTCTATTCGCAATCTTTGGCGAATGTGCGGTTCTTGTCGTAGCTCGTTTGTCGATCAGGTCGTATTTTTTGCTTTGTGCAAAGTGTCTATGCAACGGCCACACCGCCTAGGAAATCATCATTACGAGCATGGCTCTTGCAAAGCTGGCCGGACAACCCGCCAAAAGTCCGCCATAACAGCAAAGGCCGCACGTATTTTATTTTTGCTAGCGTGTTTGCAGATGGGATCGGCAAAGGCTTGAAAGAGGCAGATGCGATTCATTGGCGCACTTGCCTCGAAAACCTGATATTTCTTGTTATGCCTGATATTAAACGTCTGTTTTGTGAGTGGGTGGTGGATGGTGAGTATGACCTTGATGCCCGCCGCTAGAACTACCTCGCCTGCCGTCTGCGTTGCGCGAGGCAGATATGACCTGCCGGAAAAACTGTGAAAGGGGAGATATGAAATGATCCTGTTTTGCTACTCGGGCTGCACCGCTGGCGAGGAAGTACACGCATGCCAAGCAGGACGTGTGCTGCGCTGTCGGTTTGCGCGCCACCCGGATTGAAACCTGCCCAAATTTATTTGAGGAATTTGAAATGACCCATCTTGCAGAAAAAGCATACGGAGCCGAGTGTTCGTCTTGGCTACGCCTGCTGTTCATGGCCATGCAGGATGGCGCATCCCATGAAGATGTAATTGGTGCCGTTCTGATGCATATCAGCTTCTATGTTTGTAAATACGTAAATCGCTTCGATTTCATGTGGCTTCGTCCTGTTATAGGATAATCGTCCTCTTTGCAATTTCTTCGAAGGGTGATTGTGTTGCCTAAATTCCACGCAGAGCCGATCTTGGCACAGCCTGCGGTCTGATTCACCCATCGCACGCGAGCGTCCTGCACAAGGCTTAAATGCGGCGAGTGGGTGCGCGCTATGAGCGACAATCGAGCTTCATGTGCGCCGCGCTTGCAACTGCCATAGCTCTCAAAGTCTCTCATTAAGCTCATTCACTCGGGCTTTGGAGCATGTTCGAGCAAGGACGAGATCATCGCCTCGTCTTTCATCGCGGAATGTGTTTTTGGAGGATGCCAGTGTGTCGTCTACCTCGTGCAATTAACGGCACTCCGCCGGTTATTTCTAATTATCTGTGTTTGACTCCTAAAAGGAATAAGACTATGCGCTAGATAAAATACCAGGATTGGCTACATGATTGAACTCCCGGATGGTGCACTGATTGCCATCGACTAAGGTGAAGCCAGCCCATCATAAGCTTGGAGGATGAGACGGTGCGCCGCCTTGATCGCGAGGCCCAAAGTGGTGAGGCGTTATGTGTTACGCTTGGCAAGTTCAAGGATATCGCGATGGGGCGGTATGCGGCAGACGTTCGCGCGATTGGTGTGGCTCAGAGCTAAGTTTCTGTGTGCTAATATATAGTGCGTGGGCCTATAATGCTAATATTGACTTCACTGTCTTTTTTGGTTACCTATGACTCTGTGGGCTTGCTGTCTCATATATGGTTCATATAGTGTGATCCGTATAAAATTACCATTTCGATTTCGGTGCCGAGCTGCAGCTGCCAAATGGCTGTCGATGATGCGTCGATGTGATGGGTGTCTGTTGGTTTGATGTCGAACGACAACATGAAGTGCTGATCAACAACGCCTTTCAGGTTGGAAAGAAGCAACATCGACACGGGTCGTTTTGCTGTGGGTGTTGCGCCGCTTGGATATTCACTGACGGCAAATGGGAGAGGCGCGTTAACGCTGTGATTTCTCGATGCCTGCGCGTTCACTGATCGCGCACCTATATCCGGCTTTACGAGACCCGGCCAGGCGGGGAAAGTTCACGCGATCCCCTTGATCTTGGTTCTCGGTCGTGTCTTGACCTCGCCACATCTAACATTCCACCGGCAATCGGCCACATCCCAAGAGAGAGAAAACATGAACCAAAGCTGACTGATCAAAGCAATCGCCGCCGATTGCGTGCGATGACACACGCGACCGTCGAGGCCGTGCTGGATGCGCAAGCAAAGGGCACATCAAGCCCTTGGGCGAGGGTGGCGAGGTTGATCATCCCGGCGTCGTGAAGCTGGGCACAAAGGCACGCGCCGCACGGATGCGGCCGCTATCCCAAAAACCGGCGAGGGTGCAATCCAGATCTGCGGCCTAAGACCGTCGTGACACACCAAGGTGCTTAAGGTCTCGCTAACCACGTAATCTAAGCACCCCACCACCGCGCCGCCCTCCTCGGCGCGGTGGTATTGATACAAAGGATGTTAGAGTTATTGTCGGAAAGTCATTTGTATATACATATCTTCGTGCGAGCTGCACCTTGATGGGCGACATCGTGGGGCCGGATTCGAATGGCTTGTTCGGCCATACGTCGAGGGTCAGTCGCGGGCACATACGATTTCGACGAATTATTGGTCAGATGAATGGTGGCTATATTTCGGCATCGGACTTGGCAAATTTCGAGTGAGCTCCAAGGACAAGTGGGCGATTGAAGATGCCCCGCCATTCGGTTGCATATAGTGGTTCTTCCGTGCACTATTTTTTATCGCTCTATAAAGTATTGTGGCGCTAGGAGCTCGGCTGACCAAGATTTGTGTGTGTCGTGCTGTGTCCTTAGTTATTTGTGTATGTGCGCTGGGATGCCGTTCATTTGTAAAATGTGGTTTTGATAGACTCTATGACCGTCCGTCAGGTGACCATTGCTGAATAGTCGCGCTTGGTGACTGGACCCGAAAAGTCATGTGACGTGCTCATGGTTCCTACCGCTTGCCTTACTCGATTCTGGGCCGGTCGTGGTGTGGCCGGATATGGCCGTGATCTTTGTAAGGTGGTGAGGTTCTGGTCGAGATGCCGACGCTGCCTGATAATTATCCGTGAGGCGTTCGTGTATGCTTGGATCAAGCCGATCTGCGCTACCCCCCCCTCTGGAAAAATCAAGTAAATTTAAACGATCCAGCCCCTAACCAATTACACTAATGAAAGATCCGGACATGAGCCTCCCAAGATTTCATTCTCCTCCGCGCGTCTGAATGTCCGGACCTTTGCGACTATCCACTATCGGTGCTCGATAGGCTCCTTGTATCGTGTCTTTTTGATGTTGTTTCATAAGGTGCAAGTATGGTCTCGTTGTATCTCTCGTGCTTTTTACGAGAAGCAGAATGGTTGGAGTGTCGTCACCCGGCAAGCGTTATCAGCGGGCAGCTGTACGACAGCTTGAGTACGCATCGATCTGATCAAGATGTTATGCCGCAAGGGAGGGGGCTTGTTGCCGACCGCACACCTTATGGTGGCAATGGCCGACCGCCAACTGTGCGGGATTTGTTCTCGCTTTTTTTCGCTATCGTGGCGCCTAAAGTGGGCCCAAGATCGCCGCTGTGGGCCGCAGCGTGTTTAGGTGGCAGGATATGGCCTTGAGGATGAGCGCCTGCGGTCGTTTTGTAAAGCGCACGGCAAAAGGTCAGGCTCTGACCCAAGTTTCTGAAGCCGACACAGGCAGCAAGGCTGATTCATGGGTTAGAGAATTGGGTTGGCGCAAATGCACGATAACCGCAGGGCCGGTCCGATGCACCTGTTAGGAATAGTTCGCGCCGGTTTTTTTTTTTTTTTTTTTATATTTAGGGATCGCCGAGCATGATCTGATCTGAGCAACCGAATTGGACCGAGACCAAACCTTTCGCGGCGACGATGCCGTTCTGGCATTATGCCGCGTTGGATCGTCGCAATGAAATATTCTGCTCGCTTGTTTGGCATTACGAGAGGGGTGTGTTTCGACTGCAATGCCCTTAAGTGGCGGAGGCCGTGGTCTCGTGGACTTCGACTTTCAATTTTCGAACCACTTGTTCAAGCGGCTATCTGCGCTGCCCTCGATTTGCAACATCGCGGAAGCGTGGGAGGAAATAGACCCTGCATAAATAAGTGCGGGCCAAGAATAATAGCTGGCGCTTGGGAACAAAAGGCAAATGTTCTATTTTGAAAAAAGCTGTATATTTATAAAATATATATGTGGTGATAATTCTTGTGTGCACTGATATAGTTCTGATTCCTTGTTTATAAGCAGCGGGACCTACTGGACAAACCATTCGCTGTGTTGCTATTTTGGCTTCACAATCTAGGTGCTTGCCGGTCGTAAGCGCGCTGGTCCGTCTCAATGATCTGGGCCAAGCACCTGTTCGAGGCAATTGGGCCCGAGGTGCGATACGGCAATCCCGCCTTTTTTGAGTGTGGCGCACCTTGGACTGTTACGCCACCGATGCCTTACCTCAAGGCCTTGGCAAACTGCAAGCCTCCGCATCATCGCCGCGTGATGCTGCGCGTTGAAAGAGCTGCGTGCCGAGGAATAAGGCGGATCATGGAAAAGGAACATCAAAGCGCATGCGCCGTTGCAATATGGACAAAAATTGAAAATGGTATCAGAATCTTTATAGTTCTCAGGATTTATATGTAAATATTGTCTCGTATCTCATAAGTAAGCTGCTTCCTTGGTGATTGTCGCCGTTTTTTTTTTCTTGTCTGTCCGTATTATTTAACGAGCTGATTGTTGATACTATAAGTGATCCGTGTACCGTCCTACGAGTCGGGCTATATTGTGACTGAGGACTGTTAAGGTTGTCTCAAGCCATGTATACTCCTCTCATTATTGTTGTGAGTGTGTGTGCTCTCTATTGTTGTGTTTGAATTTGGCTATAGCCGCCGGCCTTGGGACTCCGTCTGAGAGACCTTTGGACCGGGCAAGTTCACAAAAGAGACGGGTGCGACTATCATGCGGTTAGGCTTGTTTTATACGCGGGTTCTGGAGGCGTCTGTGGCACGAGGCGATCCGCGCCGCGGATGCGCGAGCTTTGGGTCAACTTTACCGACGTCGTTATGTTCCTCGCAACAGTGTGCCTCGAGGAAGTGATGTAAATCTTGTTGTTATTCTATCACTTCGTTGTCGATTAGCCTCTCTTGGCCCGCTCCCTCGATCGGTATGCCCTTCTGACGTTCTCAAGCAAGGAAATCTTTTCTTACTGGATTGGCAACAAGTGTGGAATACTCTATATTATCAAGTATTCAATCCCAAGTTTACAACTATTGCCAGTTTTATATTTAACTTGAATCGTATTACTTTTACCGATTAAGGCATGGTAATACTAGTGTCTTTGCGTAAGTGTTAGTTTGATTCTCCTCTAACGGTTTCGTTTCCTCGAATAGTTTTAGATTTTCGCTCTCTCTGTTGTTTTGTGTATAATTGTTTTTTTCTCTGGATATATTTCCGTCTCAGTTATTCGTGTATTGGGCAGATGTGTCGACCGGATCATTACTCGCCAACCAAGACGCGGGCGAAATCGGTTTATCTTCTTGTGAGCTGTTCACTCTCGGCTACTTTTTGTATGCTGTCTTTCGATTTGTCCTTTGATGTTTTTTTTTCTGGCCCGCGTCCAGGTGTCAGCTCGCCTTCTAGATCGTATGATGGGGCAACAACCGAGATATGCCGACCAGGATGAATGGCCGAGTAATCATCTTGATGTTGTCACCAAAATAGTCTCTGCTTGCGGCAGGTGGAATCTCCTGAGTCATATTCTTCTTGGACGCCTGTTGGGCAGCGTTCCTCGTACGAGCGCTCTCGCGTGCCCAAAGCCGCGTGTGGCGTATTTAAACAATTGATTGGTTGAAGTTGACCTCCTAAGCTTGAAAAATTTATTCAACGTATTTAGAAGATCCTTGATGCGTATACTTTATCGCAAGCCCCCCCCCCCCCCCGCCCTTGATCACTTTTCGGCTGCGTCACGATCACTAGTTAGCCTATTATCGATTTTTAGGCCCGACCTTGAATATCACCTACATAAGATACTAATAACGCCTCAATTTTGGTAGTGTCTTGTGTATCCACTTTGTGTCGTGGCCATACCGTTTCCACGTGGAGATGTTTTTCCTACAGTCTTAGCATGATGTATGCCAGTGCGGGCATGACCCCTCATTTCAAAACCGAGTTTTTGCCGTCACACCGATTTATTTTCTCCAACGCAAAAGGCTCAGACTCGATTCCTGCCATGGTATCAGATTCATCGTTGTGCGGCGCCGGATATCGCTGGATTGGCACCCGCTGAAAAGGTTAGTCCTAAACCTGTTGCGGCTCTGGTGTGAGTTTTTAGTTTTGGGTGACCGCCGTCCGGAATACCTCAATTATCGCGCAAACCATCTTTTGTCTGAAAAATTGGCTGTGTCGACGCGATTTTGCATTATTGAAAAACGTGCATTCAGACCCCAGTGACGGTTCGTACGCTATATTCATTATTTTAGCGCGCTGCACTATCCTTCCGCCTTGGCTGACGGGCTCCAGACATTATGCTTTGCTCTAAGCAGTCACCGATCAAAAAAGCGGTTCAGGGTTCTCGTGCCTGTGATGTCCGGTCAATCTTTGTCCTGGGCAAAGTTTGCTTTGACCCAGCAGATGTTCGCCAGCGTGTCTGTCTATGCCAAATACTGGTCTCGACTACGAAAATTCTGTTGAATTTCTCCTCGTTCTGTTGCCGCAATAATAGATCGACTGAGTTTGATGTGAATCGAGCGTCGAGAACGAAGCGGGCACTCAACGCCCCAAAATAATTCAGCGCATCCTTGAGCCATTTGATAGCCGGTGCGTTTGGTGTCCCGCGTTGGCTCTTATCGTAGTGATTTCGTTTTTGTCATTGGATGCACTTCCTTTCATTGTGCTGTTTTCGAAAAATGCCAGCCGGGAATTCGCGCCCGATACGGATCCCCGAGTACATCGCGCGCGCGTGCCAAATAAGCTGGCATGCTCCCAACACTCACCCATGAAGGCTTCGTGGAACACATGAATCGCAATGTGTTTCGGCGCGTTGTGGTCGCCGCTTTCCAAGATTCCTCGTTTGTTAAGCGTCTCCGGCCTGCTTCTGGATGTAATTCACCGGCGTGCGCCATCGCACCAAGTGCGCGAAACAGCAATGGAAGGTACGCTAACCGTCGAACTACGTAAGCCATATCACTGGCCCAATAACCACGATGTCTGGGGCAGGTTGTTGGAGGATTCCCCGACCGCTTCGGGTCGTATCGAAAACCCGTCGAACTGCCAGCTGCAGGACTCGCTGGAAGCCCGCTTGGTTAACAGTCCGCCGCGCAATGACCCATTTGCTGGTTGCCGGGTGAAAACTGTAGGCCATTTACTCATTAACGGTGTTCCGGTAAAGTCTGGACATCAGACGCCTAGCACCCATGCTGTCCCGCCATAAGGTTGTCCTACGCCCGTTTTTCAGCGCTTGCGATCCTGGTTTTTGTGAATGTTCGTGGTTCGCACACGCACCAGACACGTGTTAGAGGACCAGCGGGCAACAGGGTATACCGCAGCAGCGCCACAGTGTCGTTTCGAATTCACGGTTCTGATTCGGCGTATGGTCCACACCCTTGTGCTGCCCGTGGAGTTTTCATCGCCTGATGACACTGATCAAAACGCCGTCCGACACTTGCCGGTTGCGAGTCTGGAACACCATGCCTCTGCAATTATTTGCCTATCAAACGATGCAGCGAAATCAAAAAATGCTACTGCCTGGATTCAGCTTTCAATCTTTGTGGCCGTCCT
>Ga0163217_1036590_pt1 | contig 11503 bp, 12 predicted proteins | sample SynspAceP_FD_185933 | JGI IMG/M metagenome (GOLD analysis project Ga0163217, IMG submission 185933) | Saline lake microbial communities from Ace Lake in Antarctica - Synechococcus sp. Ace-P (PacBio error correction) | ecosystem: Environmental > Aquatic > Non-marine Saline and Alkaline > Saline ... | reverse complement strand
CTTGAGCATTGCTTCTTGCTTGCTTGGAGCATACCAGTACCGAGAGTGCGTGTATCAGCAAGCTCACGTTCTTTTGCTCAATCTAAGTTGGCTCCGTTTTCGTTAAATAGGAGTGCCTCCCTATGTAAGCCTTGTCAGCAGTGCTTTTAATCTTCGCAAGTTCTCGCGTAATTGGTAGAGATGCTCGAGCTTTAAGCGCCTGATCCTTTGCAGCATTGATCTCTGCATCAACGTTTGCTTAATTTCTGCATCACTTTGTTCAAGGGCGGCTTCGAAGCTCCAGATAATGGCTTCGCAACCAGTCCTGAGCTGTGTCCTGCTGAATCTCGCTCGCTTATTGAGGAATCAATCTGCATAAGAAGCAGGCTCCTGGACTATTTTCTATAGTTTCAAGCAATGCCGTGCCGCGCGCGTATCAATCTGGAGCAGCCCAAGACGTCTGTGTTTCAACGCTGAACTCCGCACTAGTAATCTTTGCATCAAGCTCCACCAGCAACTTTCACCCGCCTCAACAACCTGTTACCGGTCGCTCACATTTGAATGGCTTTTTAACCTGCGGACTTCGCTCGGACTGAATTACTTACTTTACCGCTAGGGTACGATCTTTCCTGTTGCTGTGGCCCACAACATCAATTTCACCGGTGCACGCCCACAGTAAAGTCCAATGCCGCAAAAAAAGTGATAATCAGGCCACTGGGATGATTCTGGGCGCTGGATGCACTGGGCTTCCTGCAAGGCAAGAAGCGGCAGTAGAAAGTGGACCTCATTGGCAAACGAGCCGGCGGATCCATGATTCACGCTTTCCCCAAGCCTTTTTTCCATTCCTGCCGGTACCGTCCAGAGTTCACTGGCGCACTCATGCTGCTCACCATTGTTGCAGTCTATGAGCCGCGAATAAATGCCCGGCTTGATGGGTTAGAAGCTCGGCATGGTTCCCTGCTCAACAACCTGCACGGTCCATTACAACGATGCGGTTAGCATCGCGTATGCTGACAGCCGTGTGCGATGATTATCACGGTGCGGCCACGGCATATTGCTTGCATATTCTGTGAATCATTCGCTCTGATTCATAATCAACAGCACTAGTGGCTTTCATCAAAATATCCAGAATTCGCGGATTTCCCATCAGCGCCCTCGCCTATGGCAATGCGCTGGCGCTGTCCTCCCAGACAAAGATTGCTCCGTGTTCGCCATACGACCGCTTGTCGTAGCCTCTGGCAACTCCAAATGAAATCATGTGCGCCTGCTTATTTGGCAGCCTTATTCACTTCCTCGGACTGGGTGCCTTTCAGGATTCCACCAGTGCCGATGTTTGCACGAATACTGCGGCGAAACAGCATGTTGTCCTGCAGTTACTACGCCAATCTGCCTCGTAGTGACGAAACGTCGGCCAACGCCAAGTCCATCCCATCAACAAGGACTCTTCCCCTCTCTGGGCGTGTAAAGGCGCCTGCAAACAACCGTGTGGAAGGGTGCTCTTCCCAGATCCGGAGCGTCCTACTACTGCCTATCACGTCAAACGCTGCATCAATTGTTTCAGGCTGACGCCCCGCAGGACTTCTGAACCGTCTGTCCGTAGCGAAATGAATCGATCAAATTTCTGACCTTGGCCCTATGATCGGGGGGAGCGCACTGCGATTGCAGCCTGAGGAGTCTCAGTTGACTGTTGGAGAATATCTCCAAGACGTTTGAACTGAGACTCCCGTTGGCTGGAAATTGTCCATAACTGAGCCGTCGAAAATGGGTTTGGCGAGACGCGACCAAGCTAGGGCATATTGAAAAGCGATTAACTGGCCTACGGACAGCTGGCCTTCCATGACAAAAGCCGTCTCCAGCCATAGCGTCATCACTGTGACTAAGCTTACCCACAAAATCCAACGCTTCATTGCTATGGTGGGAAAGCGTTTGAGTCCTGGAGTTCGCGGCTACATGGAGCTGCCCAACTGGTCCCACTTGCGGTTAATCTGTGCTTCTACTGCCATCGACTCAATTGAGTGTCGATTCCCATTAGCAGTTATCTACCAGAAATGCCTGATTTCCGGGCACCTCGTGTAAAGCTCTCGTTCAATCGAGCGCGAGCAGCGGTGTTAATCAGCAGGAGATGATAAAATACAACAGAAGCGACAGCACCACTACAAGAGGAGCCAACCGCTTATAAAGAAACATGACGGCAATAAAAACGACTGAGAAAGAACGTCGAAGAATCAGAGTTTACCGCATTACTGGTAAGGAAATTCCGAATATTCTCTAGCTCCCGTCACCCTGGCCACCGAATCCCCCACTCGTCTTGCCTGAAAATATGCGAAGAGGAAGGTTACAGGTGGCGGAAACAGCTTTGATCCAAGCTCAACCATCAAATACGGCTTTGCGTGTGGCAAATACATAGCTCCCGAGGCCAGAGAAGCGTTTCAAAAACCATTATGCCCAGTAGGCCGATTGCTATTTTGACGTCAAGCGTTGAAAGGCGCGGTGACCAGTACCTTGTCCATTACAACCTGGAAAAAACCAGAGGCGTGAGCAGCGCCAAATATCCTGCAGCACGAAAGAGACGATGCACTTCCGCCAGCAACTTTCGATATTTACAATTGCCGGAAATTGAAACCAAGTGAAATCGAATCGTACCCATTTCGCTGGCAAGGAGAGGCTTCAGAACGTTACGAGTATGAGATCGCATCCACCGGCTCCTTGCAGTCTGCAATGTCCGAGAACTCGGGCGCTGAAAACTGATGGATCGTGAATCAGAAACCTGCCTGCAGCTTCATCATTAGCGACTTGCAATATAAAAAAACGGACCATCCTATCAGAAGCTATAGCTGGAAGAGGTAGATGGGAAGGACCGCCTCACCTTGCTTGCTGCTGGCTTTTGATTTAAGGCCCAATGTCTTTGGAGCAAAGAAAGCCACCCTGTCGCCCCGAAAACTCGCCCATCCTCGCAAACTCATGACTGAGCTTGTTCAGCAGCAGCGATACGTATGGAACCGTCGCCAGCATCACGAGGCAAGGCTAGCCCGCTGTCTTACTGCCATTATCAGCCCCGCATTCTGATCCAAAAAAGAACCATCGCCTATTTCCCCTGACCAACGTTAAATTTTGCAAGCTTCCTAGCTGCTGGCGAATCTTAATCTCTAGTCCTGATTTGCAATAGAGTGATCTTACTAAAGATCTGTGACGCAGTTCTCTTAATTCGGATCCAAGGCTCTAAAGTGAGTCAAAAAACAAGCCTCAGGCTAGCTCAACCGCACCAACTACTTATGATTGACATCTTGGTGTCCACACGATCCGTACCAAAAAGTCCGGCAGGCAGCATGGCCTAAATCTTCCACTTTCAATGGGCGAGAGGACACAAGCGCCAGAATAGGACTCAATGTTTTTATGTGGAAAGCCTTGAGCAGACCGAATCTGGGAAGCGCTGTTCTCGTACTTCTCAAGACATTTCAGGGCTTATTTCTGCCCTTGCCCCGCGAAAGGAGGCTTCGACGGCAAGCCTCGCATACATTATCTGCGGGCAGGAAACCAAGGGGGTGGCGAAACAGCACTTGCGGACTGCGAAACAAACGGCTGGTAAGTTGGACGAAAGATTGTACGGCCTCAATGCAACAGGGCTGAAGCTTTCGGAAGCTATTGGAGCAAAGCGAGCAAGTTCATGCAGTTTTACAGAAGTGCAGCTTTAAGCTTCCGGCCCGATGCACTAGGCATCCTATGGTCCAACCAGTTTTCTGGGTTCGGCAAGCCGAGTAGTCTGCCACCAGAGATCTTTCGGATGCTGAAAAGAGATTTCCTACTCAGTACTAAGGCGCAGTTCGAGATCCTCCAGCCTGACGTAGTTATTTTCACCACGGCCCGGGGTCGTGAGCTTACCTGAAGAAGCTTTACGGGCTGGGCTCCTTGAAAGTCATCGAAGCGCGGGCTATGGCACTTCAAGGTGGGAGAGATAACTGCATTCCGAAAACAAGCCACCCCAGTAGGTCAAATGCATGAGTACCTCGACAGTGCTGTGGTCTGGCGAAAGAGCTACAAGGCTCGGGCATGAGTCTACCCGTTAGAACCAGGTGCTGTTCGGGTGCTACCCCGCTTCACGGACACTTTCAAGTAGACTCTGTGGAGGTCATAGGAGCTGTTCATGTCCAAGGCGCAAACAAATATAGCCCGAGAGTTCAAACGGGAGGCCGTTAGAACTGGCCCGTCGCTCCAGGCAACCAGTTGCTTCGTCAGATAGCTCAAGAGATCGGGGTGGCGCCAAGGCTTGCTTAAAATCCTGGGGTGCGTGAAGGCGCGAGCAGCTTGAGAAGCCTTTTTCCCGCAACAGGCAAACCCGCGAGATGAAGAACTTTGCCCGCCTCAAGCGCGAGCTGGCCCGAGTGACGAAGGAACGTACTTTTTTTTAAAAGACGCGGCAGCGTACTTTGCCAGGAATCACTCGAAACGGTACTCGGTGATCCAGCGCTGCCGCAAACGAGTTACCCAGTCCGACTTGGATGTTGCCGTTGTTTTGAAGGGTGTCTGCCAGTGGCTATTACGCACTGCCCAAGATCGTGAGCCAAGCCACGCGCTCAGGATAATGCCGCGCCTGATTAAGCGTATTCGTGAGATCCATTGAGGATACCGCAGTGCAATAGGTCGCCTCGCATGCACAGAGGATCTTTTCCTATTCGAAGGTGAAACCGCCAGCCTGAACCGTGTTTGCTCGCTTGATGGCCCAGAGCAAATTCAAGGTGGCGCGCCAGGAAGGAACGTGGCTTTGCGATGTAACGTTGCGCCCAACAGGTGTTGGAAAATCTACTGGAACGCGATTCAATGCCTTGGAGCCGCGAGCGCAAAATGGGTTCACGGATATCCGGAGAATAGCCCACGCTGGAGGGCCAAGCTCTCCTGGGTGTAGTGCTGGATCTGTACAGCAAGCTAGGAATTAGCTGGCGATGCATCATCGCCAAGATAGGCAGATGGTCATCGGGCAGTGGAAGATGGCGATTTTGGCAGCGTCAGGGTAAACTGGTCGGTTCATTTTACATTCTGACAGGGAAGCCAATTTACCAGCGTTCGACTATCAGCGCTTCTGAGCCGAAACACGCTGGTTTTGCAGCATGAGTGCCGTTGGCCATTTGAGCGAAGGTAACGCGGCTTGTGAGGGCTTTCTTCGGCCAACCAGCGCGAGCGGTTTGCTCATCAATCGTTACCGGACAACTTGATGAAAGCTGCGACGGATCTTGTTGACTATATTGAGCGGTTTCATAACCCACGATGGCGCGTAGAGTTGCTCAGCCAAGATCTGGTAAGTTTTCGGCTCTTAAAAACCGTCCGTGTTAGCGCGGTAGACCCCTTCCGCCCAGAAACCTACTCATGCCTGAAAAAATCGATTGCAATATTTTTGAAATCTATTCCACCCTCGTGAGCTTTACAACCGGACGACTCAACCGGCCTCATGCAATGAGGTGATTTTATATGATTTCCAGACTGTCCAGATGTCAGTTCACGAAACGTCCAGCGCGCCACTATGGCAAGCAGATCGAGGTTCCATTGGGGCTTGTCGCAGGTTACCGCAGCGGTTTCGCTGGCGCTAACAAAAAGGGGCAACAGGGGGCCCGTGTTAGGCGCCACCCGATGAGCTTTCGCAGGCCCGCCGCAGGCGCCTCCGCGTGCAGTCATAGGCGCTGTCAGTGGCGAAATTAATGGGCTTGTATCACAGGTCTGAAAACTCGGGCCCTGTTCGACAAGGCATTCTTTTTTCTCAGGATCGATGCGTGCAGTGCGGCACGCATTTTCTAGCCAAGATTCCACCACCTGCTGAAACCTTTCCAGGATAAGGCATCCGTAGCGTCAACTCGCGTCATCAGTCGTTCGGCGCCTTCGCAATACACGCGACAAATTGCCCCCATCAAGCATCTACCCTTTAGCCCGCCTTACCGACAGTATCAAGCTCGGCAGCCAAAAACTGACCGGACTTTCTTGCTGGGTGTGATGCCAGAGAATCAGACTTTTTGCAATGAGAATCAGAAGTCGAATCGTCCTGGGAGCACATCCGCCCTTACGGCGGGTGGTTAACACCCAGGATGGAACAGGAAAGGAATGGCTGATGATAACAAAAAATTCCAGATGGCCATCAGCGTGCCCGCCCCGGCTGTTGGTCGGAAACCCATCGAGGTCCGTGCTTGGCGCTTATGGCTGGAAAAAACCGGTCGCTCAGCGGCAGCTTCTCCAGACGCCAGACAAGTGAATTCCACACCCGCCCTTTCTAGACAACCTTCCTGAGCCCATTTGGTGCCAGCACACATAAGGAAGCCCTGCACCACTTATACCCCGCCAGCCAAACCTCGCACCGTTGATCTTGGTAAAGCATCCGATCCTGAACATCGCCTTACGGTCGAACTAAAGCCCTTCAAGCAAACCAATTACGAAAAACATCAAAAGAGAGAGGCCTTACTCACCGCAGCTGCTGCAACCAAGCCATGGGAACGGCCAGCCGTGCCATTTTTGCTGGGCGGCGAGATTTATCTGGAATCCAGTCCGGGATACTGCGGCCCACTGGCGACATCGAACCGTTGCTTAAGGACAAACCCACTTGAAAGCTCGGTACACCCGCCTGGAGGAAGGTGACCGTACGTTTCCTGTCACCTGACTCAGGCCACCCTGAGCCTATGCCCCTTCCCTGCAGCGAAACATTTACGCCCGCCAAGCACCGGCCTACGAGCCGTCAGGCACCCAGAGTTCGGCCATTCACTTCGGCTCGCATTGAGCTATGCGCCAAGTCCATTGGACGATGAGATTCCCCATTAGGCCAGCCATGCCAGCCTCTCTACCTGTCCAGCCCACTTTAGTGATAAAGGAAAAGACCATCATGAGCGATACACAGCATACAAAGAGACGTTTTTTTACAGACTGACCCCGTTACTCCCTTCCGAAGATCAGTCCTGATCTGGGCGCAGAAATTCTTGAAGCACGTTTTTACACGCAGCAACTTCTGACCAGCCCCATCATTGGTCAGGGATTTATCTGCGTCTCGCTTTGCAACGGAGGAGCGGGAAGTGTCGGAATTATTCTGCTCGACATATCGAACATGGTCGACTGGGCTTGAGGCCTTTTTACGGAACAATAGAACTCAGCGCGTCTTCCCCGAAAGGTAATCAAGACAGTATCAATTGCCAAACGCTGCTGCGGTGATACTTACTCACAACCACCCAAAGCGCAATCCCGAGCCCAGCCAAGCTGATATCAGTCTGACGAGGAGATAAAGGTCGCACTGCGAACCATTGACGTCCGTCTTCTTGATTTCACTTGGTTATAGGCCGGCGTTTCCTCGGTAAGTCTCGCTGAACGAGGTTTGCTCTTAACTTAACTACAATTAGTCTTCATTGACTAATAGCTGCCACTTCACCGAACTTTGCAATGCCTAGCCATCTTGAGGAAACGTAGCTACAAGATCATCATCGCAAAGTCCTCCTCCAGGAGGCTTTGTGAGTTATTAGCCTAGAACACCTGCACCAGCCCGATTTTTGATTGTAATTTTCTAAGGAGCGCTCCAAAATGTTGCGGATGAACTATGATTTATCAAAGAGAATTTTAAATGAACTGACCTGAAGCAATGAATCGCTAATTTGTGAGACCCCCCACCCGACCGAGAAGCGGGCTTTTCACGCATGTTCCTTTGAAGGATTTGCCGTTGCCAACCACAACTCAGGCTATTCCTCGTTACCTACGGAAGGGCAAGGCCCTTCATCACAACGAAATGCTGGCCCCGATGCAAATCTTTGACCCTTCTAGCTTGGAATAACTGCTTCCCAATCAGCGGTGGAGTACGCCCAAAAATTTTGCACTCCAAGCGCAGTTCGCGTTCCGGAATTATTTTGCCGCCCTTGAGCGCTGCGCAGAAAATTCTGGCTATGATCTCAACAAATTATAGCCACAAACAATATTCCACCATCTGGGTACGGAAAGGAAATAACCATTTGCCGCCCCCCTGGAATCTAACGCAGCGCTAAGTAATCCTGATCATGGACTTGACATCGCTTAATAACCAAACTCCAACATCGTCATACTACCGGCACCATGAAAGGCAGAGAATATTTCTTTGCGACACCCTCATCTAAGGTTTAAGGACGACCACCTAATCCACCCACCGCCGACGCGTTAATATAATCTAATCAGACAACAGCCAAAGCATGGGCCAAAGTATGGGCGGCCGGATTAATAAACGAAAAAGCCCGTAAAATGGGGCTTTCTGTCGTAATATGGCGGAGGAGTCGGGATTCGAACCCTTGGGAACTGTTGCCAGTTCACGGATTTCGAATCCGTCCCGTTCGACCACTCCGGCAACTCTCCAGTGGCGCGCATCTTAACAGATGCGGGCCGGCTGGCGGAAGCGTTGAGAGCGCCCTTGCAGAAGTCAGGCGGATCGACGCCCAGGCGCTGAGCAACTTCTTCGTAGGCCTTCGATTACGCCGCCAAGACCTTGCGAAGCCGGTCCTTGTCCATCCTTGTTGCGGGTTTTCTTGTCCACAGGCGCAGCCGTGGGACTGAACTCGTCAACCCAGGACGATCTCACCCTTGGAACGACCAAACTCCGTTTGAAGTCCACCAGCTCAAACCTGCCTGATCGAACAACTGCGGTCAGGAATGGCGTGACCATCAAAGGTCAGCTCCTGCATACGTCAGCTGTTGCGGCAGTCGCCCAACCGAGGTGACACGTGCGAGGCATTGATGAAGGGTCGGCACTTTGGCGTCATCCTTCAGGAAGAGTTCGAGGCGGCAGGCACCAGTGCAAGTGCCCTCTTCGATACCCAGGCGCTACCAGGCGGACCGCGGCGTAGTTACGCACTACGCAATCGACGGAAACCATATCCAAGCTTTTGCCAAATACTCGTTGTCGCGACACAGGGCATACAAACTGGTCGGAATACCGGCCGCTTCAGCTTCTGCATGATTGAGGATTGAAACGGTTGTTGACCATGCCCTTGCGTTCCAGTGCTCGATACGCTTGCCATCGAACGCCGAGGTGTCGTGGCGAAACAGCAGAAATCAAGGCGGATTCTGCGTCATCGGTGGTGTAAACTGATTTGGGCTTTGCCCACGTAGAGTTCAGTGCGTTTTTTCCATTTCTCGGCTCCAGCTACACGCATAAGGTAAGGGGCTTTGCCCGGTATATCCGCCAGGGCAAGGCCCTGATTCTGTTCAGCCAGCATAAGCTTGGCCTGCCAAACCATCAGCGCCGTTGCCAAGCTCGCCCAGCGCCAGTCGGGGCAAGTTGTTCTTTTCACTTTGATGTGGGCAACTGGCCACATTCTTGAGCTGCGCCTTGTCGATGGCGCGTAGCAGTCCAGCCGCCGCTGATTGCTCAGATGCCCCAGATCGCCGCCCCACCTGGCTCTCAAGCTGGGTTGGATAAGGCCCTTGCGCCAACATCTGCGGATCGTAATTGGCCCTCGAGAAAAACAAGGGCATCCAGACCACTGTAACCGCTCGACAATCCACGTTGTTGATGGCACCTGTTGTCGGTCAAGCACGCCCAGGCGTACTGGCCGTTGTCAAAAAATAAACTGCATGCTCGCGCGGCATCTCTGTCGGAACAGCCACCGCAGACGACTCAGATCACCATCGCAAAAGGGCAGTTCCAGCTCGGATGACGTTATAAGGGAAGTTCGAAATCCCTGAGCGCCCGCCCCGTGCCGTGCGGTCATAAGGACGGCAGCTTGATTAACGGCCGGCAAGGCGCTGCACGCCGCTGAACATGATCAGGATGCTCATGCTGTGACCAATTGGCGCTGAGCTTGCCTGGCGCTTAACCCTACCGCGGCCCAGGCGTTGCTCAGGTGGCCCGCAGACTGAACCGCAGTCCACCAGCAATCGGGTTCTGGCCGTACTCCGACACCGTTTCGGCATTGCCCTTGCTGCACTGCCCAGTGAACAATAGCGCACGGAGCTAGGCACAACCATCAATAAGGGTTGCGTCGCGGATGCGCGTCACAGGCCCGGGCTTCAGCCGTCTGTCCGCTGCGGTTTCAATCCCCTGCTCTACAGTCACTTGTACGACCGTTGGCTGACCTGCGTTCAAACGACCTGCAAAGGGCCTTGTCGACCGGCTCATCGTTATTATCGCCGCGCCCAAACAACCGACCAAAGAAAACCGGGCTTCTCCGGTTGGTGCTGGCGGTGCGTCAGATCGACATTTAATAAACAACCGCTGCTGCGGTCAAGATCGGCACCAATACGTCGGCCCGGCCCAGCGCGCCGCCGATAGCTGCCCAGGAACGGTTGAAGGTCGGCCTGCAGGTTCAGCACGCTTGCGCGGCACCGTCCTGAACCTGTAGCGTTGCCTGCTGCCCACCCACTCCGCGCTTGCGCTAGCCCACCAATGAGGCTGCTGCATCGGTACGAGCTGCCGTCAAATAACTTTCCATTTCGGCCAGCACCCGACCGTTTCCAAGATTGCGGTTGTCGAGGTCTTCTGCCACTCGTTTCTCGATCACCGCCCTGCTGCGCGAGGGTGTTGTAATTGAAATTTCGCTTGGTGGCCTGCTGCACACCGGCTTCTACACTGCATGCGAGCGATGCGCTCCTTTGATCACGCACACTGCGACCTTCGCCCACCGCCGGAGCAAATGCGCCGATACCGCGGCGTTGTCGGTTCTGAGTATCAGCGCTAACCAACCGGTTCTGTACTTCGCCAAGACTGCATATCTCGGACGCACCGGCACCTGGTAGTCGTTCCAGAACTGCCGGAACAGCCGGCCAGGCATCTGCTGGGGCAAGCTTGCGCATGCAACCCACCGAATCGAGCCATTCTGCTGCAGTGAAAAAAACTGCGATGCATCCGCGCTCACCTGCATGGCCTGGCGGGCGCATATTGAAATTTACTTGTACTCCTCACGCCGGCTATTCTGGCCCGGCACCGGAAGCAAATCACCCAACCGCTTGCCTCGTTCGACCCCTCGGGTTACAGTCATTCTGGGGCTGGATCTTTGGCGGGCCGCGCCTGTGGTAATCCGAAACCGCGATCCCGGAAGAAACCCCATACTTTCACCGTAGATATACCCCACAACCACCAAGGGGACTTTGCCTTGCAGCACGACCGATAGAAGCCACCCAGAAAACAGGCCATAAATGATTTCCTTTGCTGGAAATTAAGGTCCGAGTCGGCTCACAAAACCACCGCATTTCGCGCAGTTGCATTACGGGACCAGTTCTCATGGCAAACGAGCGCTCAGGGGCGTCCAAACGGGAGGGCGCATGCCATTTCCAAACCCCATCAAAAACCCCAATTCCTTCATTGCAAAGCGCCCATTTTAAACCCGGAATGGGGGTTGGGGACTCTTATGAAAAACCAAATCCTTTGGGCCAAGTGGGCAATCAGCCGATTTTTCATTTGGGATTCCGTCTTTTTGCAGTGTCCCACAATCCGGCCTTTCAAAGGCGGGCGCGGGGCCCACAAAGAGGTTCATTTTTTTTTGCATTTGCCTTTGCGGAAAGCCCGGGGAAACCGTTTGGGCCGTTTTACTTTTATTCTCTTCTCCAA
>Ga0163217_1031942_pt1 | contig 11503 bp, 12 predicted proteins | sample SynspAceP_FD_185933 | JGI IMG/M metagenome (GOLD analysis project Ga0163217, IMG submission 185933) | Saline lake microbial communities from Ace Lake in Antarctica - Synechococcus sp. Ace-P (PacBio error correction) | ecosystem: Environmental > Aquatic > Non-marine Saline and Alkaline > Saline ... | reverse complement strand
CGCGTGAAGCGGGATCGAAATTGCGATCTTACGCTTTTCTGCAAGGAAACCACCGTCTGCAAGCCGCAAAGTTCGGCAGAAAATATGTTCCGCCGTCGCCGCTCCCGCCAGAATCGGGACCTCCTTCACCTAGGCCAGCGTTTCAGCCGCACCCGAAAAGAGCCAGCACAAATGCCGGACAACGTTGAGGGGCAATCGTATATGGTTCTCCTAGCCGTGGACGTTTCGGTTAGCTGCTGTTACAAAGGATTGGGAGGAGCAGCCGAGTCTGGAAAGCCGTGTGTTTGGCCTCGTCGACCGTGGCCCTAGACGTCTACCAATACTTCGGTGTTCCGTGGGCAGGGAAATGTCGGCGTTGAACCCAACCGTTTCACCCTGGACAAGAACGCCTGACCGCCTTAGCCTGACCGCGACTTGATAAACCCGTTTCGAGCGTCCTCATCATGATCACCAATGAACGCGAATCAGAAGCGCTTAGTAACGGCTCACGTCAAGCTGAAATGGGATGCCTGCAATTCCGCGATCGCCTTAATGACGGAACTTCCACTTTTAGCCTTTTGTTCGCTCACGGCTTTAAGCGTCGGCCTCGACGGCCTAGTTCGCATCAGCGCTTAAGCTTTGTCGAGCGGTGGCATTGCTGCGGTTGCCGCGGCCGACTTTTCTTCAGCGTTCTTGCATCCAAGCAAGTCCGCTGCCGCCTTTTTCCGAGTTCGTCCACGTTCGCAATGGCGACTTGTTCGACCTGCGGTTTTTGCGACCAAGTCGGCCTTGCTGGTTTCAAGTTGTTTTTGACTTTTCGGCGACTGCCGCTTTAATCGCGTTGCTGTTTGCGAATTCAAAACTGCATCCTCCGTTACACGCTAGGGCTTCATCTGCCTTCCGACGCTTCGTAGTTTGGCGATGACCTGAGTGAGTCGATGACGTTGTTGGTCAGATCGTTTTTGGCTGTGATCGCTGCAGTGAACGCGAGCCTTAGCCGGTTCATCCCGGCGATGGCGTTGTTGTAGGCGACTTCATTTTTCAACCAGTCGGCTTGAGCATTTGGTCGTTTCAATGCCGGCTTTGTCGCAGCCGACTTTGCCATGTCGGCGGCTTCTGCAGCACTCCGATTGTTCTTCGTGAGCCGCCAATTGCGATTGTGCGTCGCTTCGCTTGTGCTTCATTTCAGTGAACTTGAGGTCAAAACAATTTCATCGTCCAAATGAGACACCGATTGCTCGCGACTCGACCGCTGCGTGGCTTGCTCAAACGTTTGCTTGTTTGCGTTGAAAAGCGTCTTCGCAGCTTCAGCGTTCGGAACCAACGCTTGCTCGGTCTGCTGGGCACGCCGCTAATTCGAGCGGTGACTCGGTGGCCAATTCTGGACATCCCAGTGTTGCTGGGTCCTGTTGTAGTGCGGCGGTGAATCTTGCGCGGCATCGACTTTGGCCGCTTCGGATTCGCCGGCTTCGTTTCCGCGTCGTGCGGCTCGGTGTTGGCGCCGCTTTCAAGTTTCGGCGTCTTCAGGCGACTTTGCGCGGTCGGCAGTTCAGCTTTTCTCGCGGCTTCTGTGAGTGCCGGTACGTTCGTCAAAAGTGTGTCAGCCAACCCTTTCGCCCACCGCATGCTCGTCGGTCGCCTATGCATCCGCTGCTTGATGCTGCGGTGATTTGCGGCCGCCGTTAATCTTGAATCTTTGCTTTGCTCAGCGGCATATCTTCTCGCCGTTGCCAAACGCTCACCACTATTTTTCTGAAGCAGACTCGGCGACTTGTAAAGCATCCGCAATCGCTTGTGTTCGGTCTGTTTGGACACCAAAGGACTGGTTCGCTTCTTCCAATCGCGGGCGTAACGGCGGCACTGTCATCACCAGTGACCCAGTTTTGTTTCCGTCGGCCGCATTTGTAAACTCCGATATCACCGGTCAATCTCCTGAATCGCCGATGGTTTCGTCACAGTAGGCTCGGCCGTGCCAACGCCAAGATCGCCGAACGCCTCAAAGGCAATTTGTGGCGCTCACGTTTGATCCCCAGGACCTTTGGGTATCGATCACGTCCAAGGAAAATAAACCTACTCCGTCGCGAGGAGAACTCGACGCTATCGCACCGCGCCGTGTGGGCCAATTCTTGACTTGCCCGCCGTCTTTCCCATTTTCCCCATAGGCCGAATCGTCTGAATCCTCGCTGCTGGACGCAAACGAACGTTCGAGCTCGCATTCGCACGACACGCTTCGGGATGCCCGCGGTTGTTGACCTTCTCAAGTGTCAAGTATCGCGTCCCGTCCACCTCCCAAAACTTGCAGACCTTCCGTTGCGATCGCCGGTAGCCAGAACACACTTATTCGGATGAAACTCGAGCGCTCGTGACCCAGGTCGGTGTGCTTCCGAATTTCGTGTAACAGTTTGGCCTGTTTCAGTCGCGAAATTAGCACGACTCGCCCGGACCGCCGAGTTGCGATCAAGGTCTGAATCCGAACTGAAATGTCAGCGGCCAGCACTTCGTCCAAGCTCGTCACCGAATCTCAATAATCGCTGACCGCTACGAATGTTCCAACACCACTCGACCCGCTGGCTCCAGCAAACCCGCCGCCGCACACAACAGCCCGCCATTGCGATCTGGAAACTTTAGCACACGCGGCGTCCTTCCGGGAACAGGCAGCACCGCCGACAAGTTCGAGTGTTTGCTGTTGTACAGCAGCACTTGTTTTTGACTTGCTGACGGGCAGCCAGGGTGCCACGGGACTGGTCGCCAACGCATCAGTTGCTGTGCGAGTCGGCTAAGTGAACAATACAGGATTTTGCAAGCTCAACTTGGCCGGCATCGGAATTTTCGCGGGGACGTTTCGGTCGCGGGCGCCGCGAGCGCCCATGTCGAATTTTTTTCTTTTGATGCTTTTGCGGTGCTCCGGAATTCCTCCAAGCCACTCCCGTTCAATCCACTGCGGAGCGTCTCGATCATCTCATCGGGCGATCTTCGGAGGAATCGGCGCATCGACGGTTCGTCTTTTCATGCGTGACCAGGTTGTAATAGAATAGCTAGCCGAAGCATCGCCCCTTCAATGACCTCGCCTGACGCCACCGCCCTGCCATCAAACTGCTATAGTTGGTCAGGTCAAGGTCGGCGTCTTCTTGTCAGGTTATGGCAAGACGCGCCCACTTCTGTTGGAAGATCAGGTGCGGACCATTGTTCGTCGAACGTCACCGGCACCGGCTTTTCTCTCTTCCGCAAACGCGGAAAGAGCAGTAACAGGCGGATCATCGATATTGGAAATAGTCGTCGCATGGTGGTAGGCATTCATATCAGTGGTTAAACACAAACTTCCCGTGAATTCATCAGCGCCCAGAAGATTCTTCTCCCCCCCCCCCCCCCCCCCCCCCCCCCCCCTCCCCCCCTGGGTCAGTGTGTACGATCGGCGGAAGCGGCAATCGCTTCCCCCAGGGCTTCTGGTTTCCATCTCGGTCGGCATTCGGCGTCAAAGCAGCGGAACGTAGAGTTCTTCGATGATCTCCTTCGGGCTTCTCCCTCCGCCAACCGTCGATTTCGACCAGTTTGCCTTCGGCGGATTTTTTCCGGCATCGTTCACCGTTGAGCAGATGGAGAGCTGTGACAAATTCGGTTCGATCTTCACCTCGCCAAGAACAAACACTCCCCGCGAGTCGCTCGGCCAAACGTGATGAGAAAATAGGTGCCGTGTTGCGTCTGGAACATCTGACGGCACGGAGCACCCACAGGAGGGTGCAATCCCGCAAACTTGTTCTTTGGGTCAGTCGCTTGCGTCGAATCCAGCAGAATCTCGTGCGGAGGATTCGTCGTAAAAGTCGAGTGTGAAAGTTGGCGAGTCGTCGCGATTGTTGGTTTCGTTCATCGCGGTGACTCTGTTGCATAGAGTCCGCGACCGGACAGATGTCTCGCACGATCTGTTGAAGTCAGTTGTAATGCGATGAACTTTCTGAGTAGAAGCTGGCAGGAGCGGTGGCATCATCCTTGAACCAGAATTCTGCGGTCCACAGAATTAACCCATCCGATGGGCAATACTAATGCCCAACTTGGTATATACCTGCCCGTACCTGTAGGCGAGTCGGTGATGCTGTCGCGTACCGACCCCTAAGCGCGCACACTAGCCACTAAGCCTTGAGACAGCGCGTGGAGCGACTTACGCCTGAGAATCACCTCTTAGGCCAGGTCGCGCTGTTACTTTTTAGCTTACAGAAGACCCAGCCAATTCGCGCGAGCCCTCTCACATTTCTGCGTCACCTCTGCGTACCTCGTCCGCGTACAAATAAGCTTGATTCACAGAGAGAACAGTTACCGCGATGAACGGAAGAACCAACATCGCGACCGATCGCAACTTTTCCACACTCGAACTTTACGACGAATCCGCAGGCGGAGATCTGCTGGGAGTCGATCACCGCAAGCGACTGACACAAAGAACAAGTTTGCGGGATGCCGCTGGGTGCTCGTGGCCGTCCAGGATTTTCCAACGGCAACACCGAGCACCTATTTTCTCACCACGTTTGGCCGAGCGACGCGCGGGAGTGTTTGTCTTTGCGAGGTGAAGATGAACCAATTTTGTTCCACAGGACTTCTCCATCTGCTCAACGGTTGAAACGATTGCCGGAATCGCCGAAGGCAAAACGGGGTCGAACGACGGTTGGCGAGGGAAGAAGCCGAAGAGATCATCAGAACTCGACGTTCGCTGCTTGACGCGAATGCCGCACCGAGATGGAAACCCAAAGCTGGGAGCGATTCCGCTTTCCGCCGACGTTATAACTGACCCTGGAAGATTACCTTCTGGCGCTGATGAATTCACGTGAGTTTGTTGTTTACCACTATATGATGCAATACCACCAATTGCGACGACTATTCACAAATCGATGATCGCCTGTACTGCTCTTTCCGCGTTTTGCGGAAAGAGAGGAAACCGGTGCCGGTGACGTTCGACGAACATGTTCGCCGACTTCCAACAGAAGTGCGCGTCTGCCATAACCCTGACAAGAGAACGCCGACCTTGACCCTGACCAACTATAGCAGTTTGAGCGGCCGGTTTTGCGTCAGGCGAGGTCATTGAAGCGGGGCGATGCTTTCGGCTAGCTATCATATCACAACCTGGTTCACGCATTGAAGGACGAAACGTCGATGCCGCCGGATGTCTCCGAAGATCGCCATGAGATGATGAGACGCTCCGCAAGTGGATTGACGGCGAAAAGTGCTGGAGAATTCCGAGGGAGCACCGCAAAAGCATCAAAAGAAAAAGAATTCGACATGGCGCTTCCGGCGCCGTCGACCGAACGTCCGCCGAAATTTTCCGAATGCCGGCCAAAGTTGAAGCTTGCAACCATGATATTGTTCACGCCGACTCGCACAGCCAAACTGATGCGTTGGGCGACCCAGTCCAGTGGGCCACCCTGGCTGCCGTCAGCAGTCAAAACAAGTTGCTGCTGTACCAACACGCAAAAACTCGGACTGTCGGCGTGCTGCCGTTCCCGGAAAGGACGCGCGTGTGCTAAAGTTCAGTCGCAATGGCGGGACTGTTGCTGTGCGGCGGCGGGGTTGCTGGAAGCCAGCGGTCGAGTGGTGGTTGGAAACATTCGTAAGCGAGTCCAGCGGGATTATGAGGATCGTGTGACGAGCTGGACGAAGTGCTGGCGCTGACATTCGTCGGATTCAAACCTTGATCGCACTCGGCGGTCCGGGGCGATCGTGCGGAATTTACGCGACTGAAACAGGCCAAACTGTTACACGAAATTCGAAGCACACCGACTGGGTCACGCGCTCGAGTTCAGTCCCGATAGCTGTGTTGCTGCTACCGGCGATCGCAAACGGAGGTCTGCAAAGTTTGGGAAGGTTGGACGGGACGCGAATACTTGACCTTGAAAGGTCACACCGCGGCATTCACGAGGTTGTCCGGTGGGCGAAGCGACTGAACGGTCGTTGCGTCAGCAACGAGGATTCGACGATGCGCCTATGGCGGAAATGGAAACGGCGGGCGAAAGTCAAGATTGGCCGCACACGGGGCGGTGCGATGTAGCGTCGACGTTCTCTCGCGACGTAGGTTATTTTCCTGTGGACGTGATCGAAATACCCAAAGTCTGATCAAAAAACGGCGCCCAACCAAATTGCTTGAGGCGTCGGCGACTTGGGCGTTGCAGGCGACCTACTGTGACGAAACAATCGGGCGATTTCAGGAGATTGGACCGGTGAGATCGAGTTTACAATGCGGCGACGGAACAAAACTGGGTCAACTGGTGATGAAACGTGCCCCGTTTACAGACGCGATTGGGAAGAAAGGAACCAGTCTTTGGTGGTCCAAACAGACCGAACAAAAGGCGATTGCGGGATGCTTATCAAGTCGCCGAGGTCTGCTTCAAGAAAATCAGTGTGACGTTGGGCAACCGCGCAGGAAGATAGCCCGCTTGAAGCAAAGCAGAAATCAAGATGTACGGCGGCCGCACTACCGCCCAGCACAAGCAAGCGGATGACAGGCGCGACGACGAGGCATGCGGTGGCGAAAGGGTTTGGCTGGACACCTTTTGGCGAACTACCGGCACTCACGAAGCCGCTGGAGAAAGCTGAAACTGGCCGCGCGCCAGTTCGCTGAAAGACGCGAACTTGAAAGCGGCTGCGAAACGAGCGCACGACGCGGAAACGAAAGCCGGCGAATCCGACAGCGCAAAGTCGATGCGCGCAAGTTCGCCGCACTACAACAGGGCCAGCAGACACTGGGAACTGTCCAGGAAATTGGCCACCGAGTCCGCTCGAAACTTAAGCGGCTGCCCAGGCAGACCGAGGCAAAGCGTTGGTTCCGACGCTGAGCCTAGCGGACGCTTTCAACGCAACCAAGAAACGTTGAGCAAGCCAACGCGCGTTTCGGTCGGCGAAGCAATCGTGTCTACAATTGGACGAATGAAGTTGATTTGACCTCAAGTTCCACTGAAATGAAGCAGCAGCGAAGCGACGCACAATCGCAATTGGCGGCTCACGGAAGAACAATCGGGCCAGTGCTGAGGAAGCCCCGACATGGCAAAGTCGGCTGCCGACAAAGCCGCATGAAAAACTACCAATGCTCAAGCCGAGGCTGGTTTGAAAAATGAAGTCGCCTACAAACGCACTCGCCGGGATCGAACGGCTAAGCTCGCGGTCACTGCAGCGATCACAGCCAAAAACGATTGCGACCAACAAACGTCAATCGGACTCACTCAGGTCATCGCCAAACTAAACAAGCGGTCGCGAAGGCAGATGAAGCCTAGCGTTGGTAACGGAGGATGCATTTTGATCGCAACAGCCAAACGCGATTAACCGCAGTCGCCGAAAAGTCAAAACAACTTGAACCAGGCAGCGGACTTGGTCGCAAAAACGCAGGTTCCGAACAAGGTCGCCATTGCGAACGTGACGAACTCGGAAAAGGCGCAGCGGACTTGCTTGCGATTGACAAGAACGCTGAAGCAAAGATCGCCGCGGCAACCGCCAGCAATGCCACCGGCTCGACAAAAGTAAAGCGCTGATGGCGAACCAGGCCGTCGAGGCCGGACGCTAAAGCTGTGAGCGAAGCAAAAGCTAAAGTGGAAGCCGTCATTAAGGCGATCGCGGAATTGCAAGGCATCCCCATTTCAGCTTGGACGTGAGCCGTATAAGGCTTCTGATTCCGTTCATTGTGATCATGATCGAGGAAACGCTCGAACGGTGTTTTCAAGTCGCGGTCAGGGCCTAAGCGGTTCAGGCCGTTCTTGGTCCAGGGGAAAACGGTTGGGTTCAACGCCGACATTTCCCTGCCACCGGGAATCACCGAAAAGTATGGTTTAGACTAGGGCCACGGTCGACGAGGCAAAACAACACGCTTCAGACTCGGCTGCTCCCCAATCCTTGTAACCAGCCTAACCGAAAAAACGTCACGCTAGGAACGAACCATGATACGATTGCCCCTCACGTTGGTCGGCATTGTGCTGGCTCTTTTCGGTTGCGGCTGAAACGCTGGCTGGTTGAAGGAGGTCCGTTCTGCGGAGCGGCGACGGCGGATATTTCTCCCCGAACTCTGCGGCATTGCGACGGTGGTTTCTTGCAGAAAAGCGTAGAGTCGCATCGATCCGCTTCACGCGCGGTCGCTGAGTCAGTCAGCGACGGGAAGGAAACCATTTCGCGATCGTGATTGTGGGTATTCGTGCATGGTTCCCCACAACGCTCTGTGACGAAGATCAAGCGCCTGGCCTCGATGGACACCGGCATTCCGGAGAATCGTATCCTGATCCAGCGCAACCCAATAACTCATACAGCGCCCCTCGTGATGGCCATGTGTCTGGGGAAACTCGGCCGACGAGCTACCTCAGTTTGTGCCTGCCGGGTTTGCCCGGAATCGATCACCGAGCCAACGGGAAACTTTCAGCCGCGAAACTGGGCTGCGATCGTCGACGCGGCCGACCTGACCCCAATTGCCGGCGCTGGATCACGCGCAGTGATCGCCTGGGAACGGAATCCGTCGGCGAACGGGGAACCGTTCGCGCCATGATGATCCGGGCTATCAGAATGCCAAAAGCTACACCAGTCCGGCGGCGCCGATCGATCCGTTGCTGTCGGTATTGATGTTGGTGGGTCTGCCCAAGATGATTCGCCGATCTGCGTGATGGCCAAATCGCGATGCATATTCGGTGGCGGACGGATTCTCGGCGGACTACTTTGGAGGAAGTTTGCCGATTGCTGGAAACTCAGATCGGCCAGATAAGTGAGAGGGGTCACCAGGGTTTTGTGGGCACATGTCCCAGGAAAACGAGTGGCGATCTTCATGGATGGATTTAACAGCAAACCGAATCGTGGGATCAGTCGCAGCAGTATCCGAGACGTGCCCAGCGAATTCTGCAGGGCATGGAAGGACGATCGAACATCGTAGCGACCTGCCATTTGCGCGATGGCGAGAAGCGGCTCATATCGACCGGCGAACCGCCATCGGCGGGAAAACGCGTCAATGGCTCGGCCGATCAAACGCAGGGCGTGGTGACCTTCCGCCTCGAAACCAAAGGTCGACAGGTTTACGCTTCAAAGGCGAATTGGATTCACGAAAACCCCAGCGCGGAAGTGGTTTCTGCAGGCCATTCGTATCGGGGATATTGCGGAATCACGCGATCCCCAACGAGGTGTACGGTGATTCACCGGAGGAACTAAGACGAGAGTCCGCTGGCAGCGGACGTTAACCTGGAACTTGCCAACGGAGCGAACCGGTTACATCCGCCACCGGAACAACATCTTCTGGCGGATTTTACACGGACCTGGCACGGCACGCACGGCGGGCCTGGGACGAACAAGACCGAAACCATTGATTGTCGAAAACACTGCTGAGCTTGCTCGAAACGGTCGCCGGAAAAAAAAGCGTCGAGCATGACGGATCCGATCGCTCTATGCTGACGCTGTCACCACCAAGCCAATTGCCAACTGGCGGAATGCAGACATGGACTCGACACAGGTCAAGGACTCGGTTGCTGAGAATCATTGCTCACTACGGGGCGGTGTTGCCTTGTTTCTGCCCGGACCCAAGTTTCCGGTATCGAGAACGGAGGACTACTATGGAACCGTTCTGTTTGACCTTGCCGGGCGGACATTTTGAAGCGATTGAGCAACCGGTTTCTTGAAGAATACAGCTGTATCGATGTGGTTCATCAATTCGCTGCGGCGGATGCTCGCGGGACCCGGTGTCCCTCCTTTCGACCGAAGCCGAGGACGCTTCTATTGCCGGAAGCAGCGCTGGCGAAGGAATTCGGGAATGTTTCCCTGCAAGTGGGACGGAAGTCGTTCACCGGCAACCAACCGGTCTCCAAGGGGCACTGCAACAGGTCCGATCGCAAAAGACAAGCAACGCATCCGTGTGTAATTGGACGGCGAGATCAACCAGAGATTGATGGCAGAATCGAATCGCCGGGAGCAGTGCAGCGATTGTTGATCGGCAGCGATGGAGTTCCAGGCGACCTGGAATGGCCAGTCGACGAGATCGCTTTATTCGATCGAACATTGCGGCCTGTCGGACATCGTCGAGCTGTACTCGCATTTTCGGGATGACACCTCCACCGCGATCCCAATCAAGCACTTCGTTCTCAGCCACTAAGGCCGACGGATGCGGCATCGCGGACAAAAGTACGCAACCCGGTCTTGGCATCCAAGCCCGTCGCGTTCTGGCGACTGCATGACGAGGTTCGAATCAAACGGCGAAAGACTCGGCGGGACAACACGACGCGGAATACGAAAACGGATCGCACCGCTACAGTCGGAATTCGTGGCAAAACCGAACTTTGGCCGGCGGTCGAGGTCAATCGCACGTCGTCGGGCTGGGCAAACCACCTACAGCGTGGAGCTGTGGTTTCGAAATGAATTGACCCACCCATTCGCGTCCGTGACGGCTTATCTGTTCTCCCGAGCCGCGACGGAATGGAGGGGCATTGGGCGACAAAACCTGGGCGTCGGCGGCACCGCATTCAGAACCAGGGGGCAACTGAGCGTTGTTCAACGCAAACCGAAAACGGAATCAGTTGCGGTCGCCAGGTCGCACGGCAATTTCCGTCGAAGTGGGACGCCATGTGGTCATGGTCCGAGCAAGAGCAGCGAATGACGGTTCTTTACCTCAATGGCGACCCCCACCGAAATCACAGGGATTTTGGCCGATCGGGTATCCGAAGCGTGGCAAGGCATTCTGCTTGGGCGACGGCCGGACAATTTCGCGAATCTTTCAAGCAATGATGGAGGAGGTTGCGGTTTATGATCGAGCACTTGATGCCAGCGGAGGGTGGGAAGCCCACTTTCCCGCCTCAGGGGTACACCAAAGTGGAAAAAAAGGCCGATTGCTGCGATAGTTCAACTCCGCCTGGCGAGCCGCTCCCACGGAGTTTGACCCCAGGCACCTTAGGACGATCCACGTGCCCGAGGGTTTGGAGGTTGGCAACTGCGGTCGCCGCGGAAAAAAAACCCGCTGGTGTGGCATCCCGTCGCGATCGGATTGGGGCCGCGGAAAAGTTAATGGGTCGTGGAAATGGCGACTTATCCCACTGGGGGCGGACGCGCAAGGGTAAACCTGGTGGGGACGAAGTTTGCAGTTCTTCCTGGGAAGGACCAACCGACGACGACCGACAGTACGACAAGTCGGACCGTGTTTTGCCGGAGGGGGCTGAGCTTTCCCAACGGCTGTTTCTTGGTCTGGGGGCCGTGGAGCATATTCTGGGTCACGGCCCCGCTCCGGAGATTCGGGTCTATTCTGGCAAGAGGGGACCCACTTCGGGGCGATTGGGAAAAAGCCGGACGTTCGGCCGCCACTTGTTTCTCGGGGGATTCATGGAAAAGGGGAAAAAATCAGGGCCAAAAAAACTTTTTTTGGCGCGTCAAAAAAAAAAACGGGGGGTTGCGGCATGGGGGGCTCGGGAAACCAAAAAAAACCCCTGGGGTTTTGTATTTTGTTTTGCGGCCAAAGGCGCCCAAAAAAAAAAGCCCAAAAAATTTTTTTTTTTTTTTGTTTTCCCCACCGGCGGTATGGCAAGGACAGGCCAGAACCTCTCTG
>Ga0163217_1003770_pt1 | contig 11503 bp, 2 predicted proteins | sample SynspAceP_FD_185933 | JGI IMG/M metagenome (GOLD analysis project Ga0163217, IMG submission 185933) | Saline lake microbial communities from Ace Lake in Antarctica - Synechococcus sp. Ace-P (PacBio error correction) | ecosystem: Environmental > Aquatic > Non-marine Saline and Alkaline > Saline ... | reverse complement strand
ATGACCTGTGGAATTTTCTTATTTTTTTATTTTATTAAAAGAAGATTCAGTATTATCAGATTTGATTTCTGTTTCTTTTAAATACTTTCATGGGCCCTACGTTAGAAATAGGGGGAGAATATTGTGGACTATGTCTAAAAAGAACAAGGTTCAGGCACTTTACCCTTGAAAAATCTCCTTGCTGTGGAAACGAAAGAGAAAATATCTTCCTAAAGCCCCCTCTTTTCCGTTTACGAGCAACACTAATCCTCTATTTTTAATTTAGATTCTTCAAAAGCTTCCAGAGTGAGTAAAACATCTCCCTCGTTATCTTCTACAACAAAATATGGGCAATTTTCATTTTGATTTTTCATAATATTTGTTTTATTTAGTATGGTGAAATTAAAATATTGATCCTTTCTCGGGACGGATTCCAACCAAAATCTGTCCTGCCTTAAAAATCACATGTCTTTTGGCTATGGTTAATCGATACCTGTCCAGAGTATGATCTTTATTGTGTAATCTTTGGAAAAAATTAGAAAAATTTTCTCATAAAATTGAGCAGCATCAATTCCGATGCCATTATCTTCAATTAGAAAATTGCCATTTCATGTTTATTTTCTAAACTTGAATCATAAATTATTGGTTGTGATGTAGATCGTCCTTTGGAGTACTTAAGTAGCATGTCAAAGTAAACAATTGAAAATATTTGAGTTTATCCGCTGCTCTGTAGCGTGCTTCAGCGTTGGCAAATTATCCGATTTGATGACCGCCTTTTTTTCCTGAAATTAGCTTGTCTACGTAACTGTGATACTTTGGTAGAGCTGGTTTCAAATCTACCTCTTCTTTTTCCTTCCCGTTGGTTTACTTTGCTCTAGAATAAGCTAGAAGATCAAGGATTAATCTGTCTCAATTCTTTTCCCACCAGCTATCGCAAATTGATATAAAGATGTCCTTTCTCATCTAGTTGACTTCATTTCCGCTGTAATATCTCATGAAACTTGGAAATCATTCGCAGAGGGCTCTTTGTAAAGTCGTGTGAGGCCAACAAAAGCAATGCTCTAATTCTTCGTTGGAGCGTTCCAGCTCATAGGTATACTGATTTAGGCAAAAACCACCTGTTTTTAAACTTCTTCTGTTAATTGTCTGATGAAATACGATAATACCCGACAGAATATTATTATCGTCATAAATGGTGGAATTGGTTATAAAAAGCGCTGGAAAATTAGAGCCTTTCTTGTTACGGACCTTTAAATTCTCCCGACCCCATGTTTTGCCCCTTTTTGGTAGCACGTCCATGATCTGATTTCGCTTTTTCTTTATCTGTATCAATGGTCGTTAGTCCATAATATTTCTTTTCCTATTGGCTTCTTCACGGGTTGTCCAGCCATAAATATTTTGAGCTGCGCGTATTCAATATTTAACAACACCATCGAGGCTCGTTGCTATAGCTGCCTGGCCTTACGGTACCTTAAGTAAATTCAGCTTTGAAACTTGTTTTCTTCTTCTGCCTTTTTTTACGTTCCGTTGATGTTCCGAGTACTATGGCTAAAAATTGCTTAGGTATTACTTCTACTACTAATTGTAAATGTATTTCTGTGGGATAATAGACTTCCATCTTTTCGTTGGTGTCTGCGTAAAAAAACAACAATTTTGTCTTTTTTATTCGCTTCTAGTGGCGCCTATAAGTTCTTAAAAGGACCTTAGCGTATAGTCTGGTTTTATATCTAGGCGGAGATAATTTTTTTATTTCCTTATTGGTATAACCCAAGTTAAATGCGCCCCTTTAATTAACATAATTAAACTGGAACGTTTGTTGTCGAATTGTATAAATTTTCATTCAAACTATTTTCTATAGTTGCTTGTAAACTATTTTTTCTTGTTGTGATGTTTCTGCTTTGGTTGATATTATATTTCGTTCCAGGAATCCATAAGTTCCTTTTTTTCATAAATAGTTCCTTTGCGTACCCTTTCACCCAGGTAACTCTTACCTTCTTTATTTACAAAACCGATTACTATTAACCCAGCTTAATCATTTGATTTAATAGATGTTATCACCAATTTAATTCTTAAACATTTAATCTAAGTCATCTGGATGCCCAAAAGCATTAACCCATCCTTTGCCTACAGCCTCATTTAAAATTCATGCCTGTCATTTGAAGCCAAGTTTCATTAGCTAAACGCAAGCTCCATCGAGATTGTGTGTAATGGCAATGGCGGATTGTTCGTATAGGCTTTAAATTTAGCATCACTTTTCTCCGGCTTTTTTCTTTGGCCTTTAATAATTCTTAATTCTGCCCTCTTTGCGCTCATTGAATATCCTGGATAAAGCTTCCGTAAATTTTGGTTTCGCTTCACTATTTACTGTTTCACTTTTTACCTATAGCCTGTTCCAGCGCTTATTGCCTTTAGCTTGCGAATTCAATTACATCCTCTTACAACTCAGTACCATTCTTATTAAGGTTGTGTAATGCCGTTTGTATCCGTTCTTTACTGTTCCCCAATGTGAAATCATTATACCACCTGTCAAATAGGGTTTTAATTCGTATCAAGCTCAAGGATGTCGAACAACATTAGGACCAATTACATGTTTTCCCCATCAGCGTAATTAAATCAAGTTCCCCAACTTCCAATTCGCGCAATTTTTGTTACCTGCTCCAATAACTTTTCATTTTTTTGGGGGGGCTTTTCCTGGGTAATAGCAAGAAGAACACAGTTTGAAAAGTTATGGGTACCGTCTATCAAAAACGAAGAAGTTTCCAATGCCAAAAAATGTGTACGGAGTTCACCTGATGCATCGCATAATTGAAACGACACGTCCACTTTGACTTAGCGTTAAGGCATTCAGCAATACTTTTTCTTCATATTTCAATTTCACCAGCAGCGCCGTATCCTTTCCCAGATTTAAACTGTATTATTTTCAAACACTTACCGACTCGGCTGAATATCCCCAGAGTTTTTGTGAACCTTTGCTAACATTACTTTAAAGCCTCGGCGTTCCATCGGGATAGAATAGATATTTGAAACAACTACCCGGCAAATTATCGGCTAGTAGTTGCTAATCTTATTTCGGCTTCTAACGTTCGGTAATATCCTGAATACTTCCATAAAATTCGTATACATTGACCTCAATAAATTCTTGGATTCCCCAGTTTGAATGTTACCCAAATTTCTTTTTGGGTTAGCCGTTTACCGTTACAGCCTCAAGATTGTAGGTTTACCACTTTGAATACAACCCGCTACACTTAACGAATTTAATTCACGAAATCTGTTCTATAGGAAATTCATTGCTTTCTTTCAAAATTTGCCGTCAAACAATTTGGAGTCCGTCGTGTAGGCGGCTGAACCTCCTCTGAAATAGACAGTTTCATTTTTATTTTTTTTTACCAAAAAAAGTCTACTTCCAACTTCATTTTGCCAGCTTACCACCTGGGCGATTTAATTCTCGTAGCTTTTTTTCTTCAGAACGTCTACACGGATGACAAAATCCAGTGCGTATAGACTCCTTGTTTTTCATTTGCTACTGGAGTCACCGTATAAGGTTGACCCAGTATTCTCCCCGTTTTTCTTGTTAATTAATAATTGTTATTTCACAAGATTCCAATTGTTAATGCTGCAGTTAATCTTTGCCAATTCGTCGGCGTATTGGCATTTAGTTTATGCAGAAAACTAAGAAGTTCTGCCAATCACTTCTGCTGCTTTCGTTAACCCGTCATTTTTTCGAAGGCTTCGTTTGGCATAAAATGATTTACAAGAACAAGAAAACCCCAGTTCTGCTTCATTCTTGTGACTCTGCCTTTTGTAATTTAAACATAGCATCTTCGTATTGTAAATAACAACTTTCGAGTAATTTCAGTGATGTCTTCCTCAACTTTTTCTGTGATATCTTTGAGTTGGACTATAATACCATTCACTGCAGGATGTTTATCATATTCGTCAACACTGTTTCAACATCTTCCATTCATTTATTTATTTTTAGCCGGTATAAATTCATGACTACCTTGTTCTTCATTAGCTATTTTTTTTTAGACTGGATCGGGTTTGCTCAATATCATCAGGATGAATAAATTCAAGGCATTCTACCAAAAAATTGTTCTTGGTGTATCCCAAATAACAAAGCAGTACTTGAAGGCACTTCATTATACGTATAATTTATCCTGCTGTATCTATAATGCAAACCAAGTCATAACCCTCTTGAACCAAAGCTTTAAAAGCGTTTGTTCGCTTTTGAGGAATTTTCTCTTCTTGTTCTACTTTTTCTGTAACGTCTCTAGAAATTGACCACCAATCCCTGCACAGCCAGGGTTATCTAACATGTTGGTCATTACGGTTCACTCCACCTCCATTCTTTGTTCTGATTTGAAAACGAAAGGTGGAATAGCTACTCTGTTTTTATGCAGGTACATTTTTTAAAACTTGGCCAAAGGTTCATTCACCACATCGGGGGGTGAATAAACTCAAAAAGCCATTTTCTACCAATAAACGCTTCAGGTGCCATCCCTAATACCGCAGTGCTCGTGGGGCTACCATAGCTATATTTAGGCCTCTGCATCTATGATGCAATCAGGTCAGACCCCTCTTGAATCTGGCTTTAAAAACGCTGTCACTTTGAAGAACTCGTTCTTCTGTTCAATTAATTTCTTGAGGCATCTCGTACTACACAATACATTTAATTGATGCATTGTCCATTTTTACAAGACCATAAATTTATAAGCTTATGCGGCCCCTTTTTTTTTTCTCTATAGCGATTTACGAAAATTTTACGTCTTGACCTCTAAAATAGCGGCTGGCTTATTTCTTCAGTTTTTTGGCAAATCTTCTTCAAAAATCAAATCTACATAAGGGCTCCAATAATTCTTCAGGCTCCATAGCCCCAATGATTGCCGTTGCTGCCGCCGTGACAAAACAAATTTTACCTTGTTCATTAATAGTACAAAAAAAATATCTAAAGAAGCATCAATCAGCTGACTTGCTTCAGATTATACTTAACGATACTAGATAAGTATCGCGAATTGGCAGGCCACTGCAAAAATTCTTATGATTTCTCCTCGCAAAGGTTTTTAGGTAATTCCGTTAATTGTATGTCATTGTCTGGATGAGAGTTTAATGTTCAATCTATTTCAAGAAACTCTCCGTTTATAGCCCTTGGTAATAGGCTTTCCATTTTTCGATGTATCCCTCACCAAAGGCCCTCTGCAAACACAGGGAATCGTAAATTTCTGTCGACTCCCGCCTACCTCCTTAACTTAAGCTTAACCATCTTTGATTGGCCATTAAAAGCAATTGAAAGTCAAGGTTAAATATCAAATTATGATCTTTGCTTTGATCTAGGTATATATTTGTCAACTTGCGTTTGATTCATCCTAAGCTTAAGATTTTGAGGTTATTCCTAGAACCATAAAGGAACAAACCAAAGTATAATTTGGTTGCTGATTGGTTAAAAATAACCTAAGATATAAATTTCCTAAAGTGTTTATTCTTATTCGGACAATAAGCACGCACTAGTTTTTCTAACAAAAAGAATACTTACTATAGCTAACTATTTTAAAATTTATGAAATCCTACCAACTTAAATAGTTTCATTAAAAATGAAAATCCAAACCCTAAAATCGACTCACTTTTCCCTGTCTCTTACCAAAGCTATTATCTCTAAAATTCTTCAATACCAAATAAAAATAGTTTTGAGTGCTAATGAATTTAAGATTATAAAAAATTGTAGACATGTTTCTTCTTACTCTTACCGTATTAAAAAACTAAAGGTGATCCGGATAGCAAAATAATTTTTTAATCTTCCTAGGTGATTTAAAGCTTCCATCAACTGACTATATTTAAAAATATCAGCTTTAGCCCGTTTTAGAAAGAGATGCCTTTATTATTTCATTAACTCATTGAGCTGGAATTTATAAAGGACCTTTAAACAAGAATTTAATTGTTCTCATTCAACTCTTTGGTCATCTACCTCAAATTTAAATTGATTCATTACCCATTTATCCTAGCCAATGGTGCCTAACAACATGAGACTGTTCCAAAGCTATTTTCTTTAATTTAGCATTTTGCCTTCCTTCTACTGCTTTAATGTAAATATTTTTTTCCGTAAAACATTATTGGACCGAAGGCCACCAGAGATTTTAGCATGGTATAGGCAGTTCATTACTGGTCGTTTCGGACATCATAATCGTCCCATTTTTTAAGCAATGCACCTTCTCAATACCTGAAAACTTGACCATTTAAAGTACTGCCTGGCGCCGTATTTAATTTTCTTGGTTTATTCAATATCCTGAACTTACATCCCATTAAATCAGTGTGAAATATCCCATATGCTGTTATTGCCGCATCGTTATACATCTAAAAAAAATGATGATTTTTCTGCATCGCATACCCACATAGGAGCGACTTAAATGAAACAGTCACTAATTACCTTTTTCTTGATTTTTTTTTTAAATCGAGTATGTACTTCTTCTTTTGAATATTATATAACCAAACTTTTAGTAAAGACTAAAGGACGTTAAATCATCGTTTTAAGAAGGTAATCTTGAATACCTTAAAGCAGTGATCAATGCTCAGGGCATATCCTGTATAACCTGTTAGATAACGACAGTTATCTCTGCGGCTAATTTGTAACATCATTGAATTAAGTCTTCAAGCCACTTTTATCAGGTAGGGATAGCGTTTAAAAGAATGATATCAAAAACTGAGTCACTATTAACTAAGAATCTTGTGCAGCTTTGAACGTACTAGCATTGAAAAATTTTAAGGTTCTAAAATATGCTCCTCAAATATTCTTTAATAAGTATTTTGATCTCATATTGTCTTCTACGACAAGAATATGATAAACTTTATTATGTTTTCCATATGGACTCAATTTTTTTTCTGGAATTTAAGAATAGAAACTCAAAAAATGCTTAAAGCCCGTCACGATAACAAGAAAGGTGTGTTCATTTCATCGCCCTTTACCATAGGACATTCGCATAGCACCCACTTAACTTATTTTTATTCATATTCTGTTTCTTTTTTTTAGGTTAAAATAAAAAGTACTTCCTTTAACCCTCCTCAGACGTTAACAATATGCTCCCCCCCCATACTTTCTACAATTTTCCTTGGTTAATGCCAAGCCTTTCCTGTTCCAGAATATTTGATTCTCTATTATGTTAAGCCTTTGAAACAATTAATAAAAATCTTTTCAAAATATAAGGAGTCGAATACCTATTTGCCATTGTCTTTTCACGAAAATTTCCAAAAGTGCTTTTTCTGAGCATGAAATATTGAACTCGGCGTTGTCTGAGCATCGCAATATTTTTATTAACTATTGCTAATCAGGTTTAGAAAAAAATTTGTCTTAATTGGTGATTTTTATGGTGTAATTATGGGTAAATTACTAGTTGTAATATTGCCCGCGCTGTCTTGAATCTGCTTTTTATGTAAAAATAACTTACCCTCCTTTATTAAGCATTCGGTATCTATTTTCTTGCAAATTCTAAATAAGTTCCCCACCTTGAGTTTAATCGAAGTAGCTCCAATATATTTGTCTCATTCTTGTTGCTCCGTCCACGGCAAAAACGAGATGAAATTTGTCTGCCTTTTTCATCTAACCTATCAGAATATCTTTTTTTCAAGAAGGATAGGAAAACTAGTAATCATTCTAAGAGGGTTCCTGAAGGGTCATGGAGGCGACGTAATGGCAAAACTGTTCTAGTTCTGTATTTGAGTTTCTAATAATTTAGCTTTTACGCGTTAGTTCATTGTTTAGGCCTTTAAAGATTTTTCATATTTTTTTCGGTTGGTGATATCTTGAATTGCACTACTAATTTAATTGTTCCCCTCTATTTCTCGGTATGATGCAAAGCACTATCAATGACATAAGCATGACTTGCCATTATTTTTTTGTGAACCTATATTCATTTTAAAAAAATAATGTTGTTTCTATCTTTAGCGAATCTGTTAATTTTATCAAAAAAGGTCTGACGGTCTTTGGGTGGACAACAACGAACCATGTTTCTAAATTTAATTGTATTTTCTGCTATATTTTTTCCAAAGCGGTCTTAACCCTCGCCCCAAAATAAAGTGTTTTTTAAAGATATCCCCACTTCCCATATAGCATCTTGGGTTGCCATAGAAATTCTCAAAAAGCGCTTCGTTAGGAATATTTTTATTTGGTCAAGGGTTTCTTTGCTTTTGTAATATCGTTTACCCAACCACATAAAAGTATTATCTTTCTTATTCCTGGATTAAAACTCCACGAAAACCATATGGGTTTTTTATCTTAGTCAAAGGACCTCATTCTATTGACTTTCTGGGGCGCATCACTATCATTAAAATTTCATCTACCAAATGGACTATCTGCCGGGTGTACAAGCATCTTTAAATTAATTTAAACAAATCTGCTGCTTCAATTTCAAAAAATCATAAAATGCAGCAATAACTCTTTTTAAAACAACCTTTTTCGTCTAAACTACAAAATAACCAGGAGCATAATTTATCAATTGTTCTAACTCGGAACCTCTAAACGTTTTCTTGTTAATTCAAAACCCCTTAAGGAATTCACCTAATTCGGCTATGTTTTTTGAACATTGCTCAGCGTATTAGCATCTAAAAGAACTTTTACCTAAAACTAATGTTCCAATAATTTCCTCCGTTTGTAAATTAAGGTAAACTATCAACAGTTTTTAAGCCTAAATTTTTTAGCAATCTCAACACGTACAAAATTTTTATTGTCTTGATTGTATTGCCAATGTTGTTTTTGCCTCACTTTCCATGTGACACCAGTGAACCCTCACCTTTTTTAAACCTTTCAAGTTGTAGCCGTTCTTTGTAAAGCTGTTAAATTGAATCTTGTGCTTTTGACTTGCTGCCAAATAAATTTATCTTCTATTTTACACCTTAGATAACCAAAGCCTCCAACAAGGTCTGATTTGTAATAGTGCATTAAAGAGTTGATACCTCGTTTAAAGAATCCTTGAAATTAAGTTCTTTATTGAAAACATTTTAGAAATTTTCTCTTAACACTTTCTTAAGAGTGCTAAATTTTTCTTTCAGTAATAGTAATACTTTTTGATAGAAATGAAAATGGGTACAATGCCCCTTTTTTCATTTTGAACGGGGGCATATGGAAAAGTTGCCCCAATATTTTCTTTGCCACTTTGGTTGTAATTAAGATAATCCTCAATTCGACCGTATTCCAGACTCTAAAAACCGCTTCTAATACGTATTTAGGGTTTTTCTGGGACTTGAACCCTCTTCCTTGTTAAAAATACGCCGGTGTGTATGTTCCTTAGGTACTTCTCTTCCTTTAAATCCAGTTAATTTTCAAACTGGAATTCGTTTATATAAATTATTTTAGGACCATTGGAATAATTCTAATGTTCAGCCTCAGGTAATGATGATCGGATCAGCAGAAATGGATTAACTAACAGATTTCAAAATTAATTTTTAATTGTTTGTTTTCCCTTACTTTTTTGCTGCGTCGCCGTGATGGTCTCTGCATAGCGCCAATCTCGCCGAATTGAACCCTTTGTCCGTTAGTGTCGCTTAAATAAAGCCCTTAATCAATATATTCTAAAAAGTTTTCGTTTCTGCTTTTTAAAATCTATATTTCCAGATCCAAATTTAGTCTCCAGACTCTTCTATTAAAATTTTGATAGGCTTCCGGTTACCCTCAACTTGATCTTCTGGGTTTGTATTTTTTTCTTCCCAAATAGTAATCGTTTTCAGATTAGCGTCTTCTGAAGGGCTACTTCCAAAATTTTAAGATCGTAATTTCTTCCCCCAAAAGTTCATTTTTATTTAAGTGATCATAATCCCAAAATTGGATATCTGAGGTTGCCTTTTTGTTGCGAATTTAAAACGCTCATTTATTTCTTTTAATTATTCTGATTTGTATACAAGTTCACCGTATGGTCTAGCACCGATTTGAAATTCATAATATTTGGGAATACAACTGGAATATTTTTGCCGTCTTTTATTATCCGTTTCTCACCGGTTTCTTGTTACAATCCCCTTCGTTTTCCAGGTCATTCTTTCCGAACTCCACTTCTGTACATCTGCCAAGAAATTTTTTCTTCGATCCTTCTTTTTTCTTTTAAACGTCATTGAGTGAATCTGTTCAAAAAGTATTAACATCCGTCCGTTTTTAAATCCTTTGAAACTCCATTCCGTATATTCGAAATTTTCTTATCCCACGAAGTTTCTATCTTGGATTTTTGCATGACTTCGGGAGCGGGGTTATCAAGTTAAAATGTAAAATTTCATTTATGCTGGAAAATATTAGTTGAAAGCATTGATGTGACCGTTGTTATGTAATAGATCCTTCAATAAATTAAGAGCTTAAGGCTCATTGGCTAATTATATCATTCTTTACCCGCGTAATGTTCCGATATCGCATAGCGGTTTTGATATTAATTTGTCTAACCGATATCTCCCACAATGACTGGGATATCTTAACTCAATTTAAAAATATCATTAATTCGGTTTTTAATTATTCAGCTTCACTCAAAGAAAAAATTAAGAACCTTCCGCCGAAATATTTGTTTTCTTCTTTATTCATGCTTTAGTCCAGTTATTTTTCTATAAGCCGAGCCGTTTTAAGGATTATCTTCCGTTTAAATTAATTGATTATAAGAGATAATAGAATATATTCCCAATAAAAAGCATTCCATGCTCCTCTAGTTGTTATTGAAGGTGTTTTTTTAGTTGTTTTTAAAAAGGTTATCCCTTTTACTCATACCCTGCCAAGTTATGCCATAGTTTAAAATTACCCGTCCTAAAATGTATTTATAGATTGCGTGGTGGCTTATTTCTCGGTTCATTCGCTTTAAATTACTATTCCGTGGCCCAATTAGTCATATTCATGGCAGATTCCTTGCAATGTATAGGAGGTGTTTTGGTATGTTATTTTGTATAACACTTCTGCAGAGTACTAAAAGTCTTTTTCTTCTTTGTAAAATCTTTAGCCCTATGTTCATAAACCATATAGTTTAATTCCAAATTCACAAACCAAAACAATTAATTTATACGAACTTTTTATTAATTTAAACGTGTCCGAGTGTTCTTCCTGAGGGTAAGTTTTGTCTAGGAGATCCCGACATAAAAGTTCTAGGGAAACTCCTTGGTTCTACTATGTTTTTGAGCCTTACTCATAGCTTAAATTCACATAAATGGCGGGCAAGGCATTAACCGAAAGATACCATAAAATTGATGAGGGTACCTATGCGGCCTTTAGAGTCTTTGTCACCCAAATTTTTCAATATCTAAAATAGAACCAAAAATGGATAGACCGTTCCTGGAATTACTTATTATCCTAATTAAAGGAATTTGATTTTGAAGGGATATATAGTCAAAAATCAGAAGATCTAGCGTTCTTCAACGACTTTTTTTGGGTCTAGTTATTTTGAATTGAAAGCTCCCTTAAGTAAATTATATGATACTAATAGGTTCACCTGGAATACCAGGTGTATATATTTACTTTTTATTTCTGTGTGTGGGCCGTTTTAGTGTTTTATATATAAGGCTCTCCAATTGGACAGTTTTG
>Ga0163217_1104199_pt1 | contig 11504 bp, 11 predicted proteins | sample SynspAceP_FD_185933 | JGI IMG/M metagenome (GOLD analysis project Ga0163217, IMG submission 185933) | Saline lake microbial communities from Ace Lake in Antarctica - Synechococcus sp. Ace-P (PacBio error correction) | ecosystem: Environmental > Aquatic > Non-marine Saline and Alkaline > Saline ... | reverse complement strand
TTGTTGAGAGAGATCGGTCAGTCAAATTAATTTGCTACTGGGATACAGTGCTTAGCGTCTTTTCTACAAACTGGCAGTATCACGTGGTTGATTTGTCGATCGGTTGTATGAACTGCCCTTGGGCATTTTTTGCAATCGCAATTCAGTACGGTCATTTTGCCTTCTTTGTCGCAGTAGTTTTTGGGGGTGAGTCGACAAAGTTTCTGTACATTGATGGCGCTTGCGTTATTTTATATTAATTGCTATTTCCGTCGTCTCTTGCTCTTTTTATGTTGGCTGCCTTTGATTGCACCATTTTTTACCGAGAGAGCTGACGGTAAACGAATGTGCAGATGGTGCGCAGAGTTTGCAGGCGATTTCCCGCTAGGATTGGGTTTATGATGCTGATTAAGTTCTTGGCGCCAGGATATTATGCAAGACAAAGATACCAGAAACGCCTGGTGCGCATCGGTATTATTCGCGATGGGTGTTTTAATATGTTCCAACCTGTTTTGTATGGCCGCTGGGCATGTTGGGTTGGCTCTCGCGAACAAGTTTTGTCGCAGTGAATGCCTTTTTGCTTTGGCGCGGCTGTATAAGAAACAGTATCATGTTTTTTCTGACAGTGCGTCGTTTGTTGCGTTGTGTTGAGTGCAACTTTCGTTGGGTGTTTGCTTCTGTATCTGTTTTTTGCAGCAGGTTGCAGTGGACGCAAAATGGACGGATTGGATCGATCGGCTTACCTTGATGGTGTCGTTTGCGGCGTGTTTGTGTATTGCGTGGTTCGGTCGCGCGGGGTTACCCTTCTATTTTGAAGCATTAGGTATTTTTAGTGCGTTTTTATTTTGAAGTGTGGTTTGCACTTGCTGTGCAATTTGGCCTACCTTGCATCTTCTAACTGCCTAATATTCGCGGTTATTTTTTGACCGCTGGATTAATTGTTTTGTACGGGGTCTATGGAGTTAATTCGCGTATCATAATATCCGTTCAAAGCATAAAGAGTGGTGCTTGACGATTGGCAATTTGATGGTGTCCATTTGGGTCACCAGTGCTATTTGGCCGCGCGTCAAAAGCCTTTTAGCAAAAAACAGGTATTGATTCAACTGCGGGATTATGATTTTTTGAACCTCAGCCAAGAGAGTCTTTGCGCCACTGAAACGGCTGCCCGGCCGCATTGGGCGTTTGCGTGCATAACGTACGGTTGTTGGAAGGTCAGGAATTAGATTATGTGCTTCTGCATGCCATTTACCCTAAGTTGCAGCAATAACGGCTTCAGCATTTTGTTCAGCAATTTTGCTGGATGGGCTGTCTGTGAAGCACTTGGTGGTGTGATGATTTCGTTTTCTGTGATCGACAAGGTGACTTTGATACTTGCAAAGAGTTTTGCGTGCGTGGGCATAGGGTTTGATGTTGAGAATACACCATCAGTGATGAATTGCTTTGTGAGCGAGTCAGCAAGTACGTTTGGTTAGACATTGCACTAGAGTGTGGAGATGTATTGGTACTCGGTGAATATGCGGCACTTGGTGATGTTGAGTTGGTCGCGTTATTCTTATGGGCAGGCAGCCTTGGTCGTAAATTGCGATTTCCTACGGCGAATGTTCACCTTAAAGGTATTTAAACCTGCGCTTTTTGGTCTGTTTTTGCTTTGTGATGTTTACGGTGAATGGTGCTCCATAAAATGGGTGGCTGAATATGGTGTGCGCCCGACTTTGATGGAAAAAACCGCCAATATTAGAAGTGCATTTGTTCGATTTAATGCGATCTGTACGATCAATACGTGCAGGGACTTCTGTTATTTCATTCGGGCAGCCAGAACGAAAAAATGACCAGCTTGATGCGCTGGAAAAACCAAATTCAAGTGATAAAGATGACGCGTTGCGTTTTCCTTTGTCCAATCAGTTTGAACCGATGATCTTTAGGATAATTCGATTTAAACCATGAGTGATTCATTAAAAACCGACACGAATTGCCAAAAACACTGATTTCCCTATCGTGGAGTCTGGCAAAACGTTGAACCTGCAATCTAAGGTTGGCAGGGATATGGATCTGTACCAAAAAAAAGTACGTGATGTTAAGCAAAGGCCGAAAAAAACATTTATTCTTTCATGATGGCCTCCGTACGGCAATGGCAGATTCACATCGGTCATGCGGTTTAATAAGATCTCAAAGATATATTGTTAAGTCAAAAAAACTGTCACGGCTTTGATGCGCCTTATATTCCAGTTGGGATTGTCATGGTTTGCCGATTGAGGCACAAGTCGAGCAGCTTATTTGGCAAGGCCGGCACGAAAGTTGTCTTTACAAAGATTTTTCCGCAAAGTTGCCGTGGAATACGCTTATACGCAAATCGAAGAGCAGAAAAAAGATCTTTATTTCCGGTTTGGGTTTATGGCGATTGGAAAAAATCCCTACCTGACGATGAACTTTGCAACGAAGCGACATTGTTTTCCGTGCGCTGGGGTAAGAGTTGCTGAAAATGGTCATCTCGTAAAGGCTTCAAGCCAGTTACTGGAGTGTGGTAAGTTTCTGCGCTGGCCAGAGGCAGAAGTTGAATACCCAAGACAAAACATCTTTGTCTTTAGATGTGCGGTATGTGCCGCAAGAGTGAAGGCGGGCCTTATTGGCTAAAATTTTTCTGGACGTGGAGGCGAAGGTAAAGTATCGTTGTTATTGGGACAACCACACCTTGGGAACCGCTTTCCTGCTAGTCAGGCTGGTTTCTGTTCATCCTGACTTTAAAATATGCCCTTAGTCGAAGTTTGATGTGGGCTTGGGCAAAGAGTTTGGATCGTTGCGAAGACATGGGAGGGTTTGATTGCGCGTTACGGTGTGTCTGACTTCCGTATTGTGGGTCGCATTGTTGGTGCAGATCTAAAAGGTCTGTCTTTGGATCACCCACTTTTTGGTGCGTGAATTCCCGTTGTTTTTGGGTGAGCAGTACGACGAAGCGGGTACAGGTTGTTGTGCATACGGCACCAGATTCACGGCGTAGACATTTCAATGTCGTCGTGAAAAACGGCATTGGGGACACTATCAATTTGGTCAAAGACAAATGGCTTTATTCTGATGAGCGGTAGTGAATTTGCTGGCTTGCATGTTTATAATGTAGATGGTGCGGTATTAAGCGCTTTAATGTAACAACTGCGTTGGTCTTTGACGAAGATCTTCCACAGTTATCCGCATTGTTGCGTACAAAAACACCGCTTATTTTCCGCGCGACGCCTCAATGTTTTATCAGTATGACCAAGAAGGTTTGTGGATGCGGCAAAAACGCGGTAGACGGGTGAAAATGGGTTGCCTAGCTGGGGTATAAAATCGCGATGGAAGGGATGTTGAATAAACAGCCCGGATGGTGTGTGTCTCGGTCAGCGTACTTGGGTGTTCCTAATTGCTTATTTATCATAAAGAAACTCAAAGAGCTTCAACCCAGAAACGCCGCGAGTTGATCGAAGAAGTGGCTAAGCGTATAGAAAAAAGGTATAGGAGGCCTTGGTTCGAAATCGACGCAGAAGAGTTGTGGGCGCTGATGCTGGAAAATACACAAGGTAACCGATTACTTTTAGATGGTGTTCGGGGACTCAGGTGTCACCGCTTATTCCGGTTATCGATCAGCTTGAGAATAGTTGAATTTTCCTGCTGATTTGTATTTGGAGGCTCAGATCAGGCATCGTGGTTGGTTCCAGTCTTCTTTGAAAAACATCGATCGCAAATCGTGGTGCTACGCCATATTTTAAACAAGTGTTAACACACGGCTTTACCGTGGATGGCGACGGTCGAAAAAATGTCGAAATCTTTTGGGTATAATGTTGTCACGCAAAAAAGTGATGGGATTACTTTGGCGCCGAATTATCGATTGTGGTAGCGGCTTACCGGATACCACGACAGAAATTGACAGTTTCTGATGAGATCCTTAAGCGTTGCTTGATTCGTATCGTCGTATCCGTAATAGGCCGCGTTTTATGATGTCGAATCTAAATGGCTTTTGATCAGCTAAAGATCTTGTTTTCCGCCAATGAGATGATCGCGCTGGATCGTTTGGATTGTGGATCGTGCTGCGCGCTCAAAAAGAATTAGATACGGCTTCAACGAATATTTTCAGTTCATGCAGTGAATCAAAAAATTCAGGAATTTTTGCTCTGTGGATCTAGGTGGTTTTTTCTCTGGATGTTTATTAAAGACCCGTCATGTACACAACGCAATCAGATAAGTTTGGCACGTCGTTCTGCACAAACGCTTTGTATCATGTAAATGGAGGCGTTCACGCGTTGGATTGCCACCGATTTTTGGAAGTTTGGACGCGGATGAAATTTGCAAGCTCTTCCAGGTGAGCGCAGCGAATTCGTGTTTCTTGCAACTTTGGTATGAAGGGTTAGGTAAATAGAATTGTCGAGCGATTTGAACCAATGGGGCAGTGAATCTGGGCGCATGTGTATAGAGGGGCCAAGTTAGCAACTAATAGGTGTAGAGCGGCGCGTTAGCGAAGGCAAAATGAAGCCAGACTTAAGCGCTTAATAACGCTTTATTTGATGCTGCTTGCAGCGACTCTGAATTGCTCTGGGCGAAAGAGTTGCCGTTTTGTATTGATCGCTTCAGAAGCATGTTCTCCATTGTCTGAAGCGTGACGATGCGGCGGTTGGCGACGGAGCTTGATGGCTTAAAAGTGCCGTGTTGAGTGAGTAATAAGAATTACTAAGTGTGTTCGCTGTTGGCATCACCGTGAAGAAGTGGGTCTGCGTGAAACTCATCCTGAGTTTATTGCGACGCTGTATTCTAACTTACCAGACGGAGAAGTGAGCAACGCGTTCGCTAATGACGATTCTTATTATGTGGAAAACGAGTTCAGCGCTGGTGGGCGCTGCCTCTCATTCTATTCATTGTGGATTGGTTGACGAAACAAGCATTGAATCAATTTGTTTTATTGGGGCAAGAAATCCCAGTATTCCTTTTTTTGATTTAAACGCTCAGATATAACAGGGGCTGCGCTTTAGCTTTCTGTCGGAAATGCGGGGAGTGCTGCCAAGCGTTGGTTTTTTCCGTTGATCGCGTGGCGGTGTGATTGGTATTAGTTGGCGCTTACTTAGAATCGCTAATACGAATCGCCTCGAATCACTCGCTTTGAGTTTTGTTTCTAGGTGGTGCTATTTGGAATTTATATGACGATTGATGTATGTCATGGTGTCGATTTTTCTTCAGCTTCATTGGCAGGCAGTCGTGGTATTTCCCCGCATTTAATTTGCAGACAGTGCGATTACCATGGTGTTGCTTTTAATGTTGCTAGGGAAAGTGTGGTGAACAAAGAAGCAAGAGGAGGCAAAAAGAATGAATTTAAAAGTTAAAAAAAAAGTAGTTCGAGTGTAACGCTGCATTTTGAATTGTCCCCTTGAAGATGGCAAAACGGTTGACTCCAACTTCGCGCAAATACCGGCCAGTTTTGTATTTGGCGACGGAAGCTTATCCTGATTTTGAATTCGGGCCCTTTTGGGTATATGTCGGTGGGTCAAGAGGCGTCTTATGTTTAGTCTCCAGAAAAAGCGTTTGGCGCTCATAATACCAGTAACCTCCAAAGCGAATGCCTCGCTCTCAGTTTGCTATGGGACTTAGAGGAAGATGGTGATTTCTTTTGCTTATATGAAAAAAAAACGAACTTCCGGTGTTAATAGCCAGATATTTGAAGGAGAAGGAAGGTGGTGGTGATTTTAATCAATCCCTTAGCTGGGCGCGTCGCTTAGTTTAGTAGAGTGCAGATTATTTGCTATCGAGGAGCTGCATTTGAGTTTTGCAATTCAACTTGCAACCCTCGTGGCTTTTGTGCTGGTGTGGATCGAAGGCGATCGATATTGTGAAATAGGTTGCTTAGATTTATTTGAAGCACCTATCTACGTTCGCCATGAAGTGGTGCCAATAAGTTTGTGTCGAATTCATTAAAAGCGCGTGGATCAGTAATTGTTGATGAATTGGAATCAAGTTCAAGATGGACAATATTGTTATCCTTCAGTGCGCATGGTGTGTCAAAAAGCGTTTCGAGACGAAAGCGACAGATTCGTGGTTTTAAAAGTATTTGATTGCCGACCTTGTCCATTGGTTACCAAAAGTGCATTAGAGGTGCTTCGTATTCTCGCGATGTATGGAATGTATTTTGATTGTCATGATGGGCCCATCCCAAGTGAAGGAACAATGGGGCAGTATGATAGCGTCAAGGTGGTTGCTATTTATTTAGTAAGAGCACGCCTGATGTTAATGTGTGGACCTTCCTGTGAAGAAATCCAGAGCGCCTTGCTTTTGTGACGCAAACCCACCTTGTTCTATGGATGAACAGCCTCTGGGGTGGTGATTGATACTTGCTGCGTCCAACATTACCCAGTTCGTGGTCCCAAAAAAGATGATATTTGTATGCAACGCAAAATCGCCAAGGACGCAGTAAACATTAGCCAAGAGTCAATAGTTTTTGGTTGTGGGTTCTGTTAACAGCTCTAAAACTCGAACTCGTCTTAAAAGAGCTTGCCTGAAGGCGTATGGGGGCGAAAGCTTTCCTATTGGATTAATTGCGAACGAAATTGATACAGCTTGGTTGCAGGGTGTTTATAGTGTGGTGTAAACGGCTGGGGCGTCGGCCCAGAGGTGCTTAGTCATGAAGTGATTGCTCGTCTTTGTGGCTGAAGGTGGAAGTGTCTCAAGAGTTAAAGGGCCGTGAAGAAAATGTCTCTTTCTCCATGCCTAAAAGAGCTTCGGGCATTTTATAGAGCTTTAGTCAGGCTTTAAAAATCTTTTTTGATGTTTATTTAAATTAATTATCGAAAAAAGGTTGCACAAAATCTTAGATCCTTAATATACGCCCTCGCCTGACACGGACAACTTCTTCACAAACAACGAAGACGATGTTCAGGTTAAACTTGCTTATTTGAGGTAACTTATTTAAGTTAAGCGCGCTCTTTAAAATGAGATAATCAGATAATTTTGTGGGCGCTCAGCTAGAGGCTTCAGAAGATCATCGCAGACCGGCTTTGCCGAGATGTAGTTGAGTCAAAAAAATTGAGTCTTACGAGAGTTCTACACGGTAATCGTCTTATGTTGGTTTGTTGTTCTTCCGGATGATGATCGATTAAGTTATATTAGTGTAATAAGATTTGAGGCAGCAAACGTTTTAACTGAAGGTTTGATCATGCTCAGATTGAACGCTGGGGCAGGCTTAACACATGCAGTCGTAGCGGTACAGGGGGCTTGCTCCTGCTGACGAGCGGCGGACGGGTGAGTAACGCGTGGAATCTGCCTTAGTAGAGGGGACAACATGTGAAACGCATGCTAATACCGCATAGGCCTAAGGGGGAAAGGGAGGGGACTCTTCGGAGGCCTTCCGCTATTTAGATGAGCCTGCGTTGAGATTAGCTAGTGGTAGGGTAAAGGCCTACCAAGGCGACATCTCTTAAACTGGTCTGAGAGGAGGACCAGTCACACTGGACTGAGACACGCCCCAGACTTCCTACGGGAGCAGCAGTGGGGAATATTGGACAATGGGCGCAAGCTGATCCAGCCATTGCCGCGTGTGTGAAAGAAGGCCTTAGGGTTGTAAAAGCACTTTCGGGGTTGAGGAAGGGTGATAGCTTAAATACGTTTATCATCTTGACGTTAGCCCCAGGAAGACAGCACGGGCTAAACTCTGTGCAGCAGCCGGTATACAGAGGGTGCACGTTAAATCGGAAATTACAAAAATGGGCGGTAAGCGCGCGTAGGTGGTTTGTGAAGCGATGTGAAATCCCAGGGCCTCAACCTTGGAATGGCACGCGATTCTGGCTAAGCAGAGTATGTAGAGGGTGTGGAATTTCCCTGTGTAGCGGCTGAAATGCCGTAGATATAGGAAGGACATCAGTGGCGAAGCGACACCCTGGACTAATACTGACACTTGAGGTGCAAAAGCGTGGGGAGAAACAGATTTTGTTACCCTGGTAGTCCACGCCGGTTAAACGGATGTCTTACTAGCCGTTTGGGTTGTAATGACTTAGTGGCCGCAGCTAACGCAATAAGGTAGGACCGCCTGGGGAAGTACGGCCGCCAAGGTTAAAAAACTCAAATGAATTGACGGGGGCCCGCACAGCGGTGGAGCATTGGGTTTAATTTCGAAGCAACGCGAAAGAACCTTAACCTTACTCTTGACATCCACAAAACATTTGAGAGAATCAGGATGGTGCCTCGCGGAACGTGAGGACAGGTGCTGCATGGCTGGTCGTCACGCTCGTTGTGTGAAATGTTGGTTAGAGTTCCGTAACGAGCGCAACCCTTGTCCTTATTTGCCAGCACGTAATGGTGGGAACTTTAAGGAAGACTGCCGGTGGACAAACCGGAAGGAAGGTGGGGACCGACGTTCAAGTCATCATGCCCTTACGAGTAGGGCTACACACGTGCTACAATGGCGTATACAGGGCTGCAAGCTAGCGGATTATGTGAGCGGAACCCACAAAGTACGTCGTAGTCCGGATTGGAGTCTGCAACTCGACTCCATGAAGTCCGGAATCCTAGTAATCGGAATCAGGAATGTCACGGTGAATACGTTTCCCGGGCCTTGTCACACGCGCCCGTCACCACCGGGGTTGATGCTCCAGAAGTAGCTAGCTTAACCTTCGGGGGATGGCGGTTACCACGGAGTGGTCAATGACTGGGGTGAAGTCGTAACAAGGTAGCCCTAGGGGAACCTGGGGCTGGATCACCTCCCTTAAACGATAGGAAACCTCTGGTGAGCGTCACACAAATTATCTGCATGTCTATTTATAAGAAGCACAGGGAAAGTATTTGGGTCTGTAGCTCAGTTGTGTTTGAGCGCACCCCTGATAAGGTTAGGTCGCGCGTTCAAATCGGCCCAGACCCACCAAATACTCGATAAGTAAAAAGATATGGGCTATAGCTCAGCTGGAGAGCGCCTGCTTTTGCACGCAGGAGGTCTGCAGGTTCGATTCCCGCATAGCTCCACCATTCTTACTTATTTTCTGTGTGGAAAAGATTTTAGCTTAGAGTCCTAAGCAAGATGCTAAGCATCAACACATACGTGTGATTTGATGATTTTTAGGTCTCTGACTTAGTGCTTTGCACCTTTACTTGCTCTTTAACAATCGAATTTGAAATAACGATAAATCAAGTGTTAAACCGGTGGAAGTTCACTTTAACCTAGTGACTTCTTATTTATCGTAGAATCCAGAGAGGTACAAAAGCTCTTTGGTATGTGATCTGAAGGTTTCGTAAGAACTACTGGGTTATATGGTCAATGACCAAGCGTGCACGGTGGATTGCCTTGGCATCAGAGGCGATGAAGGACGTGGTAATCTTGCGAAAAGGTTCGGGAGTCGATAAACAGACTTATGATCCGAAACATGTCCGAATGGGGAAACCCACCCGCTTGCGGGTATCGTATGGTGAATACTAGCATACGAGGCGAACCCGGGGAAACTGAAACATCTAAAGTTACCCGGAGGAAAAGAAATCAACCGAGATTCCCTAAGGTAGCGGCGAGCGAAAGGCGGGATTAGCCCTTAAGTTATTTTGGTGTTAGTAGAAGGCTCTGGAAGGGCCCCGCTTAGAGGGTGATAGCCCCCGTATACGAAAAAATGCCATTATAGTGAAAACGAGAGGACGGGGGGACACGTGATATCCTGTCGGGAATATGGGGGGACCATCCCTCCCAAGGGCTAAAATACTCCTGGACTGACGATAGTGAACCCAGTACCGTGAGGGAAAGGGCGAAAATTAACCCCGGAGAGGGGAGTGAAATAGATCCTGAAACCGTGTACGTACAAGCAGTGGGAGCGGACTTGTTCCGTGACTGCGGTACCTTTGTATAATGGGTCAACGGACCTTATTTTCAGTTAGCAAGGTTAAGCATTGTAGTGGAGCCGTAGGGAAAAACGAGTGCTTAATAGGGCGTTTAGTTGCTGGGAATAGACCCGAAACCGGCGGCGATCTATCCATGAGCAGGTTGAAGGTTGGAGTAACATCAACTGGAGGACCGAAACCCACATCCGTTGAAAAGGCTGGGGATGACCTTGTGGATAGGAGTGAAAGCTAATCAAGCTCGGAGATAGCTGGTCTCCTCGAAAGGCTATTTTAGGTAGCGCCTCGTATCTCACCATTGGGGGTAGAGCACTGTTTGGGGCTAGGGGGGTCATCCCGACTTACCCAACCCCATGCAAACTCCGAATACCAATGAGTGCAATTACGGGGGACCACACGGCGGGTGCTAAACGTCCGTCGTGGGAAAGGGAAACAACCCAGACCGTCCAGCTTAGGTCCCAAAGTTACAGTTAAAAAGTGGGAAACGATGTGGGAAGGCTTTAGGACAGCTAGGAGGTTGGCTTAGAAGCAAGCCATCCTTTAAAGAAAGCGTAAATAGCTCACTAGTCGAGTCGGCCTGCGCGGAATATATAACGGGGCTCAAACTGTACCCACCGAAACTACGGATGCTTATTTATTTAGGCATGTAGAGGGCGTTCTGTAAAGCCCGTTGAGGTCAAGCTCGTAAGGCAGGCTGGAGGTATCAGAAGTGCGAAGGTTGACATGAGTAAACGATAAGGGGATGAAAAACTCCCCCGCCGGAAGACAACGGTGTTCCTGTCCCATGTTAATCAGGGCAGGGTGAGTCGGCCCCCTAAGGCGAGCAGAAATGCGTAGCGATGGAAAAACAGGTTCAATATTCCTGTTATACCGATGTATATTGCGGATGAGAGACGGAGAAGGCTAGGCCAGCACAGCGATGGTTTGTTCTGTGTTAAGGCGGTAGGCAAGTGACTAGGCAAATCCGGGTCACTCTTTTAGAAGAGAATTTGCCGGAGGAACTGATGACGAGCCCTCTTTGGCGAAGTGGTTGATGCATGCTTCCAGGAAAAAACTTTCTAAGCTTCAGCGATATTACATTGACCTACCCCAACGGGGACACAGGTGGTCAGGTTAGAGAATACCAAGGCGCTTGGAGAGGAACTCGGGTTGAAGGAACTAGGCCCAAAATGGTACCGTAACTCGGGAGAAGTTACGCCGGCCGGTGTGAAGGACTTGCTCCGTAAGCACTAGTCGTCCGAAGTACCAGGTGGCTGCGGGACTGTTTATTTAAAAAACACAAGCACTCTGCAAACACGAAAGTGGACGTAATAGGGTGTGTGACCTCGCCTGCCCGTGCTGAAGGTTTAATTGATGGGGTTAGCGTAAGCGAAGCTCTTTGATCGAAGGCCCAAGTAAACGGCGCCGTAACTATAAACCGGGTCCGCTAAGGTAGCGAAATTCCTCTGTTCGGGTAAGTTCCGACTTGCACGAATGGCGTAACGATGGCCACACTGTCTCCACCGAACTCAGTGAAATTGAATCGCAGGAAGATGCTGTGTATCCGCGGCTAGACGGGAAAGACCCTCCGTGAACCTTTTACTATAGCTTCACAGTGACTTTGAACCTATTTGTGTAGCGATAGGTGGGAGGCTTTGTCGAAAGGATTAGGACGCTAGTCTATGCTGCTAGTATTGGAACCCTCCGGTCACATTGCTTGAACATACCAC
>Ga0163217_1058462_pt1 | contig 11504 bp, 12 predicted proteins | sample SynspAceP_FD_185933 | JGI IMG/M metagenome (GOLD analysis project Ga0163217, IMG submission 185933) | Saline lake microbial communities from Ace Lake in Antarctica - Synechococcus sp. Ace-P (PacBio error correction) | ecosystem: Environmental > Aquatic > Non-marine Saline and Alkaline > Saline ... | reverse complement strand
TCGGCGGCCGCCATCACCCCACCGCATCGGGCTTCTCAGACGCAAACCAGTTGCGCACATCAGGCCTGATCGGCAGATCCAGCGTATCGCGGCGTCGTGCGAATCACATTCGCACGCTCGGCTTCCAGACCGCCGCACCACAGCGCCGCCCACCATTGCCTCGGTGGGCCTGTCACTAGACGCGCTTTCCAGGTCAGATTCGTAGCTCACTGCCGCCATCCTTTAGCTTGGGAGAACAGAATCGGCTTGCCACGGCGCGGCCATCCGAAGGGACCATATCCGGGCCGACCTTCAGACACCGCAATGCCAAAGCGCGCGCGGCCAGCCAAGACGATGATCTCATGGGCCATGGGCTGGCCTTTAAGAGCTCGACGAACGAGGCCTCGCAATAGATCAATCGAAGCGGTGCGTAGCACATTCCTCGCAGCCTTCAGAAACTCGCCTTCAAGGCCCTGCACGCTATTTTTCAAACAAGCTCGGCCGGTGATCTGATCTGCGGCCACAATGTCAGACAGCCGCGCGATCTGGATCGTCTCGAGTGCCGACCTCGGCGGTGGCAGGAAAATAGGTGGATTGGAGCGGCTGGGGGCCATCAAGACGAGCTATCGGCGCGCGCGCCCTCGTGGATCTCGGCGGTTCCCGGGGTTCGACCCTAGGCGCCGGGGTACGGTGCAGCATGCCACCCATCGGGTTCATATTCAAACACCGGCATGAAAACTGGTGGCAGCATGGACATCGGCTCGAAACGCATTGGAACGGTCGCACCGGGCTGGTCAGGCGGACACAGCAAGGTGAACTGGCCAACTTGGCGGCCCACCCATCGATCACCCGTTGCAAAGGCCCGAGCCGGCAGCAGGGTCTCATGTTTCGCTAGGTGGCCGCAACCCGCGCGCAACGCTCGGCCGGGTCAGGGGTCGGCGCATTTGGCCCGCATCGCCCTGTTGCGGATCTTCCTCAGGTGATGACGAACACCGCCTAAACCCTCAACACACAGGCCAATTCCAGCCCGTTTTCCGCGCAGTAAGCTGAGGCGATGCGCAGATCAGGTCCTCGCACACCATCTCGGCCACACATCTCTTGGGGCGGTAATTTCTGGCACCCAGCCCAGGTTTTTTCTTTCGGCTTTGGTGGGATCGCCCAGGCAACGTCCCAACCTCGGCAGCCGGAAATAGCTTCGGGTCGATGCGCAATTGGACGACATCGCCGACATGAGGGCAGGGGCCTTGTCGCCATCAATCGCCGTTCACGGTTGGCAATCTCATTGGGTGCCTTACCCGGCTAAATTCCAGCCGAGAGGCCGAGCTCAGCCGCGCTCCAAGTGATGAATTTGCGCACCGGAATACTGAAACAGCCAGTTGCCAACCACAAAGTCCTCTTGCATTGGTCTGTTGCCAGGCAATCATCCAGTTGCATGCGCACGTAAGCCTTGGCCATGGCCCCAATCGCGCAGGGCCTGTCCGATTGTTTCCCATGTAGAGCACGTCTCGTAACCCAGTTGCTATATGGCCAGCCCGCGGGTGAATCTTGCGGGGTTACGGAAGGTCTCGCCCCGGCGGGGAGACTCGTGGTAAACAGGATCCGTTGCAGCATACATCCGTAGGCCTCGCGGTAATTGTACCACCATCCAGTAGCATTAGAGCTTGGGCCGGCGAGGTGTGAGGCGGCGTGGAAGGGTTGTGGTAGTTTTCGGGCGCTTTGGGGGGTTTCCTGGACAAGAAACCGAAAAGCTCCGGGAAAGGTTCCGGCCTTGATTTAGAACTTTTTCGTTTCTTTTTTCCTTCTCCATCCCAAAAGAAAAACCCGGAATTAGCCTCCAGCAGCCCGTAAACCGTTGGGCCCATGCGTCGACAATCTTGCCGGGGGTGTATTCAGCGCCTCAAAAGCTTGACGGGCCGACATGGGAACCTGCCGTCAGGCCCCGAGGTTGTAACCTCGTCGGGCCGCACCTGGAAGATGATCCCGCGTAAGGTGGAAGCTGTCGGTTAGATCGCCGTGAATGCAGCTTGAAGCGGGCATTGTCGGCGGATGGGATGTTGGGGGATTCTCTAGATGTGATCAACGCCGCTGGGTGTTGAAGCCATGGAGGCGCGGCGCTTTAATGACCGTGCACTTCGTAGCCCTTTTCGAGGGAGAAAAAACTCCGCCAGATAGCTGCCGTCTTGTCCGGTTATCCCGGTGATGAGTGCGCGTTTCATTTTTGGATCGGTCCAACCTTTGTACCGCTCTTGTTTCCAGACAGGTGTTAAAAAAGAGCGTTCTCAAACCGTTCTAGATACCCGTTTTTGAGTTCAAGTTTTGCTCTGGCGTAGCTGCGTTCCGGCCTGCCCTGGCGGCTTGAGCCTTCTCGGGGACCCACGGCATAAGATAGGGCCGCCGCGGCAGGAAACATCATATTCATCCGGAGCGAGCGACTGTGCCTTGCCACCTGTACTGAGCGATAATCTGAGCAGCTAGTGATTGTCTTTTGGAGCCTGCGTATTACTATCGGCCGGCCCGCGCAAAGATTAACTGAGGACTTGAGGGGACAGAAAAGGCGCCCCGCCTTCCTTTCGATCAGCGCCAGCAACACATCTCGGAGGCGAGGACTCGCCCAAACCGATCTGAACGGTTGCAAGGGTACGGTGGCGAAGGCGAGGCAATTGCGCGGGCGTTCTGCACCAGTGCTTTTGCGCCGACACAGCGGACACCAACACAATTCGTCCGGCGCCTCTAGCCCTTTCGGGTCGAGAGTTTCTAAATGGCATCGCGGTTTGTGCTCTCATCGCCAAGTGCCAGAATAGAGAAACCTTTTACCAGAAACCAAGTTCTTTTCCGCTTGCCCAAAGACGTATCACGCTGTTGTATCTGAATCTGGTCGATCGCGCCCCAGTTCGGATCCACAGTGATCTTGCTCCTTACTAATTGCCCCATTCGTCCCGCTGCTTGGAGAAGGCTTCTGTGGTTGATATGGGACCGATCTTGCACCTTATGCATCTGTTTGCGTTCCATGGCAGTGTACCCACAATCTATTCAGTTCCCCGGCCCCGGTAGCTTTTTGGGCCAAAAATATTCGCGAAACAGCAATGAATAGAAATCCTGACACCAATAGACGAACGGGATGCGAGGGCTTTCGCATGCTTCTGACTAAATGTGTTGGGCTTCTTGTCGTGTGTTGCCTGGAGGATCACGATTCTCGGGCTGAAAGAGGCCACACAAGACTGGCTTAAGCAACGTCCCAATTAGGACAAGTCTCCCCGGCGTCGTTTCAATTGAAGCTGGGTCTTGAATAGGCGCAATATCGGCGCCGAGGGCGCAAACTGAGGAGCCCCTTACGGGATCATCCGGTCTGAACGGACATTCCTGCCCTTTGGGCCCGCATCCGCCGCAAAGAAGGCATGAGTGACAAGGTTGCCCCATCCTCCGCCTTAGTCTCATGACATACTTCGCTTGAAAGGCGGTGGCCAGCGTAATCGTTGGATCAGGAATATGCAAGACGAAAAGCCCTAGAATTAATTATCAACAAATTCAAACACCTCGGAGTTGGCTAGGCTGGCGGCTCTGTTATGCTTGCGCGTCACTGTGCCATCGATCCAAGCATAGGTCTTCTCGATCCCCGTCCTGGAGCGATTGCTCAAGGCGCCCAACCAAGAAGCTGCACTTTATAAACCTGTTTGTCTTGAGTTGCGTCCGCGGACACTCCTTTCTGGGACCAGGGATGTGTGTAAGTCGATGTCTCTTACCGGAAAACTCCAATACCATTTCGCGCGAGGTTGTTGATCGAAAATCATCTCACTCAGATCCGATGGTGGACTGGTACCCTTTCACCTCACGGAAGCGTAGGGCCAGACGCGTGGTGCCCTTCAATGCACTCATCGATTATGTAGGAATGAGCGGTTGCAGCCGTCGCCCAGACTTCGATTCGTGCCGCCGTCGGCTGCAAGTTGCAACTTTGCGGGCCATCGCAAGCCGCGAGCCTTTTTCTTTGCCGCCATCCAGTGCCACTCTAGGGCAAATATGTCTGTGATAGCGGGCCACGCGGCCACTCCATCCCATGGGTTCGATTTGTGCAAGGTAAAGGCGCCTCGCTTGAAAGCTCTCCCAACCATATCGCCTGTCCGGGTTTGCAGGATAGCGCTGTCTTCGGCACAGTTCGGATTGTCGGGGTCGTGGGTTTTGCCTCAGTCGTACATGCAGGCTGACGATGAGTAGAACACACGCTTGATATTCCGCTTGTAGCAGGCATCAAAGGACGTTAAGGGTAAGGGTTTGCCTGAGTGTGGCATGACATTGGCCGGTCGTTCTCGCGGTGGAACGATAGTATACCCCGGCACTCTCCCTGTCCCGCCGCAAGCTTGAATAACCTCGTCAAAGCGCCGGTCCACAACCACTGCGGACTACATCTTTGTTCGCGCAAGCCTCGATTACGAGTCATCCGCTTCTTGTGTCTGGCATGCTCGGTTTGAACTTCACGTCGACACCGCGCCACCCAAAGCCTTCGCGCTGTGAGCCGTCTTTTTACAGATGGCCCGCCGATAAAGCCACCTGCCACCACAAATCAGAGCTGTTTTTTTTCATTCTCAAATACCCTTCTAAGAAATTCCGGGTCCATTAGCCTTTCGCCCCCTGCCCGTCAGGGGATGTACACAACTTAATACCGTACGATATGCGTCCTTTGCCCGTTACACGCCAGTCTGCACTTGAACAGCCCCATCGGCACCTTGCCGGGGGTTCTCCACGCGCGTTTTTTTGCCGCCTAACGGGATTTGTAGCATCGACTGGTTCTGCAGTTACCAAGGTTAACTGATTTCGCCCACGGGTAGCTGCCGGTTGCCCTTCGACCACGATCCTGTGCTCCGGAAACGGTGAATGAAAAATTGGCTTTGCAACTTAGCGCGCGCGCCGTTGCTTGACACAATTGCGTTTCACCTGAAAACCGATTTCCAAGCCGCTAAAGGTTTCCCGAAAACCCATTTCCCAGGACCATTAATCACGAGGGGAACTTCGCTGGCCTGTTTGCCCTTTTTTCGCCTTCAGCGCGCGACTACCAGGCTGGACATCACTGAGCTCGGGAACGCTTCAGCAAAACCCAAACACTTGCATTGGGCGTGGCCGCGCCCAATGATGGTCTTTCAGCCCCGATGCCGGGTCCGCTGTCCAATCCCCCGGGTGCGGACCGCTGGCAGGGGTGTCTTCGCACTCAAAATCACGGTAGCCTTGTTCTGCTGCATCATGAAAAATCACCGCCGCTCGATCCCCATCCCAGTCTTTGCAGACTGGGAATAAGACTCCACGCGTCTCCAGGACCCTGTGTCCTCGGCCAAAGAGGCACATATTGGTCGATTTCATCAGCTTTTCGATGCGTTCCGGCGTGGATTCCAAAGTCCCCCGTTGCTGACAAAGGATACAAACCCGACCGCAAGTGCTCTTTCAGAACCGGCCAGCCGGCGACTTGTAAATGTTCACGGGCCTGTGGAAGATGCCAACTTGTCTTGAACGCCTGCGACGAAATGTCTTCAGCGGTATATTCGTTCCGAGAAAGGCGCCATTAAACAAGAACTAGTAAGGAGCATGCTGCTCTTCGGCATTTGCAACCATCCAAAGAAATTAGATCCCCAACTAGATGCACCGATTTTAATTGTGTTTCGACGTCCCGGGGTAAACAAAGAACCCTTTCTTAGCAATTTTGCCTAACGGGTAAAAAATTTCCCCCCCTGTGTGACCCATGTAGCAAACACCCATCGGCTGGACGTGATACGATTAGGACGCATTGCCCGTTCGCGGCCGTGCCCAGTCCTCCAGAACCCATGTCGGCTCATTGTACCGAGAAGTTTTCGACTCTACCTGCCATTAATCAGAAGACTTGTCGACTGCCCAACCCCCCCTCCCGTTCCGTCGCTCTCGGCGTGTGTTTTGCAGTGGATTCACTGGGACCACTATGTTTAATGGACACTGGTTCTGAATATTGATGCACTGTGAGGTGACTATTTTCCATACGTTCGGCGAGAGCGCGCGACCTGGCAAGCGCCCCCCGTCACATTCGGCATCTCCGTAAGTATAGGTTCCAAGGGGGGTTCTGCCTCCGGGTCTGTTCGTGGTGTAGCCTGGCCCCGCCAAGTGGGGTCGATTTTCGCGTGATCGGGTCCCATCGACTGCATCTCTTGTGACGAGGTCGCGGGATACTCAACCCACTCTGTGTCTGTCAATCCACCGGCAGCCGACGGGACGCCGCCTCTGGGGGCGCGGATATCCAGCCATTGATCAGCCGGTCTCGCCCTCTTTGTGGCAGAGACGTTGCAAATAATGGGTCCGACGAGCCCCGCGCGCCGCCCCAGTTAATGCACCCGGTTGTAAACGTAGACATTCTATCCCTTCGCTCCCTGCCCCGCGCGCCTACACATGCCTCATAGCGACACGATGTTGTCTCGCCTAAATACGGCGCCCGTTCTGAACCTCTCATCAGAACCATTGGCACTCTTTGCCGGTTGGTTCTCCCATTCCTGCGGTGAACACGGCACCCCCGAGCGGGCAATGTAACGACTTGGTTCTCGCGTGATCAGGCTTGAAACCGTCTCGTCAACGTGAGACTTGTGCGCCGTGCCTCGAGACACGATCCAATGCTCGGGCCCGGTGCACATGGCTTTGCAGCGAGAGCGCGGCACCCGGCTCACCAACGATTTGCGCTTGACCTGACAACCGCGTCGGACAGGACCAGCATCGTCTCGAACCAGCCGCCAGAGGGCGCGTGGGTCGCGGGCGGAATCCAGGTGGGGCTTGGTTTGCGCCTTTGGATTTTAATGCCGGCCGCGAGCTGCTAGCTTGACGTCTTGCGCGCGCGACGCATCTGCGAACCAGCACAGCATCGGGCGTTGCGGACGACAACCGATGTCTTTAAGCCGATGACGACCCAGTTCTTAAGCCCCTTCGCCTCCGGACCGCCAGCAGGGTGTGCGTTCGCCAATCAATCGCAACTGGTACTTGGCAGAGGTCACAAACGCCAGCGCCGCTTTCGCGCCATTACGGGCGTCCAGCCAACCCAAATCGCTCCAAGCCCGGTGAAGGGACGCACGTAAGTTGTCGCCCCTTATTCCCAGATTCACGCGTAATCGAATCGCAGATATGCCTCGCCTGCGCCCTCCACGTGTCTGCATCCAAGCCGGGGAGAAAGGTGAGATCGCTTTGCAGCCCTCAAACCGCAGCCTGCTACGGCGCGGTTAGTTTGCGTGGCAATGGGGCCTTTATATGGCAGCGATAATTGGTGCGGGCGCGAAAAAAAAGGAAGTACCCGGCGTTCCACAAGAAATTTTCCACTTGCCAGGCCATTGCCTCCGCGGTTGGCTGGTTGCATGGCGGGGTTTCGACCAAAGCGGGTCGCCGGCACTGGGGGGGGGGGGGGGGCCGACATTCGGCGGCTGACGCAGAAAGCTCAACAGATAGCCCATACCCTGTCTCGGCCTGGTCGGTGTTCGATTGCCGAATTGTGACCAGACGGCCGCTTCCCGCGAACCGTATCTAATATCGACGCTGCGCGGAAGGCTCTTCGCATCGGATCACGTGTCCGAAGGCGCGATCAGCATCAGCGCATCTCGGAGGTCGGTTGATTGCTGATTTGCATTGCGGCTGGCCAGCACGGGCGGTGGCGGGTATTGCGGGCTTCCGGTCAATCAGCACGGTTACCGTTTTTCAACACCGGCATTTCGGCCAGGTTGTCCGGGTCCACCGATGAAGCGGAAGTCGGATTCAGTGATCACGAGAGGGGTGGCATTTATCCCGTGCCAGGCTTAGGCGCTTTGGGCCGAGGCTTGAAACAAGCTCTCATTGCCCACCAGGCTCGGTAGGAATTGGCGTCTTGGAAAGCTCTTGCGGCGCTGGAGGCGCGGCCAAAGACGGGGGCCTGGAGCCGCCGCAGGGAAGAACGGGGATAATCGTCATCAAGTATAGCTGCCAGTCTAAGGCTATGCTGCAATCTGCAAATTGTCGTTCTGCCACGATTGTCAGATCAAAAGGCCACGACGGACCCGAAGGTTTTCAGGTGCGATTTTTAGCGCAGCACCTTGCACACCTAAAGATTTGGCGCTCAAACCTGCTGCCTGCGACATCCCATACTCAAGCCTGTGATAGCGCAACGGTAACGCCGTCGCACCGGTGGCTCTAATACACGCCATCTTATTCCCGACCCGCCATAGCCAATAATACCCATCATACTTGTAGCTCGACTGCTGATACTGTTGGTGGCTTAGAACGGTGTAGAAATTCCGCATCTGGGCTCATTGCCTTCCGTTCAATGCCATCACAGCGCTGCGAAAGATCGGGCCTGGCTTGGTGGTGGCGTAGCGCACCGCATGCACCACGCATCGGGGCCGATAATGGCGAATATAACCGCGGCACTCCACCCCTCCGGCCGAGCGCGATGACAAATGTGTCGACCGACCTGACGTCTCTCCGATAATAGATACAAAATCGCGCGCCTCCGCTCTTGTGGTGTCCGAAGGTGGACGAAGCTGCACTCATCAGCCGTCTGCGTGGTTCGGCACCATTTACGCGCTATTCACTCACTAATCTGAACGTCCGCGCTCACCGGTCGGGTCCTCGCAGTCACGCCGCTAGTAGAAACCCTAGCCGAGCATATCCTCCTCACAATGTCTTTCAGCACGCAACGTGTAGTACGGTTCGACGGCCCGCCCCCAACCGAACCCATGCCCGCGCCAATTCCGCGGATCATCGGTGGCGCGTGTGTGTGTTACAATTGACTAAGCCAGCAAGGCAGCTGGCGATGTGATGCTGGTCGGGTCCTTGAGGGTAATCAATGTAGGCCCAAATTACCGGGGCTTGCACCCCGACCTGCGGTGCACCTGGAGGTTTACGAATCATCCTCTACGAGCACTCCGGAACATCCACGTAGGCAGGGTCTGTTCTTACCTTGAGATCGCGTAATTCGTGCCAAAACCCAGCGAAGTGTGGGTTTTTGCCTTCAGGCGGGCACTGTGGAGGTTGATCATTACAATGCGCCCATTGCCGCGCACTCGGCCCGTCAATTCCTTTGGAAGGCCCCCGCAAGGCCGCGCTTGCTGGCCAGCCCTTGAGTCCCAATGTCGCACGCAAGCGCCGTATCGATTCCGTAGTAGGCGAGAGCGGCTCGTTGGACCCGACCTTGTCGGCAACAGATCCGCCACATCGAAACAGGATCCAGCGTCAGCGGGGGAATGGTGCTGCCGCCACCGGCACACGCACCAAATCACGCAGCTGCGCGGCAGAGTAACGCGCCGACATAGTATTCGTTCAGAAAGCGGCCAGCACCAATGCCAAGCCCAAACGGCGACAAGCGCCAGAGCTGTAATCAGCCGTGTGTTGGGGCGCTTGGGTTTGTTCGGGGCCAAGGCTGGAGAGACGATGCGGCTGTCGCCAGCTTGCAGACCAGCTTGGCGCCTTCCAGATCGCGCACACGGCTGAGAAAGCGTCTCGGTACTGGGCTGCGCGAAATCGCCGGGCTTCGTTGCTGCAGCTCAAAAATCTGGCGCGAGGCTTTCGGAGGGAACAGGATCGCTGCGAAAAAGCTCATGTGCCCGCAGCTCGGAGCGGAAAATCGCTGACTGGGGCGCGGCCAATGGTGCTGAGCTCACCGCGCCCCAAAATTGCCGATCTGTCTGTTTGCGCGTTCCTCATATCGCCTTCGAGGGCTGCCAAAAGCCGTTCGCAGATCGATCTCCTGCTTGGCTGCCTTGAGCGATCTGGCCCCAAATTGCCGGGACAGGGCGTCGCGTTCACGCCGCCAGATCGGCCAAGGCTTGGTCGCCAAATCTTGTGGCGAGGTGCTGCAAAATCTTCCGCCTCAAAGGGCTGCGGCGCCGCCTCGCGCGGTTCACTCGTCTAAGCTGAGCGCTGCGCAGGCCTTCCAACTCCGTCGCAACCGTGGCAAGTTCCGGGTTGCCGCATCGGCTTCCAGCTCTGCTAGGTTTGTTCAATGGCGAACCGGTCCAGCGCTTGATCCGAAGCCGCAACAGAGTCGCGCCCCAGCATCGATCTGCGCCTGCAAGAACGGTCACGCGCACAACCAGTTGAGGAGGAGACTTTGGCCTGGAACCTGCCGTCTCCAATGTAGACTTCTGACATTGGTATTCGCCCCAAACGCGCCGCCCTCTCGGGTCTTCTGCAGTCCACCTCGACGACCGGAGATCAGTAGTCAGGCCCCGCCTACGAATACTGGAGGGCCTCCTGGAAACGGGTTTGATACACGATTTCAGAAGTTCGTCTTCCGGTTTGCACCTCTGTCACTGCCTGAGACCCAATTGCGCTCAGCACGGCGCTGGCGCTGCCGATGAGGGCCCAAATGTCCGGTCCGCAATCCAGCATTGGCGCGATCTCAGGGCAGCGGCGGTGGAGGGCGCAACGACAGGCATCTCGACCTCTGATCAATCCGCGCATTGTTGATTGCGCGCTGGAGGAGACTTGCTCGCATCGAGCAGGTTCTTCTGGGCAGGATCAAACAGTATCATCAGCGTCTGGGCTGAGAAGGTTGCGTGGCTGACTGGCACAAAGATAGCAAGGGACATTGCCCAGAACGATCAACACAGTCAGACCGATTTCAGGCGTGATTCTGACGGCGCAAGACTCGACTGAATCGACTTCAGAGTCAATCACGTCTTCCATTGGGCGGTCCGGTCCTGAATATAATTCTGGATTCATCTTTCACTCTACTTTTCCGGAATGCTTATCTTGCCATGTCGCTTAATTCGATTAACAGAACTCTTCTGCTCTCTCCACCCGCTTTGCTGCGGCGCAAGCAGCGGGGGCTTGCCGTTCCCACGCTCATGTTTGATTTCACCACATCCGGTGCCTCCCAGGCACCCAGGGCGAAGCGCGCTAAGCCGCCCCTGTGGCATAGGCCCGGTGTCCGGACATCTATATAAGGACGCTGAGGTCCACGATTTCTCCACCCCGGGGTGGCATTGGATAACGGTGATGCCACCGGGGGGCGGGCGGTCCATGCCGCGCGCCCACATTCAGATCGCGCGCCTCTTGGGCATCAGTGATTTGTCGGAGGTCGATCCGGCATGGCTCAGAGAAAATAGGACGGACCCAGAGTTAGAGCGCAAAAGGCAGGCGCGCAAAGCCAGCCGATTATTTTGCTCGGGCGGGATTTTCGAGGCGTCCGAACATCTGCCATTCAAGCGTCGCTCGGGGCAGATCCCAAAGCGGCGCGCGGCATTCACCGTTAAATGCCGTAGGAGGCGAGGCGTTTCGCCGGCCGCGCATAGTTCCAGCCAGCGGGCATGATTGGGTTGCCTTCGAGATAAAACCGCAGCCATCAGGGGCATTCATCTGCTCGTGATTGCCATTAAGGGGCCTGGCTTTGACAAGCCCAAGGCGGGCGGGGCCGGGGGGGCCCAATTTTCCAGGGGAAAATCGATCCCCCCATTCCCCTTGCAAACCTTTTCCGGGGGCCCTTTTCGGTCGGAACAGGGATTTCGGCCAAAAAAAAGCAGCCCCACGGAAATTTCCCAAAAATCCTTTTTCCTCCCCTCCCTTTT
>Ga0163217_1029089_pt1 | contig 11505 bp, 9 predicted proteins | sample SynspAceP_FD_185933 | JGI IMG/M metagenome (GOLD analysis project Ga0163217, IMG submission 185933) | Saline lake microbial communities from Ace Lake in Antarctica - Synechococcus sp. Ace-P (PacBio error correction) | ecosystem: Environmental > Aquatic > Non-marine Saline and Alkaline > Saline ... | reverse complement strand
CCTTTAAGGTCGCAAGCTACCAGCCGATGCGCGCATTCCTCTCGGGCGCCCACAACCAGCCCGGTCCGGCCAGGCCGACTACCGCCTCACTGAGCGAGACTCTCGTGGCGTTGCCTGCGGCTCGCCTTGCGAACACCCGCCCGACTTACGCCCCACCACGTCACACCAGCCAGGAGGATCCGAGCCCGATCCGGGCTCAGGGATCCGCCTGCCAAGTGCTCGGCGCGATCTGCCATTTTGTCTCCTTTGCCAGAATTAGGCGGCCTCGTCCAATCCAGCCAAACTCCAGATAACGGGCCTAACGACATACTGCGAGAAATCACTTTGGAACTTAGCGCTCGACCGGAGTCTTCAAACAGGGGCCGACCGCATCCATCCTCTTGCTGGTTCGTCAATTTCGCATCGGCATCAATCGCTCTTGCGCCGACGGCGACTTCCGCTCCCAAGCGTGCGTTGCTGCGCCGCGTCGATCCTCTCGCTCACCGAGTCGTTCGTCCGATGCGATCCTTCGCCCCGCGTATTGTTACTCTGTAGTCGCTAGTCTCGGGCAGGTTTCCCGCACGCTGATACGCCGCTACGAATCGGCATTGAGGCTCAACGTATGGCGGCACAGGCCAGCCCAGGCAGCTTCATCGAGCCGTAACAAAATTGAAGGTTTAAAACGCCCTTCCCAAAATCTAGCGGTAGCACATCGTCATCTCACGCGTTGGCACGTCGTGGCAATTTTTCAGCCACGCAACGACCAATCCACCGCTCCTCACATCGCTCAGCGCCGACGCTCGTCTCAGCAGGTCCCACCTCTGGCTGATTCAGCGATCATTGTGCGATTCAGCATGCGTCGGTTCTTCGGGCGCATCCCGTACGTCTTTACCTTGCGGCGCTACGGGCAAGCAGCTCTCAGCGCATCGCGGGCGACCTATGCTCGCTCGCTCACTGTTCGGCCTAATACCACTCGCGAGCTCTAAGCACTTCTCAGTGACAAATAGCCATTTGTAGTGCTGACTGCCACAGTAGTAGGCTCAGGCCAGTCTGATGGACGAAGCGTCGTGATGGGCTCGAGTAATACACTCCAGCGAACGAACTGCGAATCCAGCTTCGGCCCTTCGCTCATAGCACTGCCCCGGTGCGGGATCTTCTCCGCGCAACAATCTCGCTCTCGCACGCCCAGCGCTGAACCAAATGAAAACCTGCCCCACCGATTCGGGGGTCGCGTACACTTCGCCATTCGTTCGCGCTTTTCGTGGCTTTCGCTGCATGATAGCCTCCTCTGTTATGGGGCGGGCTGAGAACTGCAAAAAGCGAATTCGCCTCAAGCTAAGCTACATCGCCTCCGCACTTCGCCAATAGGTGGCGTGGCATCCCAATCTCTTCCAACTTTAGCCTCGCGTCTAGGCCCCAACTTTCGCGCCCCAAAAAGGTGTGCGCTAGCGCCCTAACTTTGTGGCAATAACTTTTTGCTTTATTTAGTGACAGACTCAGGAATAACGCTTTTTAGGCTTGCATTCAAGCCTGAATAAGACTTCGCAGGTGCCGCCCAACTGCACATTACCTGAAAGATACGCGCCCCCGCGCAACGTTGTCACTTGCGACTTCCGAAGGCTTCATTATGCCGCATCCGCAGAATCTGTGCGGCGGGATGATTTTTGCTCTAGCGCAAGCTTTCCGCAGTCTGGTGCATACAGGGCGATTCGATTGCTTTGCCGTACGATTTGGAAACGAATAGCCTTTTTCTATTAGCCCAACCTTAGCTCTTTTTTGTTATTCATGCCCTCAACACTGCCACTGTCGCAAGAAATTGGGAGATAGCTTTGCCATCGGCTCGAACCAGTTGCAGCAAGTAAGTCTCGGTGCTTCACGTAAGTGTTTTCGCCATCCTTCATAGGCTCTATCTTTGGACTTCATCGCGAGAACGCACCACCTGATCAAAAAACTTATCCAGCGTTGATGCGTGGAGATACAGCCCGATCTGTTACTTCCTCTGAAACGTTGGAAGTCTTCTTCGCCCATTAAGTACGAGCGTACGCCTGCGAAGGTTATATTGAAGCAACTCTTCAGCTTTGACCGTTTGTTTATCCGTCAGATTCTTCGCGACGCTTCAACAGGCCACCAGCCGTGAGTTTCTTTCAAATAACTGCAGCTCGTACTCCATCCAGCGGCAACTGCTTCGCCCTAATCTTGTGCGCCGCGACCTTCTAGGTTGATCTTCTCGCTTGACTTTTTTCATATGATAGAGCTAGGAAAGCCGATCCAGGATCTGATCGTACTGCCCCCGCCTGCTCGCTGGCTACTTTCAAAACCTCAGTTCGCCCCACATGTCGCCTGCCCCACGTGTACTTCAGGCCAGCTCAATGTCCCGGTGTCTCTTGGAGATCTTGAAAAAGCCTCACGAAAGCTGTCTTCGCATGGTGCGATTCCCTTTGCGCCACGCTAAAGCCAAGACGTCTCAGGCCCAATCCCGCATCCACCTGATACACAAGGCTCAAGTATTGTGGACCTCGCGACGATGAGTACTGGAGAGTGTCATCGACACGAATCGCCTTCTAAGGTGTCCCGCTATTCACTCGGTTAACTAGGCCAGCGTGAACTACCCACGTGACGCTACGGAGTAGACAGTATCCCAGCTTGTTCCGAGCATCGCCCCATCGTGACTTCACGCTCAAGTGCTTCGCCCAACCGCCAGGAAGATTCGATAGCTCAAGCTGTTCGTATGATTACTTTGCTCGTCGTGTCCAACTGGTCTCGCGTCCCACACCCGATTCCTACAATGCTCTGGCACTACCCACCCGTCTCAGTGCGTGTAGAGAAAAAGGGACTGGATGTCCTCCAAAGCGTATGAACTAGAACCATGACGCCCTATTTTCAAAAACGATACGTAGCCCGGACGTTATCTATATCCACACCCGCTTCCAGCGGGCTTGCAATTCGCATAAGTGGCTTCAGGCGTGACTCCGAGAATGGTTGTTCTTCTCTTGGGTCCCAGCTTGCTCTGGAATAGGACGAAGCCCTTTATTGCTTGCTTCAACGTGAATAGTTTCAGGATTAGTCTTTGGGGCACGCGCTGTCAGTGTAGGTTGGCGTGGTGTGTTTCGACTTAGACTCCAGCAACCAGATACTATAACAGCCCCCAGAGCACGCTGCTTATAACCATTTTTTTTTTCGGAGGAGGGAGAAGTTTTTTTTGCCTCGCGATCATGATCGGCCTGCGCTAGCAGGGAGGAGCGATCAGATCGCGAGGTGAACAAAAAAAAGCGGTGAATGACCAATATACGCCCTCGGCCACCAACGCTTGGCAATTTTTCTTTGTGCGAACACTACTTAATTGGCATCAGTTCACCCATACAGATTCTGCGTCCCATTTATTTTTGAACCTTTCTTAATTTTTATTGAGTGAATTGCTAGTGGGTGCCATTCAGCCTGCTTCTGAAATGGTTGAGCGGCGTTTGATCTGTTTTTTTTGCTTTGGAGGTTGATGAAATGTGTCAGTTGGTCAGAGATTCCGGTGGGGTCAGTATTTGGCAGATGTTCGAAGAGGCGGGGGCTAGGCGTCTACTCAATTCCAGCCCTCTTGTCGAGTCAGGCACAATTGTAGTATCAGCCTCACGCTTTCGAAGGATCGAAATCGGGCCGATTAAGGGTTCGGGGACCTGAGGAGGAGTGACTGGCAATCTTGAATCGCCAGTGGTACGCGTTGCCATAAGAACACTCAACGACTACCTGGACTCAGGATGGAATCAACTAAAGCGTTCCGCCATTCGATCACCCTGATCGAACGACCCCTGCTTGGGCGGCAAAACGAGGGACTCTTCGCAAGCTTGTTATTCCTCTCAAGATAACGACCGTGAGGTGTAGAGGGGCTTCTTTATACCGCTCAGAGATTGGACTTGTCATGACAAGGTATAATCCAGTGCGCTTTGACGCGATTTTCCTTTTTTCGGCATGTGACCACCAAATGCGTGTTATTGGCCTGCTAGGCGTCACGGTGTCGGCAGTCCCCGAAATGCAATAGCAAAGCTCGCAGGGTCTCCTGAAAACATCGGAAGAGAAACTTGACCGCCAAATGGGTTTTCCCTAGAGACAGGTCTGGCGGCATCACGCTTTGGAAGTTCATTTGTGACACCTAGTGGTTCCAAATGATACTCCTGGCACTTTAGAATTGTTCCCGGACTGCAGGATTTCGATTCGATAAGCGTTGTCTAGCAGGACTTCGCTTGATTATTTCTTTTCGCGTCTCTCCTCGCCCCGACGTGGCAGCAAAACGTCCAAACCTGCATGACGACGAGAGATGAATGGTGAGATCCTCCCTTGCGCGTAGTTCCGAATAGCAAAGTTCTCCGTGCGGGGCGATAAGAAAACATGTCCACGCGTTACGGAGAACGACCTAAGGACCTGAGAGAGGGCCGCTCGAATCGAAATGATCCAGCGATGCGGGATTGGGGCTGAGGGAATTTCGATATCAGCGGAAGAACTGCCATCCAGATTCTTACAATTCGACAGTGATGATATTTTGCTTCTGCGCAATCGGATTGATGCTTGGTATCCAGCGGATTTTACGCCATCCAAAGGCAAGCTCAGTGGCTCCAGATTGTTTCTCAGAATTTGCAACAACGGGCGGAATGCGAATCTCACACGCCTCAAAAGAGAGGTTGCCAGTTTGTTATTTCCCTTTCAAGGCCTGTGTTGTACAGCCAATGCGCCTTGCCTTGGCGTTATTCGATGACACCAAGAAATTGAACCAGATCTGCTGAAAAAGGCAAGATCCTTGAGTGCCCCACGTTGCGGATGATCCGCCGCAGCATTGGTTCATTTCTATGTAGCCGGTCTTTAATGACGCACCATGATGTTGCGATACACAAAAACACCTCTCCAATCTGTGGCCACCAAATTCTGGCTGTTTAAGGAATTAGATCGATACCTTTAAAAACAGTAATCTTTTGGGTTTCTCGCCAAGAGGAACCTGCTGGCGTCAAAAGTATGATTGATGGGACCAAGAGTGTGAAGGTATGAAGAAGACAGGCTGTGAAGTATAGCAACGAACACGACCAAATTCCAGGACTTCGGTTGTCGTATCATATGGGATATGTAGGTTCAATTCCATTCTCGATATCGGTGTTGAGTTCTTCCAATTGCATTTCGAGTGAGCGAGCAAGCATACGGAACCAGATTCGGTTCTCGAAGCGACTCGTTAGGAGGAGAATTTTGACTCAAAAGAACGTCCATTTGCCGGGCAATTGGAGTCGATTGGCTGCGTCTGTCGAGACGGCTTATCGAAAAGCCGAGAAGATGATAGAGGTCAGGGGCGCGGTCCATATCGAGCATAGCAAGTAACAGTCCAAGTTGATCTTGACCGCTAGCTTTGGATGACAACAACAGGGCGCTTGCCACATTCAGATAAAGGCGTGGAGGGAGCCTCTGGTGTCTGCAATGAATTGAAATGGGAAAGCTCGAACTAACGACCTAAGTCACCGTTCTTCGTACAGCACCGATGCCCTGCCGAATTGATATTCTATGTGTGACGGTACTAACCTAACGCCAAACTCACTTACCACTCCATATTTGTGCCATTTGAGAGGTTGCGGAAACTCGCTGTCGCCCAGAGTGCCAAGGGAATGTGGCTAAGATTCGACGAAGTTTGCGCATCTCTAAACAATCTCTTGAATAACGATTGAACTGTCAGTGGCACGAGAGTTTCTTGAACGAGTTCGTCCCAGGCACTCGAAGACGCTTGTTGATAAATCTACAAGCGAGGTCAAACGGCTGGGGCCCGTGAGACGTTTAGGCAGCGCCTGTCTAAAGACGTACTTTACGAGTGTTATTTGATGGTTACCCAGTGGCTCGGTGCGGTTAAACGTTGCGGGGCCAAAGTCGAGTTGATGACATGGGCAAAAAAGTCTTATCGGAGATTTGCAATCACCAAATGCATCACGACACATGACCGCTGCTGTCAATGAAACTTACGAGGAAGCGCACAGCAGGGTCAGATAAAAAACTGATAAATCTCGTAAAGAAGAGTGGGCTGGGCTTTGTTTTGCGGATTCTTGGAGGGCAGATATTGAGAGGAGAACACGATGCGCTGGCCGGCATAGGAGATTTAGCTATTCCTTTATCCGCGAAGTTAAATGATATTTACATTGGAGCCTCCATTGCAACACCACCAACTGGAGCTCCTTTATTTTTGCAGTCTTTGTGTCGGCAGAAGCTCAGTCGAGCACGGCGGCAAATTCAGCCGTTGGAAAATTCGCTTTGGCAGCATAAATACCCATGGCGGAATCGAGAGATCAATAGAGTTCTTGTATTTACCCCCGTCACTTTTTCTGCGCAAAGTTAGCGTTTTTCTTGTCCCCTAGCCCTGGACCCAGCAGCGTTTCAAAGCATTGCGAACCAGTTTTTAGCTGCGTATGTCCGATTTAAAGCTCGTCGGGGCCGCGACGTCTCCACTTGCCTCTCCGATACTCACCCCATTTTCCTGTCACTGGGCAGCTGCCTGATAGCTTAGCCTTATATATACAGCCTCTCTTGGGAAACCTGGGTTAGCGGCGCGAAGCTCGAGTTGCACCACGAATTCCCACAGAAGTGGTTATCGAACGCATGCGTGATTCGTCGCGCTTGACGCTGATCACGCTATCGTTTTTGGCGTGTAGCTGCACTTTCCTAACGCAGGATCGGATGCACGCGGAAGCGTCAAGCACTCTCCCGGCCCAGCGTCTCGGGCAGCTCTGGACTCCGATTAAGCTTCGACGCGTGAGAGCATATATATTTGTGTAGTTCGATGATCCATGCGAGCTGTTCAGGACCGTTACCGTCTGCCACATGGACGCATATGCTGCTTGCCATCTTCGTGCCGATCGCTGGTTTTGTCGTTACCAGAAATCTGAAGTCCCGGCGTGCCTGTTGGAGTCTGCGTTAAGATCATACAGCTGGGCGCTCTCGCCCTTGTTGTTGATAAAGAAGTTTGTAAGATCGCCCAGGAATCTGTCGTTCATCACCCCTCGGTAAGTCTTTGTCGAATGACGGACGGTCTGTGATGTATTGATCACTGCGAAATAAACATTCGCGGAAATGTCCGATTGTTCAACGGCATCAGAGCTTGCACGAGGGGCGTCGTGAAATCCTTTCTTGCACTTTCGGACGAGGTAGTGGCTTGTTTCTGCCTCGCTTATGTTCAAAATCGGTCGCGTGGCGAAGCTCAGAATATACGCCGATCGGTTGCGGTGCGCGTTTTCATTGTTTGCACAATTCGATCAAGCCCTGGTCAATGGATACTGACACCATCGAGTGGGGCCGATTCCGGGAGCGGTTGGTTGACGAGTTCGCAATGGTGGGCAACATTGTCGCTGGTGACCGGAACTGACGGGCCCGTACGGGCCGCGGAAAATTCGCTTGCCGGGCCATTCGATCACGCCGGGGTACTCGATTCCTCCTTCGTACATCTGTCCTTGTCTGCCCCGCAACGGCCGATTACGGCCAGGCCGCTTGGGCCGGTGAAAATTAAACTTCTGTGCCTGTTGTCGCCGCGGAATACCCAAAGGCATCGTTTGTCGGCGCGCCAGGCCTTCGCCTATTCGATGACTATCTTACTGCCAGGTCACCGATTGGCACGTCGCTCCATCCGCAATGTTGGTGACTCTGCTCGGTAACAACGTAATCCAACGCAAATGCCACGTCCGCGGGTGTCACGATGGCTGGTGGTCCGATTATTTCCACACGGAGGCCCTGCTTCGTTCGAATGTTCAGAACGAGAACTTGGATCGTGTCGCGGAGAGTTTCCTCGGCGCAAGCCAGGTGTTGCGCGTTACAGGGCCTAAGATCTTCTGGCAAGATCCGCTGTAGGGCTCGTGTGGGCGAAAAATCCCAGGAGACACAAGACAGAACGGCTTAGCTAAACGGTTTGTCCCTGTTTTGTGGACTCGTCTGATAAAACCGAAATGGCGTCAGTTGCAGATGACGATCTTTTGACTCCTTTCGTCCTAAACTCTCTGCATAGCGAATGGGAGGGTCCCACCAGTTACGTGATCATGGGATGCGTATCCGAGTAATCATAAAGAAAAACTGTCGTCGCGATAAAGCCATTCGTCCCAAAACCCCATCGCACCCGGCGTGGTTGGTAGTGAGATGTGCTAAATGAACCCGCGCTTTCACGGGAGCCCCAAAAGTTGACCATATTATCATTTGCCATGCGTAAATGGTCGGACCATAAGGTCGCATAAACCCGGCGTGCCGGCAACGTTTGAGCAAACAATATATTTTCAAAGTTGTATGCCCTCTTGCGGCCGCAGAATCATCCGAAGCGTGGTTTTACCCTGTCTGCGCCTCATAAACGCTGGCCGTATACCTGAATTCGGCGATTTGCCTGCTCTCCTAGTCAGCACGCTGCCGCGTCTAGTTGACCTACGTTTTGTAATTTAGGGGGGCTGGTGTATATGTGTAGAACTATGCGGAAGAAATGGGCGGCGTAAGAACCAACAATACTTGATACCAGCCGGACATGTGGCCAGTCCCGACGCACATCTCGTCCAGCACGGGGGTTTCCTGGCCAAATTAGAGGGATGCCCCCGTTGTCACCGAGTTCTCTTCCCGACCGTGGTCTACACCCATCAGAGTGCCCATGAATGAGTATTGGAGGAGCGGCGTGCATTCAGCAGGTTTTCAGGCAGAACAAATTAACAGGCGATGCTACAATATCAACCATAAAAAAACTGACCACGCAGCCGTCTTAGCGTAGAGAACTAGCCGTCCTGGATGAGCTGTTGTTTCCGTCAGAAGAGAGGATGCTCCGGTGTTTGTTCTAGAATTCCGTTTGCTGCAGGCAATGCCAAGGTAGATCCCCCAGCTTCGGAATTCCGTAATCCTGCTTGTAAAGAGGATCCTGGCCGTCGTCGTTTATCCACGATTCCACAAGCCAGGGATTGCGAGAAGATAAGGGAACGAAGGCACTGTTTACCGTGTCATCGTGTGGCGTTGTGTGTTTTGTTTCCAGGTCCCGTCGCCTCTTTTTGTTGAAAGGTGTCCGCATTTTTGTGCTTCCGGACTCGGCTGAGACTGCCTACTTCCTCTCTGCGAAACTCGCCTTATGCTGTTGCAAACCAGTACTGACATTGGAAAAATGGTAGTATCGGGGGATATAAAGCGTGGCCGAGAGCACAAAGCGAAAGCCAGCGTGGCAGGCGTCGACAGCACTCTTTGGAAAGAACGATTTAGAAAATGCCCAGCGAATTGGAACAAGCATCACGTGCGGTACGATCTTTTGCGACCGCTTTCTCCGAGGTAGCTCTGCCACGTGCAAAGAGCGACAGTGGCGGAGCATAATGCGATCGTGGCTGCATTCGAACGTAACGATGTACGTTTCACCGGGCCATCAGGGATCAATCGTTCACTGAAGCCCGACATCTGCAGGCCACAGAGCCGCCACACTACAGAGTGATCACTCGGTTCGTACGTGGATCAACATGGAAGCAGTGTAGGCTAACGATTCATCGAACGGCCAAGGAAAAGGTTCACAACTGGAGCCGTTTCAAATGAGCATCCGGGCAGCGATCCAGCACCTGACCCGGCACTTGAGACGTGGTTCGAGCCGCACTCGCGGCTCGTTTGATGCTCGGGAGCACGACAAGCCACCGACATTAGCCAAAATGGCGGTCGTCGTTTGGATTGCGGTTTACTGACGGTGTTACCGTTTGATCGCGACACTTAAAACGAGTGCTTGGCGGTTGGCTTGCCATCGCTGGGCGCCAGCGCGATCTTAGCAGCGATCAGCGTCGGCGTCATGACTTGTTGGTTCCGCCGGGGCGTGACGTGGGTGTTTCGTGGGCTAGGTTGCTATCCCACGGCAGACTGAATGCCTGGGTTTCGTGAACACAGTCGGACTGACGGTCTCCTCAGCAGGCTGTTGGTTTAAGTGAGTCACCGTTCGGGCGATGCGCGCCCAGGTTCTGTTCAATATAACCGGGGCTATCATTCCAAACCGGCGCTGGAAAAGGAGCTACCCGCGCCAAAGCGGAGACTGCTTTGGTTGGCGTGCTAAGGACTCCCACACGGCGATTTTCGCCACGCGCAAGCGCACGGGTTCCGAATACGGCGGTTAAAGAGCTCGGGTATTGCCGTACGAGTGCAGTACCGTGAGCGCGACAAATTTTGCCGTCTTCCCAAGTTGAAAACTTGGACTTTGGCCGGGCCTGGAAACTTGATCCGTCTTTTAGGTTCCGGCCGAGATACTGGTACTGGGCCATTCGTGACGCCGTTTCCGTTTGCGTCATCGCTGGCACGCAATCGCTCTGGAGTTCGATACCGTGAAATGTCTGGACGGTTTTTCAAGAACTCCGACTTCGAATCGACGATCGCCCTTGTTTGGTGATATATTCGCGTTCTGCGGACCCATGCGCCTTCGACTTTGAGTAGACGTCGGTCGTAAAGAGAAGGTTTAAAGGTGAGTCGACCAAATGACTTCGACAAATTCACCCCGATCACATCGCTCCGACCAAAAGTGCGTTGTTCGGCCAAGCTAGGTCTAGTGGTTTGGTGGCGCCGATGCCATCGTATCGCTGCGGGGGCAAGATGGTTATGCGATCACCCGTCCGCGATCTCTATTAGTGTAGCGCGGTTGCGTTGAGCGCTATTGGACGCCTGTCTCGCCAACCGGGCGCCATACTGACGACGGCTTACCTGTGACGCGAGCAATAATGTACGCCGAGCGAGGTTCCATAAAAGACGAGCTGGATAAATTTACGTTTGCTTGAATCCAATTCCAGCAGGGGCGTCTTGATGGCGAAACTGGACGAGGTCTGGACCTGGAGATGCAAACGACGCTGAATTCTGCAGGACATTTGCTGGAGATGGACTGGCGCTGACTTCTGCAGGCCCCCAACGCCAGTGCACGCAGGCTTAGTCTTGATTGATTAGCGTGTTGATGCTCGTCTTTTACAAGCAGCGGGCACTGTGCGATGTTGCCGCCGGAATGGTGAAGTAGCGCGTCTCGCAGACGAGCGCGCGTCGATACTTCGTGTCCTCCGTCCAACTTTCCACAGACTCGACCAAGAATTCGGGCGCAGGATGCGTCGAAACAAGGGCCCATAAACAAAAGTATCGTCGCAAATCCATGCTCGGCCCTGGTGTTTGACGGCGGACGATCGATGTCCAGTCAACGTAAGACCAAATTCGTCATCATGGGCAGATATGTCCAGTAGTAAAAGGAGCCCCGCTATCCCGTGTCTAAGCAAAAGGTCTTTGTCGGCCGTTGTTGAGGGATCCGCGCCGCGAGAGCAGGTACTCCGCCAGCGGCTTCCATCCCACAATGATCGTAGTTAGTTTCAAGTGGGCGCGGCAGATGCCGGGTGCACCAGTTGAGACAGAATACGAATTGCTTTCCGTCTTCTTCAGCAATCACTTCGACCGGCATTCCCAGGTTCAGCGAAGAGAAGGCCCCTTGCAGGAGTGCGAACCGCATATCGAATTCGTGCAAACGAATCTACGTTCTAATTCAATTTGGTTCCAGCGCGTCCATGTACACTAGTA
>Ga0163217_1103923_pt1 | contig 11506 bp, 8 predicted proteins | sample SynspAceP_FD_185933 | JGI IMG/M metagenome (GOLD analysis project Ga0163217, IMG submission 185933) | Saline lake microbial communities from Ace Lake in Antarctica - Synechococcus sp. Ace-P (PacBio error correction) | ecosystem: Environmental > Aquatic > Non-marine Saline and Alkaline > Saline ... | reverse complement strand
TTTTATTAAGGTAACCAAGACTCAACAAAGTAATTGAGATTTATATTGAGAAAAATTTAAAAGCATGATCTATTAATCAATTCTTTAAAATTTGCCTTTTCGATACTTTCAAAATCAAATGATTCATTACCGTTTTTTCATTTTACTATCTATTGCGTCTAAGGATAGATTACCAATGCTTACCCTCATAGGTTATGATTTCCAATTTTGTTTGGTCTGTTGAAAATTTCCATTTTTCTATATCATTCCCACTTGCTTATAAGCATCACGGAAAGGACATTCCTTGAAGAACTAAATTCATTCACCACTTCAACTGAGAAAGATGCTTTATAAAAATGAATCTTTAAGGAATATTTTCCTTTGATTTTGGATCGATTTAGCATAAATTGCGGCTCATTTTCCAAGCAGGATTTTCAAGGTGGCCAAGCCAGGAAAAATCTTTCTTTAAGCAAATGGAGCATCCACGATTGGCAACCAGTTGTTCGTATTCGTAAAGTAATAGGACTAAATGGTATTTGGAATTGCTTGAATTTGATTGGTTTTAGGCTCGAATCAATTTCCAAATACATTCTGGATTTCTTTTTATGTGGCATGATGCTACTTCAGGTCAACTCATCTGGGAAAGAGACAAAAAGGCAAAATTCTGATTAGAAGGACGCATATATCAGCCGCCATTCGATTCAGTGTCGCGGCGAGTTCCTGGACATGGCATAAACGCAAGTGTTCGCTCAGTTTTCCCCCGACTATTCTGGGCATTAAATCACATTGTGATTGGAGATCATTGCAAAAAGCCAGAAGGGCAGTAGTTCATGGGTCCGGCTTCAGTGGAAAACTTGATCCATATCCAGCCGCTTTGAACCTAATGGTTTTTTTGGAAAGCTCAAATTGCTGCCTTCAGAAAGTTCCGAAATCTTCAGAAAGTCCTCGGCAATAAGAAGAAAAACCATTTAAGCCAAATGACGGAAGGCATAGCCAACTGTGTATTGGGTATATCCAGGCATCTAAATCTGCTTGTTGTTTCTCTGACAGTTGAGCAATAATCAAAAAGCACAGAAGTCTCTTCTACCAATTCATCGGATGGCTGCTCGATAATAAAGCTTCAAGTCAACTAACACTATGATCATTGCGGCTTCTCCCAGAATGACGCTTTTTACTACATCACCAAACCGTTCCGTAAGGTAGGAACTCACTTGTGAATGTATATTCTTCTACACCTGGAGCTATTTCAAATTGTCCCTTTTCAATTTTCATAATAAATGCCTTCAATTCCGGATTGAAAGCGTTCATTTCCGCCTTGGTAAAAGTCCAATTGTGCTTACAGCATTGAGCGTGCGCCATCGAACCTAGCACATCAAAAGGAGCTAAAATCAAATCAAACTCGGTCACGACCTATCGTGAAGGACTCCACTTCTGTTTTATTACAAACTATCTTTCTGCCAAGCTTCATCTTAAATTCTTGTTTTTTAGTAATTCAGAAAATAGGATTTATAAAATTGATATAGCCATCAATTCCTTTCTTGAATCTTATTCAAATAAATATTCATCTTGCAGTATGTGAACGAGCGATGTCCCCTGGTCCCATTTTAAGGGAAGGGGAAATGGAATCAAAGCCTGATCCGAAAGGGTAGGACTTCCATAGGATTGTTTAAGTCCCAATTGAGTGATCACCTGCCAAGTAAATGATCTTGTTGCAATCGAGAAGATTGTAAGGGATAGGATTTGTGTCAAAGTCGCATTCAGGGCTGATCCTAATTCCTCGAGTGCTTTTTCTAAGTCTTATAAGGAATTCAGTCATCGGACATCCAAAAACAAACTCACAAAGATCTGGGAACCACATTATGCTGCTGTGCCGGCATGAATTGATGTGGCAGAAACTTTGTATCCGCCAAGAAAGTTCTTGATTTTCGCTTAAATTTTGTAATGTTTTTTGACTTTCTGAAGGTCTTCTAAAGCCAAGATAGATCGCATTGACTCCCTCTTCACGCGCGGCATGACCAGCTAATTCCAACTGTTTTACAATCACATGACCATTCAGTTCCCTTTTCTGCTACAGCTTAACATCATTATCAAAGTGGGTTCCTTCCAACGGATGCTAAATCGCAGGGGGGAATGTTTGATTCAATGACTGCATGAAATCCCATTTTTTGCCTGATTATCTCTTCTCAGCGGAGCAATTAGGGATTAAAATAATGGGTAAATCCTGCTCATGGAAATAACAGAATGTGCTAATCAACTAACGAGACAACCGCCTGCATCATTACTTCTAAACCAACCAATTTTCCCATTTTATTAAAGGGAAAAAAATGGTCTACGATATATCCAGCATTAGGCTTCACCGTGTCCATGATGGTGAATTCAACCCAGATTGTAGGCTTTTGCGATCAAAAGGAGCTGCAAAAAGCCCAAATTATTATTTCCGATCGTTCGACAAACAATGTTCTCGAGCAATTTTAAAAAATCCTCAATCAGTTCGGATGTAGGCTCTCTCTTTCGTGGGAAAAGAAGGTGTTTGAATTAACTGACAAAGTTAATCAATAGGCATTCCTGATAAAGTGGGCTTCATTTTTTCACGACTTTCCAATCAATAAAGTTCATATCGATGCTGCTCGATTGATTTGTACCTGATAGTTTTCCCTTTTGCAGCCATTTAGATTTTCAGCTTTTCCAATCCAAACGTAATTACCCTTTTTGAAGTAGCCTCGAAGGCATTATAAGCTTTTGGAATTCATACCCAGAGTGGATTACTTTCTTCTCGTTTAATTCCTTGTATATATCATGATTGATCAGTGGAATAATCGAATTTTCATTCTTCTCATCAATCAAGACCCCACTTTTGTTAAAGCAGAAATAAAGATTTACTTTTGATCTCTACTGCCAAAACTCGTAGCAAGCGCGGAGCAAATTACTATCTGCATTGGTATTCAGTAATTGGCCCTTTTCATTCATGCGTGGATGCATTCACTACTGGAAAGTACTTCACCGGCTAGCAAGTGATCACAACTTGACATTGATCTCTTGGATCACCTACAAAACCAAATCAATTTCTTTTATTGGTCCTTTATGGATCGAATAAATTTTATTATTTGTTGCATCTGCACCAGTCATCCCTATCGCATTCACTTTGGCAAAGCCTGAAGCTTAGCACATATTTTTTTAATCAATCCGCATTAAACATCGTCACTACGTTCAGGGTATCTTTTATCAGTTATCCGACGGCCATCTACCATTCCGGGGCATCACACCGAGGGATTCACCAAAACGAAGAAGGCCATAATACCTCCACGTGAACAAAGTTATTTTTTGTGCCCAAGGGAATTTGCGAAAATTCTTTAGAAAAAACTCATCTAGCTTTGGGGTTCGATAACGTTTTCCACGATTTTTTATGACACTGGATTTTCATAGGTTTTGATTAAGAATCGAGTAATGACTGATAAACCGCCTGAGCCCGCAAATTACTCTGTTTTGCTTGTTCTTGCACTAGAGATCGGGGGAGCTGTCAAGGCATTTATCTTGATAGCTCGACATTTCTTTTACAGGTAGGCAAGTGCATGATTTTTTGCGTCAGGGCGATCTTTTAAAATGCTTGCAGGTCAGCATCCATTTGGAATCTACTTGTAGGATTTTTACCATAATCATTAAATTAGGACCAGTTTTTAACAATTACACAAAATCAGCTCCTTCAATGCTTATTTTGATCATATTCTAGCTTTGGCACTTTTGTAAATTGCTTTCATCCAATTCATAACCGACAGGGGTGCGTAATCGTCAAATCATAATTCATTCCTAAAGTCCATTTCCGAGAAGCTATTTGCCACAGCATTGTGGAATCGCTTTGATTGTGAGGAGCCCAAAGTCAACAATACTTTGGTTGGTCTTGGTTGAGTTCTCCTTCATTGTAATTCTTGGTCAGCCAAGCTTTGAAGTGGGATGACGAATTTGCTGACTTCCAAGCTTCACTGGGCTTACCGCAGTAAGGTCACAAATGGTAAAGGACAAAATCTTGGCCAGATCTTCCTCTCTATTAGTTTAAGGAAGGAAATGCTCTAATTTGCCAAAGATATCTGAAATATAACCCAAAACTCTGCGGCGTCTTTGATATGCTCTACTTTGTCACGATTCATCACTCACCATCATTCATTTCTAGTGCCCAGCCTTCTTGTCCATATTTAGAATTATGGGGCTCCATTCCAAGATTTAGAGCTGCTAATTGCGTCAGAAACTCGAGTTCTTAGTGAGGGGTTTAAAAAAATTACAAACCAATTCCGCTTTCCTACGCCTTTCAGTTTATCAACAAAAAGGATCATGCTTATATAGGAGGGCCTGATCTATCAGTTGAATACTAGATCGTAGGATTCGAATTTGGTAAAATGCGTTAATTGGCCTACTAACATTTGCCATTTTAATATAAAATAAAGAAGAATTAAACTTAAAATTTTCCTTGATAGCGACTATAAACGAATTTAACTGATTCATCGATATTTAAGGAGGGGAAGAAGACGAATAGGTCTTGGCTTGCCAGCGGCACTCCAGTGGAAAATATGGTATTTCTGAACCAATTCTGTTCGAACGGGACCTGCATCACGATTCTAAATTCAATTTCCGATCATCAATCCAATCCTGAACATCATGTATTCAGGAATATTCTTTCAGCTCATTCATTAGCCTTAGTGCCAAGACAAAAACTCATAGGCTTGTGGAATAGTTTTTCTGATTCAAGCACTCAAGAACAGCAAGGACTTGCTGCGCAGGCTTTAAATTTGATTTCCTCCAAAGGTAGGCCCAAAGCATTCCCATAGCTTGATTTGAAATCTGGAAGAAATTTAGAATTCCACCAATAGGATAGCATTTCCCCATACCCTTTTTGACCATGCTGATTAGGTCAGGCATGGGCCATCCACCCACTGATTGAGCGAAGAATCTGCCGTTCGGCCCAAATCCTGACTGGAACTTCATCCAAAATCAATTTGGCATTATTACTTTTTGGCTAGGCAGCGATTCCTTTTTAGAAACTGCAGCTGAGGGAACTTGAATTCCACCCACACCTTGAATGCCTCAATGATAATCCCAATGGTATCGTTTGAAGAAACTGCTTCAGTGGCTTCCAAATCACCCAAGGAGGAATAGGAAGTCTTCTCGGGAATTACCGGGCGATGATCTTTGGATTATCTGTAAGTGCAACAGCGGCGGATGTTCGCCCATTGAAAGCACCAGAGTAGGAGATAAAAGCGATTTGATATTAAGTAGCAATGAAGCCCATTTTCAATGATTCTCCCATTTGCTTCAGCTCCAGAATTACCAAAGAAATAAGTGATACTCATTGAGGCGGAGAGTCTGCTAAATTTGGAACATATTCTTTTTGAATCGAAATCTGTACGGGAATTGGAATAAAAGCGATCTGATTCAATTGATTCTTTGATTCGCTTTTCACAAAATGTGGATGGTATGACCCAAACGAGACAACGCATGTCCTCCATAAGATCCAAATATTCCTGCCCCTGATCATCCCAAAGTTTTTGGTCCTCAGCAGCTTTGACGATGGTGACAGGCATTGTAACGGATATTAGTCGAATAATTTCATTGAGGAATTTTAGGATTACGATTTTTGAATTACGGGCATCAATCTGAAACCTCGTATTCAATTCAAGTTTTTAATTATCTAATAAGATGTCTTCTTTCACTTCTCACTTTAGCTTTTCTGAATTAAAAATGCGATGTTTTAAGGCCTAGCCCTCTTTTTCAATCCAAACCAAAAGCTAGATTGAAATTCTGAACTGCTGCCAGAAGCTCCTTTCAATAAATTACAATTCGCTTGAATAGATCACAAAGGGCTGACCTTTTTTGACTTAGGATAAATGAATGCACTTATTTGGTTTCACCACTTGCTTCAGATCAATATTCCTGGCTAGAACATTGGGTAAAAGCCGGCATCAGAATTAAAAAAACTTCCTGATATGCTTTTAACTTCTTCACCAGAACCCTCAAAAGGTAAATAGCTAGTAATCCAGATAACCACGTGAAAAGTTTCCGCGCAATAAGGGACAAGCAGTAGTCGAATCAAAACTTTGAATTGACCTGAAAGAATGTTTGAGGAAACTCTCCCCTAATGTTTGGTGACTCAAATAACTTGTAACTGATGTATTTATGCCAGTCATATCATGCTGAAATGAGAAGTCTTCAGCTAGTTTTTTACCCGGCACCAGTACTTCCGGTAAATCCCGAAAATATGGATTTATTTTTCACCCAGCTTGGCAATTGCTTGGGCAAAGCCCCAATTGATTGCTGTCGCAAAGCATCCCGTGGGATTTTGCAATCCGCTTTAGCTCCTTGAATCCTATATGATTTTGTTCACCTCAGGAAGCCCATAAACAAAACCATTCGATTTCATCTTCTGGAAATCAGTCGAAAGATCAATGATGACAGTTCGGGAGCTAAATCGATTTTTTTCCAAAAAAGTGGTTAGCTTCTCCATGAGGCAATCTTTAGAAAAACTGGCTTCAATTCTTCAGTTCGCAACCTTGGTCAGTGAAAACCAATTCAGAATCCCAATCAAATCTGATGAACTCCGCCGGACTGTTTTCCCTTTTCTGACTATTGCTATGTACATAAACCAACTCGCAAGCAGGATGATGAACCCAATAACCGAGCAATTCGGCCTCAGTATATCCCGCTGCACGATGCATGGCTGTTTTAATTCGCTCTGAGGATGGTTTACTTTGTGGAAAATCGAAGTTGATTTGCCAAGGATTTCGAGTAAAACCTTTGACCATCGGCAGCAGTGTAGGCCTTTATTCATTTCGCCATAGCTTCCAAACTTATTGGACAATCAGATTCATGTCCGATTGAATCCCCAATTAGCGTAAAACTCGATAGGGTGAAGCATAACACGAAAACATCTCCATTACAAAGTTTCTGGGTACTCGGCTAGGAATTTGGCCTTCCATGTTTTCGCATCAACCTGGAATTCAACGGGTAAGACCTTCGTGCAGGGATTTCCGTAGAATTTGATAGTGATTTTTCCCAGAAAAAGCTGCCATTTGGTAAGTGTATGCTTCTCCCAATAGCTGATTGCCTTTGATAATAATTTCAATGTGAGCAGCGCCTCAAATCTACACGACCTTTAATTCCAATGATTGTGTCTCCTACATGTATATTCGCGGCCATTCCATAGGTCCAGCAAGGCTTGTACTTCCTGAATAGCGGCTAACGCAGTGTCGTAATTCTTTCCATTCACCCCTTTTAAGCTCAACCTTGGACGAAGTCAAGTCATTCTTTTGGATTCACTGAGCAGTTACTTGTTGTAGGCCAAGCTGCTTCAGAATGTTAATCTGAAGAGGTCAGCGTTTCTTTTCCACCAACTGATGTACCCCAAAATTCCTTTTGTTGTATAGAATTAAAGGTGCTTTTTCGAAATTCATTCTACGCCCATTGCTTTTTTCAAGTATTCGATTGCTTTCCTGACGGGGAAAGCTTCAATCGTCGAATAGGAGTGATTGACTTCAATATCTGGAACAATGGTTTGAAAAAGTTCATATCAAAACGACCCTGATCATTTTCCTGCACTGTTGATCATTGAGCAACGGCTTTGCGCAATTCGTTTTGCATATTCTTGCAAGGGAATTTAGCTGCAAGATCCGCTCTGCTGAAACAGAGAGGGATAGGTTGATTTTTCAATAATTACCACAATACTAAATACTGAGCACCTCTTGGTAATAGGTTTCCACGACATCAAGATGTGAAAAGAAGCAAACGCCTAGCTTATTTTCCCTAGTCTCATCGCTTTCAATTCCTTCCTGAGAAAATCCTCCAGTGTTTAACATCACTGGCATGCACCCATAGCCTAATCTCTAGAAAGATTGTAAGCACAAAAATGTGGTATCAGGCCTCCACTATAAGCCAACGGATTTTTTTCATTTTTAATTAATTTTGTCCCTTGGAATGGCTGAGAATGTTATAAAAAGAAGCTCATTTAGATGGAATCTTGTTTGATTTAGTCAATTTAAGCATCACATATTTCTTTAGACTAACCCAGCGGGAAAACAATTGATCTTCCTTCTTGAAAATCATCCCGTAGTGCTAAGTCTTTCGGTATGGTTTTTCTTTGCTTGAGGGATCAAATAGCAATTGCGGGTACAAATGCAGTTTTGGCTGCTCTTACTTCATCAAAAATCTCAATAGTTCACGCAACTCTTGAACAAACCCTTCCAAAAACGCCTCATCAATCTGTAAATCAGAATAGGAAAACCGGGATTTATAGCCAAGTTCGGACATTAATTTTCATCACTGCAGCTCGGTTAGTCAAGCCAAAAGATTTTTGAATCAGGAATTTCTGACGGCTCAGCTTGAAGATTTCACGCTTGTTTTTCGAGCCAAACCATATTTCCGGAAATTCAGGCGCTACGATCAAGCTGAATTTGCACGTACTTCCATGTCCCATGCTTTCATTATAGGCAGAATTCCTGCCACGTCCCATCTGGAGTTAAGGCTATTAACTGCCTTCCTTCATCCATTTTTGGTTTCACATTACTCCGGCGTTCGGCATTGGCGATTCCGTTCCCGCGCTTTAGCCAGAGTTTCCATCTTCATCGGTTTTGATGGTGGTGGCGATATTTCTTATGGAAGGATTTGCAACTATTATTGTTGAAATGACAATATTATCATGGATTAAATGGCATGTATAAAATCCGAACGGATTCGGCGTGATTGGAAAGGGATCAGAAATTGAAAGGGGAAGAAATTTTCCTCTAGAAAATTCTGAATTAAGAGCGAGGGGTTAAAACCCTGAAAGAAAAACCTATACCTCCTCAGGGGACAGCAAAAATTAAAATAGACTTCAGCGCAGCAACCTCTTTCAGAGAAGTCTTGCGAATGTCTAAAATCTTATTTTGAGTATTCATTTTCATTTGCCGTGAACAAATGAATTTCTGGAAAGGATTGCAAGGGGAAATGTTGCAAAAAAATGAGCTTTCTACTTATATTTATGAATTTTTAGACAAATAAAGACATAGAAAACTAAATCCTCAAAATAACAATTGGATTTATATGGCTAAAATATATAGAATCTGAAATCAAAGTTTTAAGCATTTCCAGACATTTCTTTTTAAAAGCCACCACAAAAAACATTCCAATTCCTTCTCCGTGTATAGATATTAGGCGAAATTCTGCAGCCTTGACTCCACGCCTAATTCATCGCAACCGTGAAAATTTTTTATAACTTTTAATCAGTGTTTTGCCATATCTGCAGGATCATTGATTCACTCCATCAGTGGCAATTCCGCCAGGAAACGCTGCATTTCTTTTGGCGTATTAACTTGAATTCTGGGGCAAATCACGAACTTTGATCAGACCAATAGCGCTAGAATTGTATCGTAATCGATCTTCATTTCGCTTTCCCACCATATTTTGATGAAAAATCTATTGCATCGAATCACTGCCAGGTTTCTGTTGTACCGGGTGGTTCCCGATAATGGTTTAAGATATCCAATATTCTCCAACTTTCAGTCATGGAGCCAGGAGGGGTTCCAATTTATCGAACTTCATCCTTTTTCACATAAAGGCATCCCAGCACCAAAGCGGCACCGAAGCCATTTGTGCAAAAACTCGTGCCATTTAATAATCACGCCTAAATCTAAAATTGAAAAAACTCATAATGACCAACTGCATGCGCTCCATCCACCATCACTTCGACTCCATGGAATGAGCCATGGCCACGATTTTCTTTACCGGAAGGAATATGGCCGGTTGATGTGGACCAATATGAGGGATCATTCATTCCAATTTGGTTCTTGGGTAATTCGGCTTTTCGTAAAGCAGCGACAATTTCAGCATCATTTTTCTGGATGCATGGGAATATCAATACGGTTTATTTTAATCCCACTGCGCTTGGATTGCAAATCAAACATTGCTTGGCATACTGCCGTTAATCCTGATTGGATGCGATCGCCTTCATCGGTTCAGGCCTGCATGGATTTACCCAGAAATAATCAAATCTAAAGACATCAGTGGTATTTCGTGTCAACACAATCTGCCTCTGGACTAGCACCAACTAAGTTCGGCTAATTTGGCTGCACTTTTTGCTTTATTTTCCCATTGGACTGTCGCATGTAATGCGAAGCCTGATAATACATCCGAATGTGTTTGGATGTATTTCTACGTTTGCTCAGGTTAAGGAAAAACAGTAGTACAATTTTCCAGATTGATGTAATCTTGGTTTGAGTTATAGCCAGCCCGAATCTGCTCCAAAAATCTGCAAGCAGCAAAAATTCAAACTCTTCCAAGAATGAGAGCTGTTTCTCGGATGAAAATAGAAGGAGCAGTAAATCCTAAAAGCTGCCAGTTGATTTGATTAAATTTTCGCTTATTCATTAAGGGTGGGGTTTTAAATCAAAATATAACTTAAACAAAAAACACGATTAAAGGAAAAGAGTGCCAACCAATTAATCCACGGTGACTCTTGGGGAACTCAAACTGACAGATCGGGCAAATGACGGAACTTACCACTTCTCCATCGGCCAAGAGGGCATTCTTTCGTTCAAATTAATTCAGGTTGAACTCTTTGTCGGAAAAAATCTATTTTCTTACAAGTTTAAATGAAAATGCAATGAAAATAGAAAATATGGATAGATGTAGTTGTCCTTTTCTGTTACACGGAAAACGAAAAATGGAAAAGCTTTAGCTAAATTTCACACAAAAAATTCAATTGAAATCGATGGAAAAGCTTCCAGCTCAATCCAGATCAACGAACGAATCCCTCAATCAGCACGCTGGAGATCATTTAAGCCACCTCAAAGGGTTGGACCATGGAAGCAAAAAAAACGCTACAAAAAAAAAGGGGGAAAAAGGGGGAAAATTTTTTCCCCAAAACCCCTTTTTCCTTTTTTTTTTAAAAATTTTTTTGGGGGGGGTCCCCCAAAAAAATTTGATCTGGCGAAAAAGCCGAAGGCTTAGACTTTGATTTTGAGGCAAAGCGGTTGTGGCCAATACTCGAAAATGCACCATCGACTAATCCATTTGCACAATCTTTTGGCAAAGGTGATGCAATGAAGGAGTAGCGATTTACTTTTAGGCATTATTTCTCGAGGGGAAAAACGTAGATGACTTTCCAAACTCTTATTGCTTGGGAAAGGAGTGGTTTAGATTGAAGAAGCTTGTAAAAAAAGCGTTGGAATCAGGAGCTTTTGATGAAGGATGTAGAATCAGGATATCTATGAGTCCCGGACAGTTAGACGTTCCGGGGCTGTCCCATTCTTTGTGATTGGATAGGAAGTTTGGAGATTTTTCTGGGCCGCTCAGCCGATAAAGTGTTTACTGAGACGCTGAAAAAGCTTGGACAGCATACCAAAAGAAAATCCATCTCTCGAAATATGAATTAGCGTTGACGATGCTTCCTGCGAGATAGGAGGGGGATTGTTAATCTTTTCGGATTTGAAAAATTGCGGAAAAAGGGGACCTTTGGATAAAGATCCAAGGTCTTTTTTTTACTCATCTATTCTGTTTTTGTCCTTTTACT